>JGI24723J26617_10000670_pt1 | contig 32930 bp, 27 predicted proteins | sample Cruoilmetagenom6_FD_26617 | JGI IMG/M metagenome (IMG submission 26617) | reverse complement strand
TTTTCAGCGACCGTCTCGGCCCTCGATGCCGAAGGCTCAATCACACCAAATTTCGGGCAGGAGAGCACACCAGAGAACGTGCTATTGACAGCAAATCTCGCGGTGCCAGCAGCAGGCGACAACCCGCCACTTGGCGCCGCAAGCGGATTCGGCGGCTTCTTGGCGGGACAGGCGACGGGTACCGGTTTCAACTGGCCCGAGGTGGGAATCATTACATTGACTCCATCAGTGGGTGATGCCGATTATCTCGGTACCGGTGACGTGACCGGTGCGACATCAACCAACGTCGGCCGGTTTCGTGCACACCACTTCACTACTGTGCAGAATGTGCCCACGTTCGCGAGCAGCTGCGCGGCCGGGTCGTTCAGCTACATTGGCGAGACGTTCGCGTACTCAAACGATCCGGTTATCACCGTCACGGCACGCGCGCTGGCTGGCGAAGTTGCAGATAACTATTCGGGCAATTTCTTCAAGATAGACGATCTCAGTCTCTCCGACCCTGCGTATACATCAGTGCCGGCGAGTCTCGATATGTCCGGCTTGCCCCCGGGATCGACTGACCCAACTGTCGCAGACCTCGGAGCGGGTGTTGCGACCCTGACATTCTCCAGTGGTAGCGGTTTGTCCTACACGCGCGGCGCTGAAGAGCCGCCGTTCGGTGCGGACATCAGGATGACCATTAGCGTGAGCGATCGCGATGGCGCGGCAGCGCTCGCAAACCCAATCACATTCGGAGACCCTGGCGGGATCGTCTTCGACAATGGTGAGTTCTTTAGATTTGGCCGAGCACGGCTATTGAATGCGTATGGGTCGGAGCTGGTCGATCTCGCCTTGCCGTTCGGGACTGAATACTACGTCGACTCATCAACCGGGTTTGTCCCAAATGTTGACGACGCGTGTACGACGAATGTGACAATGGTGCTTGGTGCGTACACCGAGAACCTCTCGCCGGGAGATACCTGTGCATTCGACAGCGGTTCACCCGGCGCCAGCGGAATTGGTTGCGCGGTGGCAGGGCCGCTAGCGCTGCGTTTTCGTGAGCCGCCGCTTGGTGGCGACTTCAATCTCTACCTGCGTGCGACGGGTGAAGGCAATGATGGCAGCACGACGGCGACCGCCGACGTACCACCGTGGCTCGAATTCGATTGGGATGCGGCGACTCCCGGTACCGAGGATCCAATCGGAACCGCGGTGTTCGGGATCTACGAAGGGCAGGATCGCCGCATCTACACACGCGAACTTTACTAATAGCCTAACTGCCGAAGTAGTCCCGCGTGCCATGCGCCTCAATAGCCTCACCAATGCGTTGAATCGCAAGCGCATATGCGGCATTTCGCACGCTGATTTGTCGTTCCGAGGCCAGTTCCCAGATTTCGCCAAACGCCGTAACCATGATGGCTTGCAGGCGAGCATGCACTTCTTCCAGGGTCCACTTGAAGCCCTGCAGGTTTTGTACCCATTCGAAGTAGCTGACGGTCACGCCGCCCGCGTTGGCCAGTACATCCGGCACAACAATTGTGCCCTTCTGCTCGAGAATGGAATCGGCAGCACTCATGACAGGGCCGTTTGCGACTTCAACAATGTACGGAGCTGTGATCCTTGCGGCGTTGTCTTTGGTGATGACACCCTCAAGCGCTGCCGGTATCAGGATATCGACATCGAGGGCTAACAAGTCATCGTTCGAGATGGCGTCGTGCTCAACGATTTCACAAACCGATTGTTCGCAATACACAGCGCGCACGCGGCGAGATCGTTGCTTCTCTTCATGAATGCTGGCAACGTCGAATCCGTCCGGTGAGTAAATGCCACCTTTAGAATCACTGATGGCGACTACGCGATAGCCCGCGTCCTGTAACAAACGAGCAACGTGGTACCCGCCATTGCCGAATCCCTGTATCGCGACTGTCATGTCGCCTGGATCCAGATTGCGCCGCTTGACCAGCTCCGCAATGCACAGATAAGCCCCACGTCCAGTCGCGTCATCACGACCGAGGCTGCCGCCCAATCGGATGGGCTTACCCGTAATTACCGCTGGAGACTTGGTGCGCTTGATCGCCTCGTACTCATCCATCATCCAACCCATGATGCGGGCGTTGGTGTAGACATCNGGAGCTGGAATATCTGTGTGTGGTCCTATCACATCGGCCATCGCCCGCATGTAAGCCCTGGAGAGGCGCTCCAACTCCATCGGCGAGAGCGCTTTGGGGTCGACAGCAACGCCGCCCTTGCCGCCGCCATACGGAAGGCCCACCACCGCGCATTTGATCGTCATCCAAAGCGCGAGTGCCTGCACTTCCGGAATGCTAACGTCGGGGTGAAATCGTACGCCGCCCTTGGTCGGTCCCAGCGTGCTGTTATAGCGGCAACGAATTCCGGTGAAGTGTTTCGTAGAACCGTCGTCCATTCGTACCGGAAGGGTCGCTTCCAGTACGGAGTTGGCATGCATTAGAGATTCGATGACCTCGCCTGATACGCCAGCGCTCTTGCCATAATCCCGAACTCGCTTCAGTGCGTCCTGAAATACCGTGTTAGCCATCTCTCGTCCCCTTAGGTTCCATTTGAAGCCGCACGCCCAGTCTCGAGGATCCCACCTACTAAATGTATGGGTAAAACACAGTAGTTGGCAACGGTTGCACGCATCGAGGGAACTTTTTCGAGTTCACAGTCGTGTATGTGATAACGATCACATTTCGCCTGGGAGCAAAACGATGAAGTGTAAGACGAGATANTTAGGAACGGGAGTCACTCTGCTGATCTCCCTGATTCTGACAGCCTGTGGTGGCTCCGGAGGTTCAACGACGAACACGCCCGTGTCGCCTTCTGCGACAGCCAAGTCAGTCGTTGGCACAATTACCGGATTCGGCAGTGTCTACGTTAACGGTGTTGAATACGACACTAACAGCGCGTCGTACGACGTTGATGATGCGATCGCGTCAGATGACAGTGCATTGGCTGTCGGTATGGTGGTCAAGATCCAGGGCTCGGTAAATGCGGACGGCCGCAGCGGCAGTGCGAGCAGCATCTCTTACGACGACGAAATCGAAGGTATCGTTGAGAGTCTTGCAACCGATGCGGATGATCCGTCAACAAAAACCTTTACCGTCATGAACACCATGGTTCGAGTCGATCAGAACAGCACAAACTTCGACGGTGAGGATGACGCCAGCTTCAGCTTCGACACAATTATGGACGGTGACAACGTTGAGGTCAGCGGTGAGTACGATGGCGACATCCTGGTTGCATCGTACGTCGAGAAACAGGATTCGGCCGATGATGATTTTGAGGCGAAGGGCACCGTTACTATGTTTAGCGGTGATAGTTTCGTCCTGGTCCTGAGAAACGGCAATACGCTGGACGTGACGTTGGCACCAGGCGCGGAAATCCCGTCTGTTGGCATCGCGGATGACCAATACGTCGAAGTCGAAGGCACCATTCCTGACCCGGTGGGTTTTCCCGATGCTATCCTCGCGACCAAAGTTGAACTCGAAGATGACGATCACTTCGGCGATGACGACGATGACGAAGTGGAAATCAAGGGTATTCTGAGTTTCGACGCAGAGAATGAAACCTGGTCCGTCAGAGACGTCGTAATCGCGTTTAACGACAATACCGAGTACAACCCCGAGAGCCTCATAGACAGCATCGCCGATGGCTCCGCCTCAGGCCTGACCGTGGAAGTCGAAGGCCGTTATCTTGATGGAATATTGCAGGTCGAGGAAATCGAGCTCGAGGAAGATGAGCTCGAATTCAAGGGTGACGCCACGGTTCTGGAATCGACCGGACCGCGGGATGGCACAGTGCAGCTGTCCTTCGGTATGGCCACGGGAACAGTCGACGTAGTTGTCACTAGCGAGACGATGTTCCGGGATGACGAGGCTATGCAGCATTTTGATCTCGATAGCATCATGGATGGTGCCAAGGTCGAGATCGAAGCACGTTGGGCAGACGACGGGTCGATCATTGCATCATCGCTGCATCTCGAAGATGATATGGGGTACGAAATCAAGGGCTCACTGGATGCCATCGACGATGTGTCGATAACGGTGGTCAATGTATTGTTCAACGTCGACGAGAACACGTTCTTCGAAAACGGACTACCGGTAGACGGTGATGACGTCGAAGTAGAGGATGAAGACGCGGACGGCTACGCCGACTCCGTGGAAATCGAAGACTGAGTTAGCCAGGGAAGGCGCAGCATCCCGGGGAACCGACCGACAGGCCGGATTCCCCGGGCTTCTAGCCCAGGGAAGGCACAATATCGAGCGACGAGTTATGCCTACAAATATCCAATGGTTTCCAGAACAAATGTTCGGGGAACAAGCTGAAGCGGGGCCAACCGTTCCCCTGCAGACACAGCAAGATGCAATAACCTACCTGTGTTCGGTTCTTAGAGACCCGCTCGGTGCTCGCGTCCTGATCGGCCCCCCATCGTCAGGTAAAACAACCATCTCGCAGCAGTTCCTGTCCGTATTGCGGAGCGACACAGTCGTTGCATTGGTCAACGGGTCTGGATTGGACGCGGAGACATTCCTGGCATCCGTTCTCAGCCAGTTTGGCTACCCCATCGATCTCGAATCCGCCGACGATTTGCTCAGAATTGTTAGCGTGTTTGCTGTTCAGCAGACACGCACTTTCCAGCCTCCTATGGTAATTGTCGAAAACGTTGAGGAAATGAAACCGGCTGCGCTCAGGTCCGTTTGTCTGCTTGCGAGTCTGAAATTCCAGGACAAATATGCTGTCCGCATAGTATTGACCGGAAACGGCCAGGTGGAGAGGCTGCTGCAGTCAAAAGGTATGTCAGCAATGTCGAATCGACTCGAGTCTGTCTATGAGGTGGAGCGGCTGTCGAGCAGCGAATCGATGCTCTTGTTGCATGGCAGATTGACGTCTTGCGAGGGAAAGCAGCCTGATGCAGTTTTGCCGACAGACGTGTGCGACAGGATTCACGAGCTATCTGGTGGCAACCCAGGGCGGCTGTATGAGATAGCGGGGGGGACGCTCGAGCAGGCGCTGTCTTTGCCGGCCACCGTTTCCGACGTCAACAAATATCAACACGCAGCAAGGACGGAGCGGTCGAAAACCAAACTCATCGTATCGCTGGATGGTGAAGTAATCGAGACGTGTGAACTCCAGGAAAAAAAGTTAACGATTGGTAGATCCAACCTGGCAGACATGGTCGTTCATAACGAGTACGCAAGTAAGTTTCATGCGCTGCTGTTGTTGCATGCCGATGCGCTTGTCCTGGTTGATCTCAACAGCGCGAATGGCACATTCGTCAATTCAGTCAGGGTCGATAGCACGATTCTTAGAAGCAACGACATAATTTCGCTGGCAACGTACCGCATCAAGGTGGTCGATGCGCCGGATGCAGAGTTCGATCAGAACGGCGATGGTGGGACGTCGGACACGACGAGAATGAAAACGCTTGCGGACATGCGCACACAGCGAAAGCAGAAATTTCCGTTCATCGATATCAAGCGAAAAGAGAGGCGCTGATGGAGTTTGTCCGCGACATCATGACGTCCTCGGTGCTGACGCTGCACCGTGACACTGTCATTTGCGAAGTTGAGAAGGCATTCCTCAAGAACAAGATCAGCGGCGCACCAATTGTGGACGACTCAGGGGCCGCGGTTGGTTTCATATCGAAATCCGACATTAGTCGTTTCGATGCGACAGGCGACGATCCTTTCTATGCGCGAGCGTATGAGATCGCAAACCCGAGATTGATTTCAACGACGCCTTCGGCCTCAATTGAGGAGGCGGCGCTTTTGATGCTGCGTGCGCATGTGCACCATCTTGTGGTGGTGGAAGAGGAAGATATTGTCGGTGTGCTGTCCGCATTTGACTTCGTCAGGGTAGTGGCCGGTACGTCGGGCGATAGCTCCGGGTAATCAAGGCTCACGTAAACCTCAAGTTCTATCCCGGACCAACCCGCGAGCCCTGCGAAAGCCAGTTGTTTATGGTCTGTTACGTGCTAAGTTGCACGCTGCGATTATCCTTCCACCCGGATCAGCTCCGCTACTCCAGATGACAAGTACATTTATCCCGGAACACGAGATCTACGGACTCTTGTCCCGTGTTGGCATCAAGACACCCCGATATTTCTTTGTCGACGATGACAATAAGGTGGCCGACGCACCGTTTACAGCGGGTGATCCGGTGGTCATCAAAGGAATGGCCCGCGATCTCTGGCACAAGTCAGATAATGGAGCGCTGGCATTTTGCGACTTCGATGTTGATGCCGTGAGTACTCTGCACGAGACGATGTCCGCCCGGGTTGGCAGCCAGTTTGCCTGGCTTGGATCTTTGATCACGGAAAGGGTTGAGATCAAGAGCGCCACGAATGCGCCAAGTGAAATTTTCGTCAGCTTGCAACGAGACAGGTGCTGCGGCGCCATCATCAGTCTTGGTTTCGGCGGCGTGCTGACTGAGGCCTGGGCGCGGGAGCTCAAGCAGTCGTTGCTCGTCTGGCCTGCCTCGGCATATACACCCGAGGAAGCATTCGAAGAGCTACAGGTCCACTGGCTGGGCAGGACCCTGCTCGGCAAGGTGCGCCAGCAGGCCGCACTCGTGGACGGCACGCGACTCCTGGATCTTCTCAAGAAGCTTTGGCAGCTTGACGAACTGATGGGCCGCGAGCAGTTAAGCCTGCTCGAAGTGAACCCGCTGGTCATTGATAGCGCCGGCGACATTGTCGCGATTGACGGTGTCGGGTTGCGCACCGAAGAGGTGCTTGTGGAGCCCGTCCCGGTGCCCTTCCAGGATGAAAGTCTCCTGAGCCCCCGCAGAATTGCACTGGCAGGCGTGTCCGCAAAAGCCGGCAGCGTAGGCGGCTTGATACTCGAGAACCTGCGTCAATCGTCTTTGCCAGAGGACGGATTGCTCGTCGTCAAACCCGGTGTCGACAGTTTCAATGGCGTTCAGTGTGTGCCCAACGTCGAAGCGCTTGCGAGCGAACCGGTTGATGTGCTGATCGTGGCCTTACCGGCACAACGTTGCGTGCAGATGATCGAGCAATTGTGCGCAGTGGGCGGCGGCGCCGCGGTCGTTTACATCGTTGCTGGTGGCATTGGCGACGGTGCCGATCAAAGCGGCTTTGGCGAAAAGCTGTCCGAGCTCATCCAGTCACGCCGGGAAAACGGGCAGTGGTGCCCCGCAATTGTCGGTCCCAACGGCCTGGGCATGCTGTTGTCCCCGCTAAAACTGAATAGCCTGTTCATACCGCAACGGAAACTGAACGTACAGTTCTCGCCGGACTCCGACGTCGCGCTGGTCAGCCAAAGCGGCGCGTTTCTAATAACGCGCTTGTCACGCCATTCCAACCTGCGCCTCAAGTACGGGTTCTCTATTGGCAACCAGATCGACATGAAGATCTCGGACTTCATGGCATTGATGTGGCGCGACAAATCTGTGCGCGTACTGGGTATCTATGTCGAAGGATTCGTCGGTGCAGATGTCCGTGCGGTAGCGAAGCTGGTCGGAGACTTTCGTGCGGAAAACCGCCATGTCATTATTTACAAAGGCGGTCGATCAAAGCTTGGACAGACCGCGGCAGCGAGTCATACCGGCGCCATGATGGGTGACTACCATGTGCACAAGAGACTACTGCACAAAGCCGGGGCGGTACTTGCCGAGTCGTTCAATCAGTTCAACACGGTGCTCAAATGGATGTCCGCCTATCCGGGCCTGCACACACTGGGCAAACTGGCTATCGTAACCAACGCGGGCTACGAAACCGTGGGCAGTGTCGACACGCTGGGCGACACTGATTCGAAGCGTCTTTACAAGCTCGGCAAAGAGGATCGCACTGCACTTGGCAAGGTACTGGAGCGTCACGACATGCAGGGACTTGTCGCGGTGTCCAATCCACTGGATCTGACGCCGATGGCCGATGAAGCGGTCTTCCTTGATTGTGTCAACGCGATGATCGAGTTTGGCGCCGGAGTGATAATGGTCGGGCTGGTCCCTCTATCGGAACAACTCGACACACACCAGCTGACGCAGGCAGAGGCATTCGCGGGTGAGCTAAAAGCCCTGGCGCAGTCGAGTGGGTGCCTGGTCGGCGTTGTAATCGATGCCGGCGTGCCATATCAGCGTTACAAAGCCGTTTTCGAGCGTCACGGTTTTCCCGTGTTTGACGGCATGGATATGGCTGTGCTTGGCATCAACGTTCTCAAGAATTGCCGCTAGGCTCATTCGTAGGCAGCGGGGCACGGGATGCTCGCGGCAACCAGGGTGATGCACTCATGTCTTCAAGTGGCCGCTCGCAGGCACGCGTAAAGACTGCCGTCATACGTTTTGCGAAACGATCGAGGAAATCATCGACATCATCGATAGCGTGAAACGTCGTGTAACCATTCTCGAGAAAATCCTGCATCGCACCGAAGCCTGCCGCATGCGCCGGGCGGTGCATCGCACGCAAGGTCGATCCGAGCAATGGGCTGCGCACCATTCCCTTCAGAGCATGGCCGAGATCGACTATGAGGTCGATCAGTTCCACGCATTCGTCAAGTGAGGTCGATTGCCGAAACGCAGCGCTATAGTCTCTTTCCGAAATGCCCGTCTCTGCGTCGGTCGTCTCGAACAGTTGTTGGCAAATCGAGAGGTTGATGGCCATCGCACGAGCATTCAGCTCCATGGCGGATGCGGTAGTTTGCAACGACTTGCGAGGCAGCAATCGAACCATGACCGGAATGATGCGGGCGAGATCGGCATCACGCGCACTCACATTCGTGCCGATCAAATCCGAGACTACAAATTCTATGGCAGCAGCTGTCTCAGGGTTTTCCTCGAACTCGCTGTAGAAGGGCAGGCTGTACGCTACCTGCCAATCGAGAAAGTACTCATATTCCTGCAGCAGCTGCGGATCGGACAGGTATTGTTCGTGAACCGCGTTACTCTGCTCGGTATAGCGTCGAAGCCTATCGGCGTGCAATTTGGTTTGCGTTCGCACGGTGGTCGATAGACTTAATCGCCCTTGAGCGTCGGTCGTGACAGTCCGACGGTAAGTTTCTCACCGAGAACCTCGCGCCGGAACCGGAACAGTTCGGCCGGACGACCGCGCCCGACTGCTGTCGTTCTCCCAATTGGCTCCACGAGGTTTGCGTGCATGACCAGGCGGCGGAAGTTCTGCTTGTGCAGATGCGTCCCACTCAGCGCCTCGGCGACCTGCTGCAATTGCAGCAGCGTAAACTCGCCGGGAAGAAGCTCAAAGACCACGGGTCTGTACGCGAGCTTGCCACGAATACGCCCAAGCGCAGTTGCCAGCACGCGCCGATGGTCCGACGCCATCGTTGTTCCAATATTCAACACTGCCGGCGCCACACTCTCCCCTGCAATCGCACGTTGATCACGTTCAGTCTCGGCCAGGACGCCTGCGTCGTATAGCAGTTCCAGGCGCTCGAGCGTAAGAACAGCATCCATTTCTGTTGCCCCGGAACTCCCAATCGTGACGTTAATCCGCTCCTCACGGTCACGCCGCGTCGTCTGCGCCCGCGTCTTCGAGCACCACTCCACTAATCGAGGCGCGATCAGCGAGTCCAGCTCGTCAGGGCGTCCATCGCGCCAGTCTTCCCAGGGAAGAAATTCGTACAGGTCGGCCCAGCGAACACCCTCCAGCGGCACCTCGTCTTCGCGGGTCAGCGCCACATAGGCGACGGACAGGGTTCGTGGTCCGCCGGCAATCTCGTTGATGCTGCGATAGCGGTTGCCAAATGTGTAGAGCTGCTCGATGTAGTAGAGATCCAGCCCTGCCTGGGCTTCGATGAGCTGCCGAAAGCCGTCTTCAAGGCTCGCGTGATCACAGGGGACGAAAGGACCGTTCGGCAAGGCGATCTCATCACTATCGACCACCAGGACGCGCGGTACCTCGTCGGTAACGGCGACGAGGACGCCCAGCAGGTCAACAATGGTGTCGGCTTGGATTCTGGTCATTCTCAATAATTCGCTCGTGGCGCGAAAAAAACCCTGAATAANGGGTTGAGCTATATGCTCTAGTTGAGCATAATANACTTATACTCTAAACGAGCATTAATTGTACAGGTGCACTATGTCAGCCAGCCACATCGAACCCGCGATCCTCGACAAGGTGGCGCCGCTCTATGAGCGCGTCAAGACGGTCATTCCCGATATCGAGTGGCCCGCTCACGCCCCACACATTGCGGCAATCAACGCACTCAAGAAAGAAAAGAACGCGGTAATCCTCGCACATAATTATCAGACACCAGAGATTTTCCATTGTGTCGCCGATATCACGGGCGACTCACTGGCGCTGGCACGCCAGGCCGCTGACACGGATGCCGACATAATCGTACTGGCCGGCGTCCACTTCATGGCCGAGACAGCCAAGCTCATGAACCCGGAGAAAACAGTACTGATTCCGGATCTCGGAGCGGGATGTTCGCTTGCCGAGTCGATAACGGCCGCCGATGTGCGGGCGTTGCGAGCGCAGCACCCGGGTGTACCTGTTGTTACCTATGTGAATACCTCAGCCGAGGTAAAAGCGGAGTGTGACATCTGCTGCACGTCAGGCAATGCGCTCGAAGTTGTTGAGTCTCTGGACAGCGACCGTGTGATTTTCCTCCCGGACGAATACCTCGCGTCCTACGTCGCCGGACAGACCGACAAGGAAATAATCACCTGGAAAGGGCGCTGTGAAGTCCACGAGCGATTCACCGCCGATGAGCTCGAGTCGTTCCGCTCCGGTCATGAAGGCCTGATAATCATTGCCCACCCGGAATGCCCGCCCGAGGTTCTGGCGACAGCCGACTTCGTCGGTTCGACGGCCCAGATGCAGGACTACGTCGTCAGTGAACGTCCGCCGAAAGTCCTGATGGTGACCGAGTGTTCGATGAGCGACAACGTGTCAGCGGGTATCGATGACGTGGAATTTGTTCGCCCATGCAATCTCTGCCCGCACATGAAGAAGATAACGCTGGCGAAAATCAGGGAGTCTTTAGAAACGCTAAGTCCGGCTGTGGAAATTGATCCTGCTATTGCGGGCCCGGCACGGGCCGCGGTCGAGCGCATGCTCGATGTCGGGCGCTCGAAGATGACCGAAGTCGCTGCCTGAGGCGATCGCCGCGCTGGACCCCCCGTCCGACCTAAGCTTGCATCCCAGGGGCAGTGCCCGGGATGCCGCACTCCCATACCCCAAGACCGCGTCTCCTGTCGCTATGTAGCGTCACCGCAGAAACAATTTGTAACAAATAAAGCGATTTCGGAAATCGCTTTGAAACAGTGTTGTCCGACACTCATCCTCATAGATCGAACCTCTCAGAAAACGATTGGTGGAATCGGTTTAGAGAACGGCAACTGATGAGGGGTTGTTTCGAGGAGAACACGTCATGAGATACAGCATAGCAATTAGCATTTTGGCCGCGTTGATACTCGCGTTCACACCGATGGACAGCTTCGCCCAGCAGGGACAAGGCGGCGCAAGCGGTGATCGTGGGCAACAAATGGACCGGGATCGCTCTTTCGATCGGGACCGCATGTCGGACCGCGATCGTTCTTTTGACAGAGATCGTGCTCGCGATCAGGCCCGTGATGGCGACAAAGTCCAGGCCAGGGATCGGGATCGACTGCAGGATCCAGACAACATGAAAGATCAGGACATCTACGGTAATGAACTGATGTCCGCGACCGAACGCAACCAGTATCGTCACCAGCTTGGCCAGATGGAGTCGGAGCAATCGCGTGAGCAATTCCAGGTCCAGCACGAGCAAAATATGCAGAATCGCGCGCTGCAGCAAGGCAAGGACCTGGTGCCCCCTGACCAGGGTTCAGTTTACGGCGGCGAGTTCATGAGCGTGCAGGAACGTAATCAATACCGCGAACAATTGCGACTGATCGATTCCGACCAGCAACGAGAAGAATTCCAGGCGCAGCATCGCGAACGAATCAACCAGAGAGCTCAAGCACTTGGGCTCTCAGTTGAAGAAGCTGAGTAATCTCCCCCCTCTTACCAGCTTCTATTAGCTCGGGGCCGGGGTGACTCCCGGCCCCATTTTTCCGGGAAGCGGACCCAAACCCTGAGCTTCGGATGGTCGATTTGCCGCTTCGTTAATCAGGACAGGACAATGAAAATAAGACCAGTTCAGATAGTGCCACTGCTCGGTTGCCTGATCATGTTTCAGAGCGCGACATCAGTGGCCCAGGAAAGTGATCCGTTGATTTCGCTTTCGATGGGTGCCGAATATACCAGCGGCACCTATGGTGGCGATGTCGACATCGAAGACACCTACATTCCGCTGACAGCCGTGATCGACTATGGCAAGGTCGCGTTTCGTCTTTCAGTGCCTTATTTGAGTGTCACCGCGCCGGAGGGAACCATATTCGACTCGGGTGGTAACCCAGTCCCGGGTTCCGGACTCACAAGCACCGAAAGTGGCGTGGGCGATGTCATCGGAAGCGTCACATTCTTCGACGTCATCAGCAGTCGGCGACTGGGCGTCGCTATGGACCTGACAGCCAAGGTCAAGTTCGGAACAGCGGATGAGAGTGTCGGGCTCGGTACCGGTGAGAACGACTACACGGTACAGGCAGATCTCTACAAGTTCGTCGACAAACTCACGTGGATGGGGTCCATCGGATACAAATTCAGGGGCGACCCGGCAGACCTCGATTTTGACGATGTCCTGCTTGCATCTGTGGGCGGCTCCTACAAATTCACACCCGACGTCAGAGCCGGCCTGTTCCTCGATTACAGGGAGTCATCTGTCAGCGGCATCGACGATATCCAGGAATTAAGCGGGTTCATATCTCGCCGACTCGGCGACAACTGGAAACTCCAGTTCTATGCCTTGACGGGATTCACCAACAGCAGCCCAGACTGGGGCGCCGGATTGCGAATTAAGAGAACCCTGTAGCGTCTAACGGTCGCGAGGCAACTTGACGTTCGCCACCGTACCGCCACCGTCACGCGGCAATAACTCGACTGTCCAGCCGTGCCCGATCGCAAGCTGGCGGGCAATGGCAAGACCCAGGCCGCTGCCGCCGGTTCTCGTGCTGCGCGCCGACTCCAGTCGGTGAAATGGTCGGAACACAGCTTCCGCCTGCCCGGCAGGGATGCCCGGGCCGCGGTCGCAAATCCGGATCGTCGCCGCACCCCCATCGCATAGCAGCTCGACATCGATCGACTCGCCGCCACCATATTGTGCAGCGTTTTCCAGCAGGTTCGCGAGCAAGCGCTGGAGCGCAACGGGATCGGCAGTGTACGGACAAGGCGTGTCGCAGCCACTCACGTTCACGTCGACATCGCCGCGCTTCAAGTCAGCCACCTGCGCCTCGAGCAATCGACGAAGATCCAGTTGCGTCGGCTGTTCATTGGCGAGGCCTTTTGAGAAATCGAGGAACTGGCCGATCAGGCGGTTCATCGCGTCCAGGTCCCGGCGAATACCGGCAACCAGTTGCGGATCCGTGTTCTCGTCGAGCATCTCGACGGCAAGCCCGAGCCGGGTCAGCGGCGTCCGCAAGTCATGTGAAATGCCAGCGACCAGAACGGTTCGGTTATCGGCAAGCTCCTGTACATCAAATGACATTTGATTGAAAGCACGTGCCAGTGCCGCGATTTCCTTGGGCCCGTGTTCAGGAAGCACGGCAGGTTTGCTGCCACGACCGACGGCCTCTACTTCGGCTGACAGGCGTGCCAGTGGCCTCGAGACCCGGCGTACCTCAAACAGGCTAACGAACCACGTAAGAAGAGCCCCACCGCCGATCGCCGTGAGCAACACAATGGGCGGGTTGGTGCCAAGGCGTTCCCGGTTGAAGCCCATGCGGTACATTTTTTCATGAGCGGGTACGTCCACCCAGATGAGAAGCCCGGAGTCTTCTTCGAAGATATGCAGTTCGCGGCCCGCTCGACGTGCCAGCGCTTCCTCGAAGAAAATGTAATAGGGCACGTCGAACGACTTCTCGGACAGGACGTGCACGTGTTCGGTCACGATCAAACCGTGGTCCCAGAGGAGTCGCTGCTTTAGCTCGGCATGCATCTCCTCAGGCAAGCTTTGCAGGGAGTGAGCTGCAGACACGATCACGGCCGCAAAATCATCCGCCGATCGTTTGGCCATGGGCATAGCAATAAAATAGATCGCGCTGCCGAGCGAAAGGACCATGAACACCACGAGTGACAGTGCGATCGTCAGCGCCGAACGGCCAAACAGGGTTCGCGGCTGAAACCTCAAGTGGCCGATCCCTCGGGCGTAAATTGATAGCCGATTCCCCAGACCGTTCGCACGAACCGGGGTTTGGCGGGATCCTCCTCAATCTTGTGTCGCAATCGCGTTACCCGCACATCGATACTACGGTCGAACGGGTCACGATCATGGCCGACAAGACACTCCATGATGAAGTCCCGGCTGAGGACGCGATTCGGGTGCTGCACCATGACCTCCAGGAGCTCAAATTCAGCCCGGGATAAATCTATCTCCGCGGTGTCCCTGTAGAGTGCACGCTTCGCAGGCTCCAGTCGAAAGGGCCCGAAAACGTAATTAAGACTGGCGACTTCGACAGATTCGGCAAGCGGCGTATTGCGGCGTAGCACCGCCCTTATCCTCGCCAGCAATTCACGTGGATTGAACGGCTTGGCCAGGTAATCGTCAGCGCCAACCTCCAGGCCGACGATACGGTCCACTTCCTCCCCGCGCGCCGATATCATGACGATGGGAAGGTGGTGTTCATTGCGCAGGCGAGCAGCGAGCGACAGCCCGTCTTCGCCGGGTAACATCAGGTCGAGCACGACGAGGTCGGCGCTGTTCTCCATCAACCATGCGTCCATTGACTTGCCGTCTTCGACGGCCGAAACCTGAAATCCCTGTTCTCCGAGGTAGCGACAAAGCAATTCGCGGATACCGGGATCATCGTCTACCACCAAGAGCTGGCGAATCTCATCGGGCCCGCCGTGTGTCGTCGCCATCACTGGAAACACCTTGTAACAAAATTATGCGTTCCCGAAATCAGCCGGAAACACCGCTGCCGCAATCTGAGCACGGTGACGGGATTATACCCGCTCAAACAGATACCAGTGAGGAGACGCAAGATGAATCCAGCAACGAAATGTGCCGCTATGTCCGCGGCGCAATGGTCCATTCCGGCACTTTTGCTTGTTGGCGCCGCTATTTTTCTAAGTGCATGTGGCGGATCGGGCTCGACACCGATCCAGATCGAAGACCCGCAGGCCCAGGGCGTCTCAACACCTGTTTCGAGCGGTGCCAGCAGCAGCCTGAGCGCCCTGATCTATTCACTGCCTATGCAGGACCTCAGTGACGCGGAGGTCGACGCGATCCGATTCATGCGCGAAGAGGAAAAGCTGGCAAGAGACGTTTACGCCGTCATGCATGAAACCTGGGGCATGCAAATATTCGACAACATCGCGGGAAGCGAGCAAACACACATGGANGCAGTGCTCCTCCTTATTGAGAAATACGGCCTTGCAGATCCCGCTGAGAATTCGGCGCGAGGCGAGTTTTCCGACCCGGCCTTGCAGGGATTGTATGACTCCCTGGTCGCTCAGGGCGTCGCCAGCGAGCTCGACGCGCTAATTGTCGGCGCCACGATTGAGGACCTGGATATCTACGATCTTCATCAGCAGTTGGCGGTTACTGACAATGAAGACGTGACGGTCGTTTTTGACAACCTGCAGAAAGGTTCGAGGAATCACCTGCGCGCATTTCATGCACGGCTCGTCGACGGACAATTCACGTATATTCCATCGTATATTACTCAGAGTGAGTATGACGAAATCGTCAACAGTCCGATGGAGCGCGGCTGATCAGGCTGCTCCGGTTGCTCTGAGAATCGACCAAATACCCAGTCCTGCGGTCACCAGGACTACACCAATCCCGAGTGCATTGGCTCGTGGCCCATTGGTGTGCTCGCCCAGTAGCCGTCGCTGGTTCATTGCAAATAGCAGGAATACAGCCACGATTGGCAGCAGCAACCCGTTGGCGAACTGCGCTGACAGGATAATGGTCAGCGGTTTGATTCCGGTTAGTGACAACACGGCGCCGACAACAATGACGCTTAGCCCGACGACTTTGAAGAGCCTCGACGATGGCCCGGCTTTTCGCTCGAGAAGTTCGGTCATAACATGAGCAGTCGCCAGGGGCGCAGTTATCGCGCTCGATAATCCCGCTGCGAGAAAACCCAGGCCCAGCAAGTACCTGGAGAAGCGGCCGAATAGGGGTTCAAACTGCGATGCCATGTCCCCGGCGCTGCTTATCTGCAGCCCGGAACCGAAGAAGCTGGCAGCCGCCGTCGACACGATGAGGATGGCGATGATCCCGCCGAGCCCAATCGAAATGGCGGTATCCGTTCTCGCATCGGCAAGATCGGACTCTCCCTGCCATTTTTCCTTTGCGGCGGCCGCATGGAGGAAGAGGTTGTAGGGCACGACGGTGGTGCCGATCAATGCGACAACGGTCGTCAGCGCGCCCCCTGGTATCGCCGGAAATACCAGGCCGCGAGACAGGGCCGCGATATCCGGCCTGACGATCACAAAGGTGGTAACGAAAGACAAAGCCATCAACGCCACAAGCGCGAGGAGTATCCGCTCTATGTGTCGATACGTCCCTTGCCACAGGAGAAAACCTGCCGCGACGGAAATGCCGACGACATACCACCTGAATACTGACGCGTCGGAATCGAACACGGCCTGCAAACCCAACGCCGCACCGCTCACGTTACCTGCCTCGTATGCAGCGTTGCCCATATACAGCGCGAGAGTAATAAGAATGAACAGCGGCCACCTGGCGGGCGAATTGGCGAAGATATGGCGTAGTGATTCGCCAAGTCCCTGTTGCGTCACAACGCCTAGTCTTGCTGCCATTTCCTGGAGGACGATTGTTGCAACGGTCGCGAACACGATGGCCCACAACAACGCAAAGCCGTAGTTCGCACCGGCCAGCGTACAAGTCGTTACCGTTCCCGGGCCGATGAACGCGGCCACCACAAAGGCACCCGGTCCTATTTTTTTAATTCTTCTCAGCATGAAACCGATTGTAACCACAAACAACGGGGTTTAGATTCAACGCATGAAAAGTATAGCTACAGTTTCGCAAAGCCTGATCGAGACGTTTGCGGGTTTCGTCAAACAGGGAAAGCCTGTTGTCCTGGTCACAGTGCTCTCGACGAGCGGGTCGACCTATAGCAAGGCAGGCAGCCAGATGCTGATCGACGAGAATGGCGACGTCCACGGCTTGCTGTCGGGCGGGTGCCTGGAAAATGACCTGGCCGAACGGGCCACTGCGGCCATCCGGTCAGGACGGACGGACTGGGTTACGTATGACCTGCGTACCGATGACGATGTTTTCGGGCTGGGCGTCGGCTGCGAAGGTGCAATGTACCTGCAACTTCAGCCGCTGCAGGTCGATAGCGCCTACGAACCGCTGGCGGGCTGGCTGGCGCAACTCGAAGATGTCGCGACTGTCGATGTGAGTTTCGAGTCGGGGGAGGGTCAGGGCTCAGTGGCCTTTACGCTTGGCCGGCCACATGCGGTGCTCCTGCTGGGTGGCGGTCAGGATGCGGATCCGCTCGTGCAGTTTTGTCGAGCGCTTGGATGGCGAGTGATGGTCACCGATCATCGACCGGCCTACGTGACTCGCATGGAACAGCGAACTGCCTGTGATATCCGGTGTTGTCCTGTTGGAGACGTTGGTGAGCAAGTCAATTTCGAGCGCTTCGATGCGGCAATCGTCATGAGTCACCATCTCGCTAGCGACCGGCAATACCTGTGCGCTCTTGCGGAGTCGCCGCTTGGGTTCGTCGGTCTTCTCGGCCCTCCGCATCGACGCGATCGACTATTGGATGAGATTGGTGACGCTCGTAAGCAACTCGCCGGGCGATTGCACAGCCCCGTCGGCAAACGGATCGGGGGCCGGGGGCCGGCGGCAATCGCACTCGAGGTGGCGGCAGAGCTCCAGCAGTACTTCAGCGGCTCCGATTCCGACTAAGCAGCGCTGCCAGATCTCCGGGTGTGTCGATATCGACGGCCGCCTGCTCAAATATCACGGACCTCACGGCACGAGGGTGGGATTGCAGCACACGCTTGGCCCCTTCATCGCCGTCCAGGCTCCCCAATTGATCGAAATAATCTCGCCCGAAAAGTACGGGCGGACCGTCAACACCGGAAAATCGGGTGGCGACGATTGTGTCGTCCTCCCCGTTCCAGCGATCGATGATGCTAGCAATATGTGCCGCGGTAACCAGTGGTTGGTCGGCCAGCATGACGACGACAGCGTCGGCGTTTTCCCGGCAGGCGTTTACGCCGCAAGCGATACTCGATCCGATGCCAAGCCGATAATCCGGGTTCTCTACTATCGAGTCAGCCTGCCCGGCGGCATCTCGAATAATCTCCGTAGAGTTACAGCCGACAACCAAACAGACATTGCCGGGGCACGAACTCTGTGCAGAAAATAGAGCGCGCTTGAGCAGGCTTCTGCTATCCAGTTTCGTGAGTAGCTTGGTTGCCCCGAATCTGCGCGACTCGCCTGCGGCCAGGACAATGCTGTAGATATTTGAAGTAATGGGGTGACGTCCGGCCAGTTAGAAGTGTCACCAATGATACCAGCGAGGCAACCTGGCGAATCCTGCGTACCAGGCCGCGGCGCAATGGCACATTCTTAACTCATCGTTAACCACATCTGGTTAATAATACGAATCCACCCTGCCATCAGGCGGCCAACCCTGGATATGAAGTTCACACAAGAAAATCTGCGCGGCTCCCGGTTGCTATGGCCGCTGTGCGCCTTGATTGGCTTGTCGGCATGTACCCACACAGCCATCTCACCCCAGGCTGAGGATCCGGCCGCGCCCGAAACCTGGGCCCGGGCCGGTGAAACGGGGCACGTAGTCACCAACTGGCTGCGTGACTTCAATGACCCGNGGTTGGTCTCACTGGTGCAGGAAACTGTCGCGAGTAACCACAGCCTCGCGCAGGAGCGCGCGAGACTGGCGCAACAGCAGGAATCGGTCGTCGCGGCTCGCGCCAACAAGTACCCGAACCTTGATATCTCGATCGACAGCACCCGGCGCGGTTCCGAGGCCGCCGACGGCACCAGCATCGTGACCACGAACTACGCTGCATCGGCCGGTGTGTCCTGGAACGTCGATTTGTGGGGCAAGCTAAGCGCGGAGCAACGTGCAACGCGCCTCACCATGGAGGCGCAGCGTGCCCGCGTACAGCAGGCAGAGCGGCAACTCGCGGCCGGAACGGCGCGATTATGGTTTGCGGCAATCCAGGCAAAAACATTGTTGGCTGTTGCCGAGCGACGGCTTGAAAACGTCGTGCAAAGTGAACAGATCGTATCGAGTGGGTATCGCGCCGGTCTCAACGACGCGCTCGACCTGTATCTTGCACGCAACCAGGTTGATCGCGAGCAGGCAAATCTCGCACAGCAACGTCAGCGGGTCTTCGAAGCTGTAGCAGACCTGCAGCTCACCCTCGCCCGCTACCCGGATGGCCGGATGGAGGCAGAATCCGGGCTCCCGGTCGTCAATGACCCGGTGCCCACGGGACTGCCGTCCGAACTCCTGTCACGGCGTGCCGATCTGCAGGAAGCGTGGCTCAGGCTGCTGGCAGCAGATGCCAGTCTCGCAGCTGCCCACAAATCGCGCTTTCCAAGCCTGGTGCTTGTCGGCAGCGCTGGCGTCGCGTCGGCGGATATCGCTGATCTCCTGCAGGATGGCAGTGACAGCTGGTCGCTCGTGGCCGGTCTTACGCAACCGCTGTTCCAGTCAGGAAGGCTAGCGGCCCTTGAGCGGCAGGCGGCGGAGCGCGTTCATGAAGTCGAACAGCAGTACCTCGAACTCGTCTACACGGCATTCGCCGAGGTTGAGGACGCGATTTCCCGCGATGTTTCTTTGCGCGAGCGCTACGAATCATTCCTCGATGCCGAGAAAAACTCCAGCGCCGCATTACGACTCGCACTCGACCAATACCAGCGTGGCCTGGTTACTTACACGACCGTACTCGAATCCCAGCGGCAGGCATTCGATGCCGAGGCAACCGTTGTCGGCTTGCGCAACGAATTGCTGCAGAACCGTATCGACCTGTACCTCGCCCTGGGTGGCGAGTTCTCGACCAATTAAAGACCTGATATCACCATGACTACTCGTTACAAATGGCTTGTTCCCGCTGGAGTTTTCGGCGGCCTCATTTTGCTCGCCTTGCTAATCAACGCCAATCCGCCCGAGGCATCCCAAAGGCGACAGGCCCCGGCTCCGGACCTGCTTGTGTCCGCTGTTGTATTGGAACGCCGGGATTACACTGTCGAACTGAACAGCTACGGTACCGTGCAGCCAAGAACGCAGACGACGCTCGTGGCCCAGGCTGGCGGCCAGATCGTGTACGTCAATCCGAACGTGCGTGACGGCGGCTACTTTGAGAAAGACGAGGTTCTCGCATCGGTTGATGCGCGTGACTACGAAGCGGACGTGCGTATCGCGAGGGCCACGTTGATGGACTCGCAACAAGTACTGGCCGAGGCCGAAGCGCGCAGTACCCAGGCGCACGAGGATTGGGAAAGGCTGGGCAATGAAGGCGAAGCGGGCAACCTGGTGCTACGGCTACCGCAACTCGAGGCAGCCAAGGCACGCGTCGCGTCGGCGGAGTCCACCCTGCAAAAAGCGCAGCTTTCACTGGAGCGCACCAACATCGTGGCGCCGTATGCGGGACGCATCCTGCAGAAAAATGCAGATATTGGGCAGGTCGTAACAAGCAACCAGCCGCTGGCCGACATTTATGCAACTGATTACGTCGAGGTGCGCTTGCCGATCAGGAACAGCGATCTCGCGTATATCGACCTCCCTGAGTCCTATCGAGATGATGCCGCGACGGCGTCCACTACCAAAGTAAAGATAGTCTCCGATCTTGTGGGTCATTCTGAATGGAGCGCAGCCCTCGTACGGACCGAAAGTGCGATCGATGAGAACGCGCGGCAACTGCACGTTATCGCGCAGATCGACGATCCTTTCGCCCATCGCGATGACAAGCGGTCGCCACCGAAGATCGGCCAGTACGTCACGGCCGAGCTCACAGGCAGGACGCTGACGGATGTCGTGGTTGTTCCGAACAATGCGATCTACCAGGGCAGCTATGTCTACATCGTCGTCGAAGGGCTACTGCAGCGTCGCGATGTCGAGATTGCGTGGCAAAACGAACGGGATGCAATTATCGGCGTCGGTCTCCAGCACGGTGACATGCTCGTGACTACGTCGCTCGGCCAGGTGACATCCGGCACTCGTGTCACGACGAAAGAATCGACATGATCGAGTGGTTTGCCAAGAACTCCGTAGCTGCCAATCTCCTGATGGTGTCGATTGTCCTTGGCGGACTTCTTGCGGCCAACGGTGGCGTACGGCTCGAGACATTTCCCCCATTCGATGCTGACACCATTTCAGTGTCCGTGCCGCTACGCAGTGCGAGTCCGGAAGACATCGAGCTGGGTGTCGCGGTGCGTATTGAGGAAGCTGTCCGCGATATTGAGGGGATCGAACGTCTCACCTCAAGATCGACGGAGGGCTCAACCCGCGTAAGCATCGAAGTCGATTCGGACTATGACCCCCAGGAGTTGCTCGACAAGGTCAAGAGTCGCGTCGATGCGATCAACACGTTTCCTGCTGACGCTGAGAAACCGGTTATCAGTCTGTCCGAGCGCCGTTTCGCCGTCATCAACGTGGTTGTGTCGGGGAGCTTTGTTGAAGAGGAGGTTCGGCGGTACGCGGAGCAGGTTCGTGAGGAGCTACTCAGACTCGAAGACGTGTCGTTCGTAGAGCTGAGCTCGGCACGCCGCTACGAAATCGCGATAGAAGTGTCCGCCGACCGGCTCAGGGAATACGATCTGACACTGGATGATATTTCCACGGCCATTCGTGGCAGTTCGGTCGATTTGTCGGCCGGCAATCTTCGGACCGACGGCGGGGATGTCCTGATTCGTTCAAAAGGGCAGGCGTACCGAAAATCGGAATTCGAGTCGATCGTCGTCAAGACCAATACGGACGGCTCTATTGTGCGCGTCGGCGATGTGGCACACGTGAACGATGGCTTCGAAGAAGACTCGGTCGTTACGCAGTTCAATGGACAAAGTGCCGTCTTTATCGACGTGGAACGCACCGGCAACCAGAGCGCGCTCGAAGTGGCCGATGCCGTAAGGGGGTACATCGCCGCGCAGCAGGAAAACTTGCCGGTCGGCATGGGCCTGAGCTATTGGGACGACGACTCACAGATTCTCAAGGACCGGCTGGGCATCCTGGCCAAGAGCGGCATCCAGGGCGGTTTCCTGGTCATTCTGCTCCTGACCCTGTTCCTGCGGCCTGCCATCGCCCTGTGGGTCTTCATCGGCATACCCATTAGTTTCCTCGGTGCGCTGGTGTTGATGAGTATCTTCGATATCAGCCTGAACATGATGAGCGCCTTCGGTTTCATCATCGTGCTGGGTATTGTTGTCGATGACGCCATCGTCACCGGGGAGAATGTCTATAAACACATGCAAACCGGGGACAGCGGCATCGAGGCCGCCATTACCGGGACAAAGGAAGTCGCGATTCCGGTTACCTTCGGCATCCTTACGACGATCGCCGCGTTTACGCCATTGATCTTTGTCGAAGGACGCCTTGGCACGTGGTTCTCGCCGGTCCCAATGGTGGTTATTCCCGTCCTGTTGTTCTCGCTGGTTGAGTCGAAACTGATCCTTCCCGCACATCTTGCACATGTCCGGCCGCGGGCGAGCAAGGAGACCGCCACGGGGTTCACCGCCTGGCAGCGCCGCTTCGCCGATCGCTTTGAACACATCATCCTCGATCGGTACCAGCCAGTGCTGAGCGTTGCGCTGCGGCATCGATGGACAACCCTGGCCGGGTTCACCGGTGTCCTGATCGTCATGCTGACGCTGATCAGCAGCGGGTGGACTCGGTTTACATTCTTCCCGTCGATCGAGTCGGAGACCGCGACGGCTGCACTCGCGATGCCGGTCGGGACGCCGTTTGAAGTCACTGCAGCAAATGCTGAAGCGATCTTCGCCGCGGCGGAAGCGCTTCAGGAAAAATATTCGGATGAGGCGAGTGGCGCCGGCATGATCAGCAATATCCTGCTGAACATCGGATCGGCGGGACGCAGCAACGGTCCACACCTGGCACGCGTGCGATTCGAAACAGCGCCGCGCGAGACCCGGACCTCTGAACTTACCGTTACCGACCTGATCAATGAGTGGCGGCAAATGGTCGGGCCCATTGCCGGTGCGGAGAACCTTTCGTATCGGGCGACCTGGGGCAGGCCAGGGGAACCGATAGATGTGCAGTTCAGCGGCAATTCCCTGGAAGAATTGAACGCAGTTGGCGATGCACTGAAGTCCTACCTCGCCACGGTTTCTGGTGTCTTCGATATTGCGGATAGCCTCTCCGATGGAAAAGAGGAACTACGCATCGAGTTGCTGCCCCAAGGACACTTACTGGGCCTGACGCGGTCCAGTGTAGTGCGCCAGGTCGGCCAGGCCTATCGTGGTCTCGAGGCCCAGCGGATACAGCGCGGGCGGGACGACATACGAGTGCTGGTGCGATTCCCGATTGACGAGCGTGGCACGCTTGCAGCACTCAACGATATGCTCATCACGGCACCCAATGGCAGTCGCACACCGTTGGCACATGTGGCCAGCCTGACGCCGGGCAAAGGGCCCTCACAGATCACGAGAATCGATGGTCGCCGCGTGCTGAACGTCACGGCGGATGTCGACAAAGAGGCCACCAACGAGGTTGTCCTGAACACCGAGCTACGTGCGTTCGTGGAAAACATGCTGGCGCGTTACCCCGGGATTTCGTATGAACTCGAGGGCGAACAACGAGAGCAACGCCGGTCATTCGGTAGCCTGGCAATCGCTATTCCGGTCTTGCTGTTCGTCATTTATTGCCTGCTCGCCTTGCCGCTGAAATCTTACGTGCAGCCGCTGATCGTCATGTCAGTCATCCCGTTCGGTGCTATCGGTGCGGTCATAGGTCACTGGATTATGGGTCACCCCATTTCCTTCCTCAGCATCCTGGGGTTGTTGGCGCTGGTAGGCGTCGTGATCAACGACAGCCTCGTGCTGACTGACTTCATCAACCAGCAGCATCGCAAAGGTGTGCCGTTGGAGAAAGCTGTAAGACGGGCGGGCGTGGCACGATTCAGGCCGGTCATCCTGACATCACTGACGACGTTCTTTGGCTTGATGCCGCTATTGATGGAAAAGGCATCAGCCGCACAGATTTTGATTCCCATGGCCATCTCGCTCGGCTTCGGGATCCTGTTTGCTACCTGTGTAACGCTGATCCTGGTTCCGGCGAACATGCTGATCGTGGACGACATTCGGCGATTCCTGACGACGAGCAAGCACGGTGAGCAGGAGCAGCCGCTTCCCGAACCGGAAATCGCACAATGATCAGGGCGCTGCTCGTTGAAGACGACCTGGATCTTGCCACAGCGATCGTCGACTACCTTGAATTGGAGGAAATCAACTGCGATCACGCGGGTAATGGCGTCGCAGCCCTCGGATTGGCACGCGACTCTGACTTCGACATGATCATTCTTGACCTCAACCTGCCACGCATGGACGGACTCGATGTATGCAGTCACTTGCGGGACGAAGGCAACGATGTCCCGATACTCATGCTCACGGCTCGTGACAGCCTGGACGACAAGCTGTCCGGCTTTGACCGCGGCACGGACGACTATCTCGTCAAGCCGTTTGCGATGGATGAACTCCTGGCCAGGGTCAGGGCACTGGCCGGGCGGCGGAGCTCACAGGCAAGGAGGCTGACAGTCGGTGATCTTGTACTGAACCTCACTGAACGCCAGGCCAGTCGCGCCGGCGAGCCGCTGCGCCTGTCACCGACGGGGTTCAGGATCCTGGAGCACCTGATGCGTGCCAGCCCAAATCCTGTCAGCCGGGCTGAGCTTGTCGAAGCCGTGTGGGGAGAGGGCCAACCTGACAGCAACAGCTTGAAAGTTCACATCCACAATCTGCGTAAACAGCTCGATGACCAAGGTATGGGCCCGGTACTGCAAACAGTTGCGGGTTTCGGATACCAGGTGAAGTCTGATGATGAAAATTCGATCCAGTCTTAACGCCTATTTCCTCGCAAGCATGCTGGTCTTTGGTGTCGGCATTGCATTGGTTTTTACGACCCTTGCGTACAAGTTTTATGAGCAGGGGCGTGATTCGAGGACCGCCAAGTTTATGGTCCAGGCGGCTCGAATGGCGGACCTGGGCGACCAGTCTGCCGTCAGCGGAATGGGGTTTACCGTCGCAGAAGACTGGGACGAGCTTCCCCTGGAAATTCGGATGCGGTTTGCCGCGCCGCCGACTGAAGCATTTGTCCTCAACAAAGACCTCGTACGGTCGACAGAGGATGGGCGACCCAAAGCCATTCACTTCCTGTTGTTGGTCACGGATCGTGACGCGCCGCCTCGGTTCGTGGCCAAGACAGTGACGCGCAGTGATTTTCGTCACTGGGGTGAAGAACCAACCTTGCGTCCATTCGGATGGGCAGTGCTGATCGGTTTTTCGATCGCGGCCGTCTGTTCGCTATTGCTCCTGATTACACTGCGTACGATCGTCCGGCCACTGGAGACGTTGAGGACATGGACGACGTCGCTGTCGGCGGAAAACCTGCATGAATCTCCACCGACATTCCAGTATCGGGAATTCACCGACCTGGCCGAGGTCGTTGGGTCCAGCTTGAAGTCGGTGAGGGATGGTCTCGACAAGGAACAGGAGTTTCTGCGTTACGCCAGTCACGAGTTGCGGTCGCCGTTAGCCACGATGCGCGGCAACGTGGACCTGCTCGCGAAACTCGAGACCGATCCACAAAGACCACAACAGGCGATCGTCCAGCGCATGGACCGGGCCGTGACGACGATGACGCAACTGATCCAGACACTCTTGTGGTTGCAGCGTGATGAACATGATCGCTTCGAAAACGATGACGTCGCGCTCGATGAGTTGGTGCGTGAAGTCGTTGACGAAATGTCCTATCTCGTCCGCGGCAAGGACATCGATCTGCAGGTCAGTACGACGCCATACATGCTGCCAGCGCCACGCAGTGCCTGTCGTATCGTGATATCGAACCTCGTACGCAATGCGTACCAGCATACGACCGGCGGCACGATCGTAATTGCTCAGGTTGACGCGACGCTCGTCGTGGAGAATGAAAACGGGGAGTCGACCCCGGGCGAGTCGAATGAGCTGGGCTTCGGCCTCGGCATTCGGCTGATCGAGAAAGTCTCCACGCAGTTCGGCTGGCAGTTCTCGACCAGCAAGGCATCCAATGGATTCACTGCCAGGCTGGAATTTCCGGACTCGAACGAACTGGAATCCTGAGGGCGTCACGGTAAGATGGGCGCCGGCCCTTTCTTCTGGCACCGGCCAGGGAAAATAAATGAATCAAATACCAAAGCCCATTCACATTATTAATGTGCCGCTCGATCTCGGCGCGTCGCGCCGTGGAACCGATGCGGGCCCGTCCGCATTTCGGGTAGCCGGGCTCGGCAGGCAGATCCGGCAGATGGGTTACACGATCTCCAACGAAACCGACGTGCCAGTGCCGGCCATGGAGACGCGCAAGACAAGCGACACCAGGACGCGCTTCAAGGCGGAAATCCTCTCGGTTTGTGACGAACTCGCCGGTCATACGATTGCCGCACTGGAAGCGGGTGAGTGGCCATTGGTTATCGGCGGTGATCACTCGATCGCGATGGGTTCCGTGTCCGGTCTTTCCTCGCACCTGAAAAAGTCGGATGAGAAGCTCGGCCTGATCTGGTTTGATGCGCACGGCGACATGAATCTCCCGGAATCCACGCCGAGCGGCAATATTCACGGCATGCCATTGGCTCACCTGCTGGGCTACGGTGACAAAGACCTGTCGAGTATCTGTGGTATCACACCCGCGGTCGATCCGGAGAATGTCGTCCTGATCGGCATACGGGATATTGACCAGACGGAGCGCGACTTCATCAACGCGTCAGGCGTCAAGGCGTTTACGATGCGTGATATCGACCAGCTCGGGATGGCCACCGTCGCGCGCCAGGCGCTCGACATCGTGAACGAGGGCACGGCCGGCTTCCACGTCAGTTTTGACCTGGATGGCTGCGACCCGGAGGTCATTCCAGGGACAGGTACTACGGTTCCCGGTGGCGTCAGTTTCCGGGAGGCACACCTGTTGCTCGAAGAATGTGCCGCGGACGGCCGCATCCTCTCACTCGAGGTCGTCGAGTTGAATCCGTTCCTCGATCACGCAAACGTCTCGGCCGAACGGGCTGTCTCCCTTATCCAGAGCGCACTCGGCCGCAGTATTCTCTAAGCCATTAGCGACAGGCTGCCGGCAGGTGCTTCGGCAAGATTGTCGGACTCTTGCAGGTCCATTCGACATGTCCGGGCTCTTCTGAGCTGGGATCCAATACAAGCGTCGTGTCATTGATCAGCGCGTGCGCCTCATTGCCATAAGTAACGATGATGCTTCCGTTAACGACGCTGACACTCGATACGTACTTTCCTGCAATGCGGTTCGCCGGGCTCAGGCCTGCGGCCTCGTTATCGGACGGAAACGAATCGGTGTCGTAATAGTATTCGGTGACTGCCGCCTTCGCGCCGCCGGAGAGATTCAACCCCTCTGAAACCTGGGCGCGAATCGTATAATCGTTGTAGGCCGGGATCGAGATGGCTGCGACTATGCCGATCACTACGATCAGGATTATCGGCAAAGCGACCAGAACGACGTTACTCGTGCCGCCAATTCTCGATAATTCGGCGGCCTGCTGCTCCGCCGACGAAGTAATCGATGCCACTTTGTCAGCTTTCTTCTGGGCGTGCCGATAGTAGAGTCGATTCGCGAACATGGGTACCAGCAGAAATGCTATCAGGCCATACACGCCATAGTAGAAGATGGCCGATGCTTCGGCGCCAGCAGCCATTGCGACTAACACGGTGAGAAGACTCAGAACCGTCGGGAGAACAATCCAGTACAAGAGAGCGTTGAGCCACATTTTGCGGTATAGCAACCACCAGGCGGAAACAAAGAATGCCGGCCAGTGCCATGATATGGAGCTGCCACCGCTCTTGAACCCGTCAAACTTCTTCGCGTAGTAGTCAGCGTTCTTGGGGCCGACATAGGCAGAGAGCAGGTCGCCCTGCGGTGCGAATGTCGTATCGCTTTCGGGCGCACGATAGATGGACTCCGAATCGTTCTCGTTGCTCATGGCATACTCCTGATTGCTGTTGCCCGGATGGTAGCAAATATGACGGAAGAGAACCCTTACGCAACGCCCGAGGCGGACGTTGCAGTGGCGTCCGATACGGATGGAGGCCTTGCGTCCAGATGGGCCCGCCTGGGTGGCTCATTCATTGACGGCATCATCGCGATGGTGATTATCTGGCCCCTGATGTATTACCTCGAGATGTTTGATTGGTCACTCGAACAAACAGCGCCTTACCAGGACACAGCGCTCGGCGGCTTGATTGGTTTTTCCGTCTTCCTCGTGCTCAATGGTTACCTGCTGGCGACCCGGGGGCAAACCATTGGGAAAGTCGTTGCGATGACTCGTATTGTTTCAATAGAGGACCGGAGGATCCTGCCCCTCTGGAAGGTGATTCTGATGCGCGTCCTGCCGGGATGGATCGCATCCGTGGTCCCATTGGCAGGACCGTTCCTGAACATCATCGATGCGCTGTTTATTTTTCGCCCAGATCGTCGCTGCGTGCACGATCACATTGCGGGAACAGTCGTCATCTGGGCCCGATAGAAGGATCCGGACGGTACCTAGAGGACGCCTGCCCGCTTGATTGCAAGATAGCGATTGGTGATCGCCGTCGGCAGGTCATCACTCAGGCAGTCTTCGACGTACACGCCCTTGGCTTCGAGCAGTCGGTGGGATTCACGGCGACTGTCGAGATAGCGGTTGGTTGAGGCGAATAGCAGGGCATCGTCAAACGTGTGGATGTCTCCATCTATCGATTCATCGAGGGCGCGCTCGCGCAGGCTCGCCAGTATGACCAGGTGGCGGCGCTGNAGCAGGTCCGTNGCGATCCGCAGCTCTTCGGAGTCTTCCTCACGCACGTTGGTCAGGAACACGATCAGGGAGCGGCGCCTTTGCCTGACAGACAGGTCGGTCGCTGCAGCGATATAGTCGATCTCCACGGGTTCGGGTTGAATGTCGTAGACGTGATTCAGCAGCCCGTTGATTGTGTCCGCCCCTTTTCGAGGAGCGAACCAGGTGCGCTCGCTGCCGGCCGTAAGAACGCCTGCCGCATCTCCCTGACGTAGTGCAACGAAGCTCAGGAGCAGCATCGCATTGAGCGTGTGATCGAAGTGACTGAGGGCGCCGTCCTTTGCCAGCATGCGTCTGCCGGTATCGAGTATGAAAACAATTTGCTGGTCGCGCTCATCCTGGTATTCGCGGGAAATCAGCCGGCTCATGCGCGCCGTAGCCTTCCAGTCGATCGCGCGCATGCTGTCGCCTTCACGGTATTCGCGCAGCTGGTGGAACTCGATGCCCTCGCCACGACGGCGACTCAGTCGAACGCCGCTAAGTTGCAGGCGATTGTCGACCTCGTAAGCCAGTAACTTGGAGATTGCCGAGTAGTTCGGGTAGACGCGTACTTCAGACGACGCCGCTACAAAGCGGCGGCGCCACCAGAGTCGCATCGGGGACGCGATGCGCAGATCGCAGCCAGGGAAACTCACCGATCCTCGTTCGCGTGGGCGCACCCGGTACTCTGCGTCGACAAACCGGCCCGGCTTGATCTTGAGTGTCAGTGGCAGGTCGTCGGACTCGAATGACGGTGGATGATGATCGAAGGCCTGCAGCAAAACAGGGCCGCGTTTACGTTCATTACGGATCGTGAGCTGTATATCGGTCCACGTCATTAGAGACATCGAACCCGGAATCTTGCGCGCGACCTCGGGCGCCCGGGTCAGCAGGCACAGGATGCCATCCACGAGAGCAGCGAGCCCAATCACACCTGCAGCAATCCACCACACGGTGGCGCTCGCCGGAAAAAAAGCGACCGCAACGCCCGTGACCGCCAGAATGGCAGCAAGGACAATGATGGGCAGCCGCGGTATCACGTTCGCGGGGCGTCCACGCTTTCGAGAATGTCACGCAGAATGTCGTCGGGCCGGTAGGCCTCAATCTCAAGTTCCGGCGCCAGGGCGATGCGGTGACGCAGGGCCGGGACAGCGACCTTGCGCACGTCATCGGGTGTTACGAAGTCGCGGCCCTGCAGTACAGCGCAGGCGCGTGACGCACGCACTATCGAGATTGCGCCTCGTGGGCCGGCGCCCATACGAATGCCGGATGCCTGCCGGGTCTGTCGCGTGATGCGTACTGCGTAGTCGAGCACCACGTCATCGATACGCGTACGTGCAACCAGTTTCTGTGTTGCGAGCACATCGGCGCAACTCATCACAGTTTTAACGTCTTCAACGTACAACGCATCACCAACGCGTTCGGTCGTCACCGCTGAGACAATTTCCTTTTCGGCATCGTGGTCAGGATAGTCAATCAACACCTTGAACAGGAAGCGGTCGAGCTGTGCTTCCGGGAGCGGGTACGTGCCCTCATGTTCCACCGGGTTCTGGGTGGCCACCGCCATGAACGGCGGCGTGAGACTCGCCGAATGACCTTCGATCGTGACCTGGTTTTCCTGCATGACCTCGAGAAGCGCGGCCTGCGTCTTGGCCGGCGCGCGATTGATCTCATCGGCCAGCAGGAGGTTCGTGAAGACAGGCCCGCGCCGCACCCGGAACTTCTCGCTCTTCGGGTCATAGACTGCGTGGCCGCTGACGTCGCTTGGCATTAGGTCGGGCGTGAACTGTATACGAGAGAAATCACCGCCGATGGCTTTCGACATCGACTTGACCAGCAGAGTCTTGCCAAGACCAGGTACACCCTCGAGCAACACGTGGCCGGCCGTCAACAGCGCCAGCACAATATCGTCGACGACCGTGGTCTGCCCGATAAAGGCGCGCTCAATTTCCGTGCGCAGTGCCTGCACCTGCTGGTGCAGATTCCCGGCGTCGGTTTGCTGGTCGGTCATAGGTTCTTCCTTATTCGTTGAAGTACTTTCATCAAGCGGGTGAATTCACGATGGCGGGTGTGATCCTGGTTAAACAGGGCGTCAAATATGAACGAGTCGCTCATACCCGTCATCCTCGCAAGCTGGTGCGCCTGTGCCTGAGGGGCCAGGCGGCTGATACCCGGGTGGCGACGTTCCGCTTCGTGCAGGATCGCGATTGTTGAGCTCTCCACAAGATCGGCGGCACTGCGGTTGCGCCAGGCGAAGTTGCCGGCGGCCCTGACGTGCTCAAGGATCGACCGCCGTGCCAGCGAGTCCGGCCCTACGGAGGGACCGAACTTCGGTGCCCGGGACCAGAGCCACAAGAGCAGACAAGCGGCGAACCCGAGGACCACGTACGAGCCATGTTTCCAGATAAGTTGCCACAGCGAGGGAAACGCCGTGTTGTAAATGAACCAGGTTTTGCCTGCTTCGACGTATCCGGCGACGATGTCCATGAGCAGGCGAGCGTGATCGTACTCGTCCAGGTTGTAGTTCGAGAAGTACCAAGCGTTTGCAACGATAGTAACGTACCCGTCCCCCCACTCCCGGCGGGCAACGATGAGACCGTCGTCATCCGACAGGGTTGCGCTCGCGACAACATCATCGTGGGGGTGAATCCGCACCATCGTCGAGTCGAGATCGATGATGTAGTCGAAGGTTTCCTCCTCACCCTCACTATCGGAGTCGTCTTGCTCGTCGTCTTCCGTCTCGTCGATTTCCAGCGGCTCCAGGACAAAACCGAAATAGCCGAGGATGATGTCGGCAAACTCCGTATCGCGCTGCGGCGGCAGCAGGACCAGGTGACCACCACTCGAGACCCAGGCCGTAAGTGCGTCGAGTTCCGCGCCAAACGAGATGGGTTCGGACGCGTTCACGACCAGCGTGTCGTATTGAGCGGGCAGCCAATCGGTGGGAACAAGTTTTGCGCGCGAATCGGCCTCCAGCCCAAGTTCGGTAATCAACATCTCGGCGGCCAGAAAATCGTTGACTCGGGCCTCGCCAGAGTAGCCGACGTATTCGGTCTTGAAGACTTTCTCGTGGTACGTGAAGAACCAGGATGCGAAAAGCACGCCGGCCAACACCGTTAACAGCACGATTGTCGATTGCCTCATTGTGCGGCCCCAAAGTGCTGCGGCCATTCATCGCATAAAGGCAATACGGCATCGTCATCAGGCTCCTCGTTACCGTAAGCGCAGTGCACCCAGAGCTGGACAACGCGACGGAAGAAATTCGCGTGTTCAGTTTCCGTCTGCGCCGCGATGGCACGCACGCACGCACCCTCGGTTGCGCTGCGCGGCAGACGGACGCCATGTTGCCTTACCGCGGCGAATACGCTGCCACGATAGAGCAAACTGAGTGCATCACGCTTGTGGCCGGCGCGCCACGCATTCAGAACCGAGCCAACGATGTCATCGGGCAGCTGGTCTGCAGTCAGCTCTCCGCCAGCCAGAAATATTCGCCGCTCGGCGGGCTGCGTATAGCCCGGCAGGCCGAGGTAGGGTAACCAGCGGTCGCGTGTCAGGAAGACAATAATCAGCAGAATCGCAACGGCTATCCAGAGCCCGAACTCAAGCGCCTTCGAGACCAGTTTGAACATCGCCTCAAGCATGTTTCTTGACAAGCCGAGATCAGTCTCATCATCGTCTTCCTCCGGCTCGCCTGAGCGGATGCGCTGCCAGTCTTCTATCTGTTGCATGGTGACAAGCGCGTCATCGGATGTGACAGATTCAAGCGCCGGATCCACCTCTTCGTCACTCCAGAATCCTACGAATCCGGGGTCGTTATCTGCGACTTTTTCGGCAGCTTTCGGCTCGAGCTCCTGTGCGATGGCGGCTGTTGGTGACAGTAGCT
>JGI24723J26617_10000665_pt1 | contig 33327 bp, 25 predicted proteins | sample Cruoilmetagenom6_FD_26617 | JGI IMG/M metagenome (IMG submission 26617) | reverse complement strand
TCAACCGCATTTCATTCATTTCTTGAGCTGAGGCACTCTGAAATTCATTATACATTTCAGTTAGCGATCCTACTTCACTAGGGTTAAAGAGATACCCTCTTTCCTTGTTACTTCCAACTAAAAGTGGATGATCGCACACATCACTTGCTAAAACAGGCAGACCGCAACTTAATGCTTCACACACCGCGTTAGGAAGTCCTTCAGCAAAAGACGGGTGGATCAACACATCAAACTCGGAGATATAGTCTCTCAAATCATTTCTCTTGCCGAGCCAATTCCAGTGGTCACTCAGACCTTTGGAATCTAAATACTCATCAACGAAACGAACATGTGCCCGCACTTCATCATCCAAATCAACTGGACCTGCCCAAAAAATTATAGGTAAAGGCCTACCCTCTTCTTTTAATCGATCAAGCATCTTAGCAACAATCATCACGTTTTTGGAAGGCCTTGGTGTTGCAATAGATAGAACATTGATAGTCTCTTTGCAGCTTCTTTCATCAAAGTCTGGGCGCTGTTTAAACCTCGGCAGATCAATTGCGTTATAAATAGTCCGCGCTTTGTCACTAATACTAGCATAGGCTTTAAGGGCCAATTGACGATTATCATGTGAATTAAAAACCACCATAGAAGCAAGCCGCATATAGACCCAACGAAACAAGCGTGCCTGTTTTGAGCTGTTTTGCTCAATTGATGCCCGTTCAGATACCACTACAGGCACTTTTTTCGGGCTAAATAGTGCGGCAAGAGATGCATAGAAGTTAGGCGTGGTAAGGAAGGACACTACGCAATCGACAGATTTTTCCATCATTAGCTGACGTAAGTTTTTCACAATAAAGACTTTAGACTTACGTTTACTCTCGTGCGTTATGACCGAAATTTTTTCATCTGCTAACGTGTCATACAGCGGCCCTTCGCCTTCATGATAGGTAAATACCGTAACTTTATACCCTGCACGATTGAGGACTTGTGCCAGAATAGTGATCTGAGAAGCCGCACCGCCCCCATTCAAATGATCAATAACTAGAAGTATGTGTGAGTGTCTCACCTGAATCCTCAAATTTAATGAACCTAAACCCCAAGTTACATTGTTTAAGGAGAACTGCTAAAAAAATCTATAGCCAACATACTAAATGATTAAAATATTTCCTAAATTAAAGAATGATTCATGGTTGGCAGAAGCAATTTAATCCAGTAATACTTTCCTATCACTTAATTAACATATTACCAAAGCATGAGGCCCCTATGAAACAAGTACTTCAAGACCTGTCTATAGGCACATCGAATGTGACTGAAGTTCCTTGCCCTCGCTGTAAGGCGGGCCATTTGCTTATTCAAACATCACAGTCCCTCATTTCAGCAGGGACCGAACGGATGTTGGTGGACTTCGGCCGCTCAAATTATATTGATAAAGCGCGGGCTCAACCTGAAAAAGTAAAGATGGTCTTAGATAAGATCAAAACCGATGGCTTTTTGACAACCATCGATGCAGTTAGATCGAAACTCGATCAGCCTATGCCCATGGGCTACTCAAACGTTGGTGTAGTACTTGAGGTTGGTGCAGGTGTTGATGGTTTTAAAGTTGGGGATCGTGTGGTCTCTAATGGGCCACATGCAGAGATTGTGTGTGTCGCAAAGCATTTATGCGCAAAAATTCCGGATGATGTAGATGATGAAGCGGCAACCTTTACTGTGGTTGGTGCAATCGCCATGCAAGGTGTTCGTCTGTCGCAACCGTCAATTGGAGAATGTTTTGTCGTCACTGGCCTTGGCCTTATCGGCTTAATGGCGGTTCAAATTCTTATAGCCAACGGCTGCCGAGTTTTGGGCCTAGACTTTGACCCTGCAAAGTTAAAACTTGCTCAGCAATATGGGGCCGAAACAGTTAATTTGGCTGAAGGGCAAGACCCTATAGCTGCAGCTGAAGCTTTCTCGTACGGGCGCGGTGTTGACGGCGTCATCATTACAGCATCTACCAAAAGCAATGACCCTATGCATCAGGCAGCAACCATGTGTCGCCAACGTGGTCGCATCACATTGATTGGTGTTGTGGGCCTAGAGTTGCAACGGGCAGATTTTTACAAAAAAGAAATTACCTTTCAAGTGTCTTCGGCCTATGGCCCAGGGCGGTATGACCCTTTCTATGAAGATGAAGGCCATGATTATCCCATAGGTTTTGTTCGCTGGACTTCGCAGAGAAACTTTGAAGCTATATTGGATATGCTTGGCTCCGGCTCTATTGCCGTTAACGATCTCAAAAGCGGATCTTTTACAATTGATGATGCAGCCAAGGCCTATGATAAACTTATAGATGACAAGGGTGCTTTAGGGGTCTTTATTTCCTATAATGGTGAAAATCCTACCTTGTCTGAAAGAACACTGCCGCTTATATTAGCAAAAGATACCTTTTCAGCTAACACGCCTGTTATCGGCGCCATAGGTGCTGGAAACTATGCGGGGCGCATGCTTTTACCCGCTTTTAAGAAAACAAATGTCCGCTTGAAGACAATAGCATCTTCGCAAGGGGTCTCTGGTGCTCATTACGGCAAGAAATTTGCTTTTGAGGTAAACACCACAGACAGCAACACTCTCATTAATGATGATGAAATTAACACTGTCGTTATCACCACACCTCACAACACACATGCAAGATTTACTCTTCAAGCACTTGAAGCTGGCAAAAATGTCTTTGTAGAGAAGCCTTTAGCTATAACGCACGACGATCTTGATGCTATCGAAAGTGCCTACAACAAAGCACATGAAAATGATGCGGGACCAGCCTTAATGGTTGGTTTTAACCGACGCTTTGCTCCTTTAATGATGAAATTAAAAAAGCAAGTTATGAAGTCAAACGCCCCCATGAGTGTTGTTTATACTTGTAATGCCGGACATATTCCTGCCGATACTTGGTATCAAGACCCTGAGGTTGGTGGTGGACGTATTATTGGTGAGTCATGTCACTTTATTGATATAGCACGACACCTCATAGCGTCACCGATCACTAATGTTGCCGCTACTGGCACAAAAACAGCTGAGGGCGTAACCAATTGCCATGATACGGCGACAATCACCCTAACATTTGAAAATGGATCAATCGCTACCATTCACTATTTTGCCAACGGGCATCAAAGCTTTCCTAAAGAACGCATTGAGGTATTTCAGTCAGGTAAAGTATTCACACTTGATAATTTCCGAAAAACAAAGGGCTTTGGTTCTTTGTTTAAAAATAGTTCGTTATCTCAAGACAAGGGCCAAGAGAATTGTTCGCAAGCCTTCGTCGATGGCCTTGTCGCGGGTGATGGCGCCCCAATTCCATTTGATGAACTCATGGAAGTCTCCCGCGCCTGTGTTGAGGCATGGGATCAGTTGCTCAAGGAGTAACTAGACAGTAGATGTTGAAAACCTTAAAAATAAAACTCATTACATTCACTCAATTGGGTGTGATGAGTATTATGCGCGTAGTGCTCTATCGCCTTTTAATGAGGTTTGGCTATTTCAAGCGTACATTACCAATAAAGACCTTTGCCTTGGAGGGTGATTTTTTCTCTGGTAAAGAACCTTCTTTGGTTCCTCAAGACAGAGTGGCTTATGAAAAAATTATTGAACACGCAGAAACCCTGCAAAGAGGTTCCTTAACTCTTTTCTCACACCATACGTATCAATTTCAAGGCTGCCCTGATTGGTTTTACGACCCAGTGTTTGATAACAACTCACACGATGAAAATCACTGGACCGAAATTAATGAATTTAGCTTTGAAGGTTCTGACGTTAAAATTTTGTGGGAAGCCTCACGTTTCTGTTGGGCACCAACACTGGCTCAAGCCTTCATGGTAACTAAGGATGAAAAGTTCTTATCAACGCTCAATCATTGGATCGCTGATTGGTGCGACAAAAATCCTGTCAATCAAGGCATTCAATGGAAGTGTGGGCAAGAGACGTCGCTGCGATTGATGCATTTTATGACGGCACTAAAACTATTAGGTGAAGATAGAACCCCTCAAGCCCGCGGCATAGAGTTTGTTGAGCGTCATTTAGAACGGATATCACCTACAACATCCTATGCCCAAAGCCAGCGTAATAATCATTTAACCAGCGAAGCGGCAGCTTTGTTTGTAGGTGGCGCATGGTTGGCTCAACAAAGTGACCTAAAAGCGACGCAGAAGAAGGCTCGCAACTACCATGAAAAAGGCCGCAAGTTATTGGAGTGGGCAGCTGGTTCACTGATATACAGCGATGGCTCTTTTGCACAACATTCTACGGTTTATCACCGCGTTATGCTGGATACGCTTTCTTTTTGCGAAATGTGGGGCAGAAGACTTGCTCTTCCTAAATTTTCGAACCAATTTTATCATCAGGCAAAAAAAGCGACAGATTGGCTCTTTTGGTTTACAGACACTGTCAGCGGCGATGCGCCAAACTTAGGCGGCAATGACGGAGCTCACATCTTGAATTTAGGACTGGATGAATATCGAGATTTCCGTCCATCCATTCAACTGGCTAGCCATTTATTTTATGATACCTGCATCTTGCCTCATGGTGCGTGGAATGATCAAGTCAGACGGTTTTGCGCCTTGGATATCGCGTTAGAATATACCCCCAAGAAAAGAGCGTCTAAACTTTTTCCTGATGGCGGATATTATATTTACATCAATGAAAATCAAGATAACCTCTGGTTTATGCTTCGCTTACCTTACTTTAAAGATAGACCAGCACATTCGGATGCTTTGCACCTTGACCTTTGGGCAGATGGTGAAAATATTCTCAATGATTCAGGGAGTTATAGCTATGCTGCGGGTGACAAAGCCATCATGTCTAATCTAAAAGGCGTTGCTGGGCATAACACCGTTCAATTCGATAATCATGATCAAATGCCTGTTTTGGGTCGCTTTTTGTTTGGTGATTGGTTGAAGGGCACGTGGATAATCAACGACAACGAAAAAGAGAATGTGATAAGTGCAAGCTATATAGATTATCTTCAAAATACACATTCGAGAGTGATACACACGCAGGGCTCTACCATTCAAATTATTGATAAGCTCACAGGCCAAGCGGCGCAAGCCAGCCTGCGCTGGCATACGCACCGATGGCCGCTACCTAACTGTAAACTTGAAATAAGCAGTGAAGATGCTTTAACAAGTGACAATGACTCGACAAGACCATATTCCCTAAAATATTTAGAGATGCAAAATGGTAATTGTATTAAGGCAACAGGTGCCTTAAATAACAATAAAACTATGATCACTACCATTCAGATTGATAGATAAATCCAAAGGAAACGCCCTTGTCAAAAATATTGAATAAACCTCTTTCGCCGTGGCCTGTCTTTAGCCAAGAAGAAATTGAAGCAACCTCAAAGGTTCTGGCCTCTGGCAAGGTCAATTATTGGACGGGTGACGAGGGCAAAGCTTTTGAGCAAGAGTTTGCGGCACTTTGCGACACAAAACATGCTATCGCAGTTTCTAACGGCACGGCGGCTCTAGAGTTAGCATTAGAAGCCTTAGGTGTTGGCGACGGTGACGAGGTTATTGGTACACCCAGAACCTTTATGGCCAGTGCTAGCTGCGTTGTAACCCGTGGTGCCACCCCTATTTTCGCTGATGTCGATATGGATAGTGGCAATATTACCGCTAAAACCATTGAAGCGGTCATAACACCAAAAACAAAAGCCATTATCCCAGTTCATTTGGCTGGCATGCCCTGTGAGATGGATGCGATCATGGCACTAGCGAAAAAACATGGTCTTTATGTTATTGAAGATTGTGCACAAGCCCATGGCGCAACGTATAAGGGTCGCCCGGTTGGCAGCCTAGGCCATATTGGCGCCTTTTCCTTCTGCCAGGACAAAATCATGACAACAGGTGGTGAAGGCGGCATGCTGGTTACCAATGATGAAGAGCTTTGGAAGTGCGCTTGGGCCTATAAAGACCACGGAAAAAGCTATGATGCGACTTTCAACCGCGAACACCCTCCGGGCTTTCGTTGGTTAGCAGAGAGTTTTGGCACCAACTTTAGGATGACAGAAATGCAATCAGCTATTGGTCGTCATCAGCTTACACTGCTGCCATCATGGACAGCTGCGCGCCAAGCCAATGCTGCAGTTTTGGACGCTTGCATAGCAAAATTTCCAGCCCTAAAAGTACAAGACGTTCCATCACATATTGTTCATGCACGGTATAAGTATTATACCACCGTCATTCCCTCGCAACTAAAAGATGGTTGGGATCGTGACCGTGTCCAAGATCTATTCTGGGCAGATGGAATTCCTTGTTTTGTTGGTAGTTGTTCCGAAATTTATAATGAAAAAGCGTTTGAGGTGGCTAATCTTCGCCCAAAAGCCCCCCTTCCAGTGGCAAAAGAACTAGGGGAGTTAACTTTGATGTTCCTAATTCACCCAACCTTGTCGGCCGAAGAAATGAACGCAACCTGTCAAGCTATAGAAAAAATAATGGTGCAGGCCTCTAAGTAATTACAGATCATGTGGCATTTGCTGCCCTAAAATGGGCTCACTTCCTGTATTCAAATGCGGCTGGTGTCAAACCAAAGCTGTGAACGTAACAACATATAGCACCTCCTTCAGTTAGGGAATAGGCATTCATAGTGTTCACAATTTGTTAGTTTCATAGATATTGATAATCCTCAATTACTCATGCAAGTGGCTACCATAAAAGTTATTTATTCATGAATTTTTAAGTTTTTTATATTTGTTCTTTTCTTAGATAACTGATACTTAGAGACCAATTATTCAATTTGCTAAATAATATAAAGGATTTAGTATGCAACAGACAATTTTAGTAACTGGTGGTGCTGGCTATGTTGGGTCAGGCCTATTGCGGGCACTTTTAAATGAGGGCAACAAAGTTGTTTGTGCTGATAAGCTTTCTTTTGGTGGCGAAGCACTATTAGACATTTGGTATAATTCAGATTTTCATTTTATGAAATGTGACCTAACAGTTGACGCTGATATGGATGCCCTTTTTGAAGCGCATCAATTTGACTCTGTTATCCACCTAGCCGCTATTGTTGGTGACCCGGCTTGTGCACTAGAACCAGAAGTCGCTACGGCAACCAACTATGACGCTTCAGTTCGTTTGGTTAACAAATGTATGGATCAAGGCGTTAAGCGCTTTGCCTTTGCCTCTACTTGTAGCAACTATGGTAAAATGCCTGACCCAGAATCCTTCGTTGATGAAGAGTCTCCATTGGCACCTGTTTCACTTTATGCGGAACTTAAAGTGAAATTTGAAAATTATTTACTACATGAAATTCCAAAATCTGACGATTTCACGCCAATCGCGCTGCGTTTTTCTACAGTGTATGGCCTTTCTCCTAGAATGCGTTTTGACCTTACGGTTAATGAGTTCACTAAGGACGTTGCCACTGGCATAGGCCTTGAAATCTATGGCGCACAGTTTTGGCGCCCTTATTGTCACGTTAAAGATTTCTCGCGGGCCTTCATTACAGTACTTAACGCGCCGCGTGAGAAAGTGGCTTACGATGTATTTAATGTCGGTGATACCGCTGAAAACTACAACAAAGGTATGCTGGTTGAAGAGATTGCTAAAGTTATGCCTGAAGCCAAAATCGCATATGTTGAAAAAAATGACGACCCACGGGATTATCGCGTGAACTGTGATAAAATTAAACGTGAATTAGGTTTTGAAATTTCCTTAGCGGTACCAGACGGCATTAAAGAAATTGCTCGTGTGGTCAAAGAAGGCGTTATTCAAAACCCTGAAGATCAAAAATATTATAATATCCCTAAAAAATAATACGAACTAGACGTACTAATAAATAGAATGTTTTGAATAATGATAAAGCGCATTTATGATATCTATTGTTCGGTGATCGCGTTGATACTATTAGCGCCTATACTTCTACCGGTAATGATTATCCTGCGGTTCACTGGTGAGGGTGAAATATTTTATCGTCAAGAGCGTATGGGCAGAGGCAATAAGCCCTTCTATATTACTAAATTTGCAACCATGGTAAAAAATAGCCCTAACATCGGCAATGGGGAATATACTCTGCACAATGACCCCCGTGTTTTGCCGACCGGCAAATTCCTACGAAAGTCAAAAATCAATGAATTCCCACAATTTTGGGATATTTTCATTGGCAACATGAGTATTGTTGGACCTCGCCCTCAAATGCTAAAGGTACATGCGTCATATCCATCTGAATATAGTGAAGTATTGGCATCAGTAAAACCTGGACTAGCAGGCGTGGGCTCAATTGTGTTTAGGGATGAAGAATCTATTCTTAGCAGAGCGACTGATTTTGATCTTTGCTACAGAACTGAAATTATTCCTTACAAAACTGAACTTGAAACTTGGTATGTGAATAACCGGTCATTATTTGTCGATATTAAAATACTTTGGATTACTTTGATGGTTATCATTAAACCTGAGAGTTCTAATCTGTTTGAAATATTTCCATCAATCCCATATAAAGACGTAAGAGAATTTGGCAAAAAGAGCTAAGCTAATGACATCACTTTTGTGCGTTAGTGGCTGGAACGCCTAATGCTATACAATTGTCGGGTACGTCTTTTATGACCATAGCTCCCATGCCGATAGTTGCGTATTTCCCGATAGACAATTTAACACTATTGTTTCCCTGCCTTACGGCTGCATTTGTGCCAATATATGCTCCTTTTCGAAGATACACATTTCCCGAAATGACACTTCCAGGCATTATTGAAACATATTCCTCCGCTATACAATCGTGCCCAAGAACTGAATTTACACCCATAAAACAATGGTCGCCGATCCTAACATTGTTTGTAATGCGACATCCTGCTGAGATCATCGTGCCCTTACATCCGCCAACATCAACTGAGGTGAAATTGCCAATGGTTGCAGCTGAATGAATTAATGTTGGATATATGAGATTCGGATATTTAGTAGCGATATTTTCACGAATTTTTGGATCCCCAATACCAATCACAAAGTGAGCATTTTCATTATAAAATTTTTCAATAGTTTCTGAGGTATCCACTAGAACAGGAAAGCCGCAAAAACCTTCTGACATATCCTTTTCGCCTAAGAAAATAATATTATCATAACCATTATCAATCGCTATATCAGCAATATCGCCAGCCTGACCAGAGGTTCCAATAATAATAATTTTCATTCATTTCATCCTTATTTGTGCATAGCATCTTCAAGCCATAGAGCAAATCTATCAGACAAGTCATCTCTTGAAAACTCACGCTTTCCTAACTTTGCGGCATTTTCACCCATAGTTATTAAAGCTTCCTTATTGTTGGCAGCGTGACAAATCGCTTCAGCAAAGGCTTTAGAACTTTCAGGCACAACAACATAGCCGCACTCATTTTCATTTATTAAATTCGCTACCCATCCAGGATAATTGGTTAGTATTGGTAGGCCAGATGACAGATAATCAAAGAATTTATTGGGAGATGTTCCATAATAAAAGGCAGAAACATTTGCGAGTATTTGCAAACCAAGATCAGCACCTTTCATTAGTTTTGCCAATTGTGATTTTGGAACGGGATCAAGGAATATAATATTATCCAAGTTTTCTTGCGAGGCTCGAGCCTGTAAAGCAGCTTTGGTGCTTCCTTGCCCGATTAAGACAAACTTTATATGATCATGCCCTAAGTTCTTTAAGACTGCTGCTGCATCTAAGATCGCATCAAGACCGTTGGCCAAGCCATGTGTTCCAGTAAAAACAGCCATGAGATCACTCTCTTTAACACCTTCAGGCCGCCATTTGGCGTTAACGTGTTTAAATATATCTAGATCACAGCCATTTGGAATAAGCGTAATCTTATCTGAAGGGATGTTTCGACTTTTTATCCCTTCTATAATACCTGGTGATAGTCCAATCAAGCGTCTTGCAGATTTATAGTTTATCCATTCTAAGGCAGACATTAACCCTAAAATTACGGGATTGGTGATAACTTTCATCTCGCGTGGTAATTCAGGCCATAAGTCTCTCACCTCAAAGATAAAAGGTGTCCATTTCAACCACCTAGTGATAATACCTGGAATTCCAGCAGTTAATGGCGTTGATGTGGCTAATAATAAATCAGTTTTATGGAAAAGTGCAATAAAAGTACTACGCGTTGCAAATGTGAAGAAAAGCCATGCTCGTTTCAAAAAGCTAGTGCTATTTGAGTAAGGTATGTCTAACTCAATAACGTAGATACCATCAACAAAACCTTCGCGTTTTCCTCTGACAAAGTTATGGTCCAAGCCCGTTAGCAAGCCACCGAAACTACCGCAAACCATAGTTACATTATGCCCTCTAGCGATTAATTTTTTAGCCATATAGTATGATCTAACGCCACCACCGCCTTTGGGGATGCAAAAATGTTGGTGGAAATATAATATTTTCATAAGTGTTATCTATACGTTAAATGAAGTGAATAAAGTCCGTTCTTTGTGTTAAGAGCCATACAATTACAAAACTCTACTCCACTGTCACGCTTTTCGCTAAATTTCTAGGCTGGTCAACATCAGTGCCTTTATGCACAGCCACATGATAAGCAAGTAACTGCACTGGAATGGCATATAAAATAGGCGCGACAAGCGAATGTACATGTGGCATCTCAACGGTCGCGACAGCAGCCTCACCGTGGCTTTCAATACCGTGCACATCCGAGAAAAAGATCACCTGCCCCTTGCGTGCCATCACTTCTTGCATGTTACTAATGGTTTTTTCAAACAAACGCCCTGACGGTGCCACCACAATAATTGGCACATCTTCATCAATCAGTGCGATGGGGCCGTGCTTCATCTCACCAGCGGCATAGCCCTCTGCGTGGATATAGGAAATCTCTTTAAGCTTAAGCGCGCCCTCCATCGCAATCGGGAAGTCCGCGCCGCGCCCTAAATACAGAACATCGCGTGCGCGGGCCACGTGTTTCGCAATTTTCCGAATGTGATCATCGTGGTTCAGCACATCAGCCATACGCGACGGCACCTCTGAAAGCGCCTTGATCATCTCAGCCTCATGGGCTGGATCCAAAGTACCGCGCGCCACAGCTGTAGCAGTTGCAAGACACGCTAGCACAGTTAGCTGGCAAGTGAAGGCTTTAGTAGACGCAACACCAATTTCAGGCCCAGCGTGCGTCGGAAACACAATATCAGCCTCACGGGCCATTGAACTGCTTTCCACATTCACCACAACAGCGATTTTTTGACCGTTTTCCTTACAATGCCTAAGAGCTGCAAGCGTATCAGCAGTTTCACCAGACTGGGAGATAAAGATCGCAAGACCGCCCTCTTCAAGCACAGGATCGCGGTACCTAAATTCAGACGCCACATCCACGTCAACCGACACACGCGCCCATTGTTCAAACCAATATTTAGCAGTCATACCAGCATAATAACTGGTACCACAGGCAATAATAGTGATCTTAGGGATCGCCGCTAAATCGAACGGCAAATCTGGCATCATAATCTTACCAGCAATCGGATCAATGAAGGTGCCAAGTGTTTGCGCCACTACAGTAGGCTGCTCGTAAATTTCTTTCAGCATGAAGTGATCGTAATTGCCCTTTTCGATTTGGGCGCCACTGGCTGATGTTGTGGTGACCTCGCGCGTAACCAACGCATCGCTCTCGTCAAATATTTCAACGCGATCGCGGGTTATTTCAGCCCAATCACCCTCTTCAAGGTAGCAAATTTCGTTTGTGATGGTCGCGAGCGCCAAAGCATCAGAGCCAATATAGTTTTCACCGTCACCATAGCCAATCACCAGCGGGCTACCGCGGCGCGCGGCGTACATTACATCGCCGTCACCGTCGAACAAAATGGCGAGTGCAAACGCACCTTGGAGTTTTTTAAGCGCTGACGCTACGGCTTCTCTCTTGCTTTGTCCGTGATCAACAAAATCAGAAATTAAATGCGCGACAACTTCCGTGTCGGTCTCAGACATAAAGTCGTGACCTGCCTCAATCAATTCAACACGAAGTTCTTGGAAATTTTCGATAATACCGTTGTGGACAACAGCCACATGGGTGCCGCGGTGCGGATGGGCATTGTTTGTGGTTGGCAAACCGTGGGTGGCCCAGCGGGTGTGCCCAATACCAGAGGTTCCGCACAGCGGGTCTTCACCAAGAAGTTTTGCTAGATTGTTAAGCTTGCCCTCTGCACGACGCAAACCAAGCTCGCCCTCACAGACGGTTGCGATACCCGCACTATCATAACCACGGTACTCAAGACGTCGCAGCGCATCAACCAACTGGTCCGCCACATCCTCCCTACCTAATATACCAATAATACCGCACATAATTAAAACCCTATTGAATACAATCTCTTGTGACAAGGAAATGCGCTTTAATCAAGGCAATTCCTATATATTTTCCGCCACACTGCATCTTGAACGCTTAAAAAACAACCTCTTATAAATTTAGGTGCATTAGTTAAGCTTATCTCATTGAAAGTATATCCTTTCTTGCGAGTTTGATTGCATCTTTATATAGAATACTCAATAGTATCCCAAACAAGATAAAGTGACGAGCAAAGACATGAGCACATTAACACATCTCCAGCGCCTTGAGGCGGAGAGCATTCACATCATGCGGGAGGTGGTCGCCACCGCTAAGAACCCTGTGATGCTCTACTCTGTCGGCAAAGATAGTGCTGTGATGTTGCACTTGGCGCTTAAGGCTTTCGCGCCAGGCAAGCTGCCCTTTCCTGTGATGCATGTAGACACCACATGGAAGTTTAAAGAGATGATCGCTTTCCGTGACAAGATGGTCTCTGACTACGCTCTGAACCTATTGGTGCACATCAACCAAGACGGTGTTGACCAAGGAATAGGGCCTTATAGCCACGGAAGTGCCGTCCATACCGATATAATGAAGACGCAAGGGCTCAAGCAAGCACTCAACAAATACGGCTTTGATGCAGCCTTTGGCGGGGCACGCCGCGATGAAGAGAAATCTCGTGCTAAAGAACGCGTTTTCTCTTTCCGCTCTGCTAACCATCGCTGGGACCCAAAAAACCAACGTCCAGAACTGTGGAATATTTATAATAGCCGCATCGACAAAGGCGAGAGCATCCGTGTTTTTCCACTGTCCAACTGGACAGAGCTCGACATCTGGCAATATATCCACGCGGAAGATATCCCGCTCGTACCGCTCTATTTTGCAGCAGAGCGCCCAGTTATCGAACGTGACGGTCAACTGATCATGGTAGATGATGAACGGACCCCCCTTAACAAGGGCGAAACACCTGAAATGAAGATGGTGCGATTTAGAACGCTTGGTTGTTACCCCCTTACAGGTGCTGTTGAAAGCAATGCTGACACCTTAGAGGCCATCATCCAAGAAATGCTAGTTGCTCGCACATCTGAACGCGATGGCCGCGTCATCGATAGTGATGCCAACGCCTCAATGGAACAGAAAAAGCAGGAAGGGTATTTTTAAATGACAAATTACCCAACAACTGACGAGCAAGTCCGCAGCTATCTTGATGAGCAAGCCCATAAAAGCTTCTTGCGGTTTATCACATGTGGCAGCGTCGATGACGGAAAATCCACCCTTATTGGCCGCCTACTTTATGACAGCAAGATGATCTTTGACGATCAGTTGTCCGCTTTGGAAAATGACAGCAAAAAGGTTGGCACACAGGGCCAAGACATTGATTTTGCACTGTTGGTGGACGGCTTAGCGGCTGAGCGGGAGCAAGGCATCACCATTGATGTGGCTTACCGTTTTTTCACCACTGATAAACGCAAATTTATCGTCGCCGATACGCCAGGCCACGAGCAATACACCCGCAACATGGCAACAGGTGCCTCCACAGCGGACCTCGCAATTATCCTGGTCGATGCTCGCCAAGGCTTACTCACTCAAACTAGGCGCCACAGCTATATTTGCAATCTTCTTGGCATTAAAAATGTGGTTCTTGCGGTCAACAAAATGGACCTAATTGGCTACGACCAAGCCATATATGATCAAATAGTAGCTGACTATCATGCCTTCGCGGCTCAGCTAGACTTTGCTGATATCACCGATATTCCGCTATCTGCGCTTAAGGGCGACAATATCCTTAACACCAGCGAGAACATGCCGTGGTACAGCGGCCCGGCACTCCTTGAGCAGCTTGAAACCGTTGAAATTGCTAAAGATGACACTACGCAACCATTCCGAATGCCAGTACAGTGGGTCAATCGTCCAAGTCATGACTTTAGGGGATTTTCAGGCACCATTGCCTCAGGTATGGTTTCAGTGGGTGACGAAATTGTCGTTCTACCAAGTGCAAAAACCAGCAAAATCACATCAATTGTGGCACCAAACGGCGATCAAGCATCTGCCGTTAGTGATGAAGCCGTCACCCTTACCCTTGCTGATGAAATTGATATTTCTCGCGGGGATGTGATCGCCGCCAAAGAGCAGCGACCAGAGACCACAGATCAGTTTCAGGCACATATCCTGTGGATGGACGAAGATGCTATGCTACCTGGTCGACCTTATCTCATTAAAACCAACAACAAAACGTTGCCCGCTGTTATTACAGACTTGCGGCATAAGATTAATGTTAATTCACTGGAACATGAGAGTGGAAAGTCACTTGCACTCAATGAAGTTGGCCTATGTAACGTTAGTCTGTCGGACACTATCGCCTTCGATCCATATATCGATAATCGTAAAACGGGTTCTTTCATTATCATTGATAAGATCAGCAACACCACGATCGGTTGTGGCATGATCAATTATGGTCTGCGCCGCGCAACTAATATTCACTGGCAAGCCGTAGATGTGGACAAGAAAGCCCGCGCCGAACAAAATCATCAAACACCCAAAGTATTATGGTTCACTGGCCTTTCAGGCTCAGGAAAATCCACTATTGCAAGTCTGGTTGAGAAGAAGCTACATGCCTCAGGCAAACGCACCTATCTACTGGACGGTGACAACGTGCGTCACGGCCTCAACCGTGACCTTGGTTTTACCGACGCTGACCGTGTGGAGAACATCCGCCGTATTGGTGAGGTTTCAAAACTGATGGTCGACGCAGGCTTGCTAGTAATGACTGCCTTTATCTCGCCTTTTAGAGCCGAACGACGTATGGTTCGAGAAATGCTAGAAGACAATGAGTTCATTGAAGTCCATATCGACACGCCTATTGAGGTTTGTGAAGAACGGGACATCAAGGGCTTGTACGCCAAGGCCCGCGCAGGTGAGATTAAAAATTTCACTGGNATCGATAGCCCGTATGAAGAGCCTAAAACAGCTGAAATTACTATCAATACGGTAAGCCAAAGCGCTGAAGAGGCCGCAGACAACATTATTAGGCAGCTAGGGTTGATCTAAGCAAATAAAGAGGTGACATTATTAACGTCGATAACAATGACACCGCTAAATCCTTCGAGCGCCCTATCCTCTGGCTCGTGAGTATTTTGGCGCTCATGCCTCTTGTGCGCGCTATTTTGATGTTAACTACCACAGGCACTTCAGCCTTTATCCTAGGCGAATCGCTACAGATGCTCCCGCTCGGGGTTGGCATGCTTTACCTAAGCTTCAAAGCTCCAATTCAGCTAAGCAAGGGAGGCTGGATCCTCTTTTTTAGCTTCGTCTTTGTTGCTTTGTTATCGGCATTACTCAGCGATCACCCATACACAGCTTTTGACGGGACCGCGCATTATATTCTCACTGGCGTGTTTGCGTTTACCCTAATACCTGTACTGCGAGAAAGTCCTAGCCTTAGTCGCACCATCTTTAAGCTAATCTTGTTAGCTGGCCTTGTATACATGGCTTTATTCATATTATTCTATTCTGCCAAGTTCAACGATATATACTACAGCTGGAGCGCTGGTATGATAGGGTTTCGCAGTATCCGTCATTTTGGAATGTTTATGGCGCTCTTGACAATTCTTAGCTGTTTTCCCCTCATTGAGAATCCAAAATCCACGCTAGTCAAAATAACATCGATTATCCTCATAACGCTCTTTACTAGTTTTTTATTATTATCAGGCGGGCGTGGCGGTACATTGAGCTTAGCTTTTGCGCTAATCTTTCTAAACATTCTTTCACCAAAAAAACGTCTGCCTATAAGTGTCGTAATTATCTTAGGACTTGGACTGGGATTAATTTCCTCAATTCTTATCGCTCCTGATGAATGGAGCTACGGTTGGCAGCGCGCAATCGGCTTAACCACACTTAATGCTGCCAGCATTAATGAAATCTCTTCAGGGCGTATTGATCTTTGGTCAAACACATTACACAACATTCATGACAACATTTTGGTCGGATCGGGTGCAGGAATATTTCCGACTTTTGGGGGCACTATAGAAACAGATCACCCACATAATAGTATCCTCCAAATTTTAGCTGATTGGGGGATTATAGGATTTGTGATTATAACGATCATTGTGGCTTCTTTTATACGCTTGATCATTATAAATCGTGCATCGCNCATGACGAGCGCATTGTTCCTTAGNGCTCTAACAGTCTTACTGTATCTCTATCTGCACTCGCTTGTCTCTGGTGCCATGTTCATGAGAATTGATCTAATTATTGCAGCTATCGCCGTTGCAGTCATCATTGCAAAATTACCTGTGAACACACCCCATACGGAACCCTATAGGTTTTCACAGTGGCTTACGGCAGGAGCATCTTGCTGGGTTATCATAACAACAGTATCAGCGATATGGGTATCAACGGCTCCGAACGCAACAAACACGCTATTACTGACGAAAATTCCACTGTTGGAAATGAAAGTAGGTGGCACAGCTTGGAGGTTAGATAAATTTGATAAAGCCGGAATATCACTAACCGAGCAGGACTATGATTTTTTGCGCGTGCACTGTAGCGAGAAAACTTGCTTACCAGCTGTGAATGCACATCAAACTCGTGCTCAACATCGCTAAAATCTTTACCCTTGTTCTAGCCGTGAAATGTTATAGCCTAGGCATCAACTTAACTCTTCTTTCATGGAATGATATATGTCCCCAATAACTATTTCTTGCTTCAAAGCTTATGATATTCGCGGTCAATTAGAGACCGAGCTTAACGAGGATGTAGCCTACCGCGTTGGCCGCGCTACTGGTGAGTTTTTGAACGCGAAAACGGTTGTTGTTGGTGGTGATGTCCGTGAAACCTCTGAAGCGCTGAAAATGGCGCTCGCAAATGGTCTCATGGATGCAGGCGTTGATGTCATAGATCTTGGCNTGACCGGTACGGAAGAAATATATTTTGCCACGTCATTCCTAAATGTTGACGGCGGNGTCGAGGTAACNGCAAGNCACAATCCAATTGATTATAACGGGATGAAAATTGTGCGCGAGCAATCCCGACCTGTGGGCTCAGACAGTGGTTTAAATGACATTCAAAAAATTGCTGAGAGTGGCGTTTTTAAAGCGGTAACTCAAAAAGGGTCCATGACTACAAAGTCTCTCGTTGATGCATACTGCGACCATCTATTAAGCTACATCCAACCAGCCAACTTTACGCGACCACTCAAGCTTGTCATTAATTCTGGCAACGGAGCGGCTGGCCATGCGGTGGATGCAGTAGAAAGTCGCTTTAAAGCACTCGATTTACCAGTGGATATTATCAAAGTTCACCACGAGCCGGACGGAACCTTCCCTAACGGCATTCCTAACCCACTTCTTCATGATAATCGCCAAGGCACTATTGATGTTGTTCTGGAGCACAGTGCCGACATCGGTATTGCTTTCGATGGTGATTTTGACCGCTGTTTCTTGTTTGATGAAAAAGGTCAGTATATTGAGGGTTATTATATCATCGGTCTCCTCGCAGAAGCATTCTTGCGAAAAGAGAAAGGTGCGGCGATTGTTTATGACCCACGCCTAACATGGAACACGATTGAAACAGTGAAAAATGCTGGTGGAGTGCCAATACAATCAATGTCTGGTCATAGCTTTATGAAGCAAGTGATGCGCAGTGAAAATGCCGTTTATGGCGGCGAGATGAGCGCACACCACTATTTCCGAGATTTTAATTTTTGTGACAGTGGCATGATACCATGGTTACTAGTCACAGAGCTGGTTAGCAGCGGTAGCGCCACACTATCTGAAATGGTTTTCGATATGATCTCTGCTTACCCATCCCCTGGCGAAATCAATAGCAAGTTAGATGATCCTAAAGCAGCAATAGAGCGCGTACTAAACACCTACAAAGCGGATGCGCTATCCATTGACTACACGGACGGTATTAGTCTCGAGTTTGCTAAGTGGCGCTTCAACTTGCGTTCATCCAACACCGAGCCTGTGGTGCGCTTGAACGTTGAAAGCCGCGGTGATATCTCATTAATGGAAGATAAAACCAAAGAAGTGCTAGAAATTCTACGTCAGTAAATACCAAACCTAGACTGCCGTTTTTTTACCTAAGTTGAATTTCAGCCTAGTGATTAGCGCAATATAAAAGCCTGAAACCACAATTAATATGGTGAGGGTGAAATTAGGAAAACTATGCGCCCACCATATTGGGAAGCCAACCATCGCCATATAAAAAACAAGCCCAACTTTGCGGTCGCTCACACTATCGTAGATTAAGTGATGTAAGTGATCGCGGTCAGCCGCGAATGGGGACTTACCCTCAATAACACGTCCAAATAGCAAGCGAATAGCATCCAAAAATGGAATAGCAAACCACAGATATACTAGATCTACGGTCACCGCTTCCATGTTCAGCGAATAAAGATAAATTGCCATTAACCCCCAAAAGCAGCTTATTGCATAGGCACCGCTATCTCCCAAAAAAAGTTTATCTTTAAGGTTAAATAACAAGATTATCGTCAAAACCATCCCAACCAACTGAAACAGGCTAAACATACTCTCAGGCGCGACCGAAGCCATTGAAAAACACCATATTAGGCTTGAGCCAAGCACAATACCATTTTTACCATCTGTCATATTAAGCGCGTTTAAAAAAGCCGTCAGCGCGATCGGTGTAAGGATAATGCCCGTTAACCCGAGAAAAATTGGTTTCTGTGCCGTCGTAAGACTCAGATACTCTAGCTGCATTGATGGATTTATAGCAATTGCCGCACTAAACACAGCAAGACTGAACAACAGCCTGTGAATCGGGCGCATGTCCGCACGATCATCATGAAGCCCCATTAAATAAAGAAGGACCATACAAATCACTATTGTTAAGCAAATCGTGGGGTTTGGCAGTAAAACAAACAGGGTCGGTATGACACCAACTACAAAAGCTGTCCCGCCAACCATTGGCACCGCTCCATTATGGTCCTTACGTCCGCCTGGAACATCCATAATGCCCAAGCGCACTGCGATTGGCTTACGAAAGAAGCAAACTGTGGTCACCGAAACAACGATCCATAATAGCAAATAAACGTCTGCGCTCAAAAGGCCCTCCCAAACTCTATATTGGCACCTTACCATCCAATAGTTAACGGTTGATGTACGTTAATAAACAAAATTATTCAAGCTATAGAAAAAAATTATCTATTTGTTTTACCTAAATAAATTTAGGTTTCTATCAATAAATACTAATGTGGGGATTATAATTTCATGATATTTAATGTTATAAGTTAAGCCAAACCAATATGGAGCAACACCGTGAAAAAAATTGCAATCACTTTAGTCATTTTATTGGGCCTCATCGCCGCTGGCTATTTTTACATTGTGCAAAACGGCAGCGCACTCATACGTGATGCAGCGGAGACCCACTCCCCTGAAATGATTGGCGCGAAGGTCAGCCTAGCAGAAGTTTCTCTGTCACCTCTTTCAGGGCTAGTAGGCGTTGATGCCCTCACAGTTGAGCAGCCTGAGGGATGGGGCGAAGGCACCATGTTCTCCGTCGACAGCTTTGATGTCAGCATCGAGCCCTATTCGCTGATGGGTGACACGCTCAAGGTCAACAGCATCACTATCGATAAGCCAGTGTTTAATATCGTTGAAAAAGACGGCAAAACCAACCTTGAGGCCCTCCAAGACCATCTTAGTAAATATGTTGAAGACGCAAACGATAGCACTGAGAGTGTCACGCAACTCTCCGTTAAAGACTTTCACCTAAGCGGCGCCACAATAAATGTCTCCAGTGAAAAATTTGGTGAACATAGTGTAACGCTCGCCGACATACACTTAACCGACATCGGTGTAGATGAAGGCGGCATGCCACCCGCTGAAGTGTTCCGTCATGTGATGGACACGCTAACACCACAAGTCACAAAAGCGTTGATCACGCTTGGCATCAAATCTAAACTGAAATCCGTATTTGGTGACGATGTGGACACGGAAAAACCCCTCGACTCACTTAAAAAAGGGCTCGGTAAACTTTTCAATAAAAAGAAGGAAGATTAGCGCTTTGCTTCTGCTTTTCTACAGCGCTCTAACATAATTTCTTTGTTAGGATTGCTGCCATTGTAATCGCAGGAGACAAGCAGCACTTCACGCGCCTTATCTACCATACCAAGCGGCAAATACATCTGCGCCAACTCTAGAGCCGGGTCATTTTTTGGGTCTAAATGGTAGTAATGTTGCCACACCTTATCCGCGATACTGAGCAAAGTCTCACTGAGAAGCGGTAAGTTTTTTTCGCCCGCACGTCGTGCACCCAAAATAAGCGCTCGACGGCATACTAAAAACATTTTCACATCGTATTTAGCCAACTTAGTGAGATAGATTGCTTCTCGTAGTGCTGGATTTTTTTCTGACTGGGCCCACTGACTGTGCAACGCATCGTAGTCATCGGGGCCAAAAGCTGTGAAATGATCATGGTAACGCTTCATCGTAAGCGGCGATGCCCCACCACCAAACAAATAACCACAAGACGCAATCGCCGAGTAAGCCCCTTCAAACTGTAAAACCTTGCCGCCAAGGTCTTCTGTATAACCTCTGAGTGCATCAAAATTTACAGCCACCGTGCTATTGCCGTTGTTATTTACATTGACCAATGCATTTCGCTTAATCGCTGCTAGGTTCAAAGCACCGTAGTCAGACACCAACATCATATAAGCACCACCCGCAAACTTGCGCATAGTATCCATCAAGGCAAAACCACCCACTGGCAAGCTAAACTGGAACGTTTCATCATGACCGGTGTAGCGGTTCATCACTTCGTTCCACTGCGGCACATCATAATATTTTTCTGTGATTTTTTTTGTCCGATAAAAAAACTTAACCCCCTTCACCATCTCGTTGGGGTCCAGCGCTTGCTGCACGCCGCATAACTTTTCATAGAGTTGCCCGTCACTGGCGGCGAACAGGTCACTTGGAATGCTATCAATTATGTAGTTTGCAATGGTAACTAGTGGAGTTTCTACCGTATTTTCAGTAATTTTCTCACCCGATATCGCCAAAGTTAGCGCATCATCATGCACCGCATCAAAGTGAGCAAAATCAAGTACTCCAGCCTCAACAAAAGGGCGAAACTGTTTGTGGTCTCGCCAAAAATTGATATTTGCCTCAGCGATGTCGCTCATAATGTAAACGGTGTTTTCCACCAATGGGTCTGTGCCTTCAGGTCCATAAAAATGCTGTAAAAAATTATAAGCAAAACGCCCACTGCCCGAGCCTATTTCCAAAATATAACGCGTTTTCTTCGCAGCGGTGTTGGTCTTCGGGTTGTGTTCTTCCAAGAAGGTGGCAGCCAAGCGGCTTTTCGAATGTGCTATAAAAGAATTGCTAGATGAACGGCTCGGGATATCACCCTCAGTCCACAAGCCGACACCTCGTTCGTTAAATAAACGATGCATCATACCCCAGAGCGGGGCCTCTGATAGACGACAATAGTGTATGTCTTCGCCCGAAGCGCCAACCACAATATCTTCGACCTTACCGTCGCTTTTTTCTAAAAATAGTTTTACCACGCCGTCACCCATCTAATCATTTGTTGCCTGAGTGCCCTGAAGGCAGTTTGCACATATCATGAGTGGTTTGCAAGTAACTACTTACACTAATTAGGTAAATGCTCTTTTAGTTTTAATGTAGCATCCAGCATATCGTCCCGCGAAGGGGTGATGCCCGCTTCCAATAGCTTGCGTGATGCCATGTGATCTGCCGCTGCATTAACGCTATCCACCGCGATCATTTTACCGTCTTTCATGTAAATGATCGAAAACTTATGCTCCACCATCTCGCCGCGGATAAGAATGTCATCATAGCCTGTGCTAATGCCCGTCATCTGTAGCTTCAGGTCATATTGATTGGACCAAAACCACGGCACCACATCATAAGCAATTTCCCGCCCCGCGATGTTAGCAGCTGCCACCTTGGCTTGATCTTGTGCGTTTTGCACAGATTCCAATCGCAAGGTTCCGTATAACCGGTTTTCGTGAAGAGCAACCTCACCCACCGCATAGATATCAGGATCTGACGTACGGGCATGTTCGTCCACTTCGATGCCATTTGAACAAGCAAGTCCAGCCTCACGGCCAAGTTCCATGTTAGGGATAACTCCAATACCAACCACCACGATGTCCGCTGCTATCACACGGTCATCTGCTAGCCGCACACCCGTTACCCCGCCGGCGTCGCTTTCAATCGCGGTCACTGCTGCTTCCATTTCAAGCACCACACCTTCACTGGCATGATAGTTCTCATAAAAGCTCGAGACTATTGGCGCCACAACCCGCGGCATTGCACGGTCTTGTGCCTCAATCACGGTAACAGCCTTACCAGCAGTTGCCGCAACTGCAGCCACCTCAAGGCCAATAAAGCCTGCGCCGATAATCGCGATATTTTCAGCTGTTTCAAAACGTATTTTAAGCGCTTCGACGTCACCGATTGTACGAATATAATAAACGCCGTCGGCCTCAACACCTGTAACAGGCAGTGGACGCGCCCTCGTGCCAGTGGCGAGCACCAGCTTTTCGTATGCAACCTCACTACCGTTCACAGTAACCGTCTTCTCAGCGGGGTTAATCGCTTCCACACGACTATTTAGCTGGGTTTTAATGTCTTTTTTCTCATAAAAGGCAGCGTTTCGCAGCAGCAAACGCTCAGCCGTCATCTTACCCGCTAAAAAATCTTTCGATAGCGGTGGGCGCTGGTACGGTAGGTGTGCTTCGGCACCAATCAGCAAAACCTCGCCACCGTAACCCTCTTTGCGCAGCGCTTCTGCGAACAAACCTGCGGCGTGGCCCGCGCCAATAACAACAACTGGATTTTCAGACATAAGCTTATTCTTCTCTGTATATTTTTGATGCCATCGCTAAATCTTCTGGCGTATTTATATTAATCGCTGCTTTTCTGGTCGGTAACTTAAAGTCTATCTCCGCAAANCCCACTTCACGGACAAAGGCCTTAACCTTACGTAGATCATCCGTGACAAGTGCGTGGTAAAGCGCATCATAAAGGCTCGTGTGCCANAAGCCCATAGTTTGTTGTAAATCATCATCAAAGGAGGCAAGTACCACATTAACGCTCTCTGCTCTTGCCGCATCAAGGGCGCGCTCAATGAGATTATTTGGCACATAAGGCGTGTCAGTGGGCAAAGTTGCGAGCCATACACAGTCCTCATGATGCTTTTTAATGTATTGAAAGCCAGTTAAAATGGCGGCTAGCGGTCCAAAATATGTGACCTCTGTCATGTCGGGAACCACCGGCACACCGAAACTTCGCATTTCAGGGCTAGTGTTGTTACTGCTAATTGCTACGGCATGGCACTGGTCTTTAGCGCCCTCCAAGACATGGGCGACGAGTGGCTTGTCACCCAACGGCAACAAGGCTTTATCCTGCCCCATGCGAGACGAATGTCCGCCTGCTAATATCCACCCAAACACATTTTTCATATCTCACTTATAGCCAGTTGATGATAATTTGTCATGGCCTTCAAATGAATAAATTTTGCAGCGCTATTACCTATTCTAAGAGTAGGAAAAATAGCATTTGAAATTCTATTTTTTTAGCAGTAACGTGGGTTTATAAAATTTGTGATCACAAAATGAGGCCGCAATGACAAACGATCAAATGAAGAATGATGACCTATCCGCTTATTGGATGCCCTTTACGCCGAACAAGGCGTTTAAAGCAGACCCTCGTCTTTTTGAGCGCGCGGAAGGCCTGTATTATTATACCCGCGAGGGGAAAAAGGTTTTAGACGCCTTCTCAGGTCTGTGGTGTTCAGCACTTGGTCACGGCCATCCCAAAATTGTTGAAGCGATTAAAAAACAAGCTGAAACTATGGATTACGCCCCACCCTTTAACTTTGGTCACTCTGCATCGTTTGAACTTGCAAATGTGCTCGCGGATCAGTTTCCAGGCGATCTCAACCACGTCTTTTTCACAAATTCTGGGTCTGAGGCTGTCGACACGGCTTTAAAAATGGCGTTGGCCTATCACCGTATTAACGGCGAAGCATCTCGCACTCGCCTCATTGGTCGCGTGCAAGGCTATCACGGTGTTGGCTTTGGTGGCATCTCCGTAGGTGGCATGGTCAACAACCGCAAGTTTTTTGGCTCCATGCTCCCTGGCGTCGATCATTTGCCCTTCCCTTATGATGCAAGCAAACATGCTTTCACCAAAGGCGAGCCTGACGGTGACCCGATGGTTTATTTAAAAGAGCTTGAGGCTATGATCGCGCTGCATGATGCCAGCACAATTGCTGCCGTAATCGTCGAGCCTATCGTTGGCTCCGCAGGCATGTTTGTACCGCCGAAAGGCTATTTGAAGAAGCTTCGTGAAATCACTGAAAAACACGGTATTTTGCTTATCTTTGACGAAGTAATCACTGGTTTTGGTCGCTTGGGCGCTGCTAACGCTGTGTCCTATTTTGGCGTGGAAGCTGACATTTGCACCATGGCGAAAGCCATAAACAATGCAGCCATACCTATGGGCGGCGTTATAGCCTCTAGCAAAATTTATAATGGCTTTATGGACGGTGTAAAAGCCGGCGTTGAGTTTTTCCATGGTTATACTTACTCTGCACACCCAATGGCGATGGCCGCGGGCTTAGCGGCGCAATCTGTGTACAAGCAAGAAGGTGTTTACGAGCAAGCAAAAGCAATGTCCGGCTACTGGCAAGACGCGCTTCACAGCCTCAAGGGTGAACCGTTCATCAGTGATATTCGTAATATTGGCATGGCAGGCGGCCTAACCATAGAGCAACGAGACGGAACCGTTGGTGCCCGCGCCGCAGATGTCTTTTTACGAACTTATGAAAACGGTGTGGCGGTGCGCGCTAACGGCGACACCATCGCCCTCGCACCTATCCTGACCAGCAAGCCAGAAGAGCTAGACCCGATCATTGATGCCCTCAGGAAGGCAGTGAGAGAGGTCAACTAAGTTAAGTAAGAGAAAAAGCCGGATAATATCTAGTTTAGCTAGGGTCTACAGTAGCGCCCGGCATCAAACGCTCGGCCCCACGCACGACAACCCGGTCACCTGCTTCAATACCTGACGTCAATGAAACCCAGTTACCAATGGCAGCATCAACTTCAATCCGTACTTGCTCAGCGATGTTGTCGCTTTTCACCCGAAAGACGTAAAACTCACTTCCTTTCAAGATTATGGCGTCGCGCGGTACTGCTATGGTTTCTCTCACCTCTGCGTTCGGCAAATTAACCGCAACAGGTGTGCCTATAATCCACGTACCAGCGGGGATAGACAAGCGCACTTCCATCATACGAGAGGTTTGCTCGCCCACCGGCACCACTGTGCGTACAGGCAACATTTGCACGCCAAACTTAGAGCGCACTTCCACAACTTCACCCGCTTTGATGAAGGGATAAACCGCGAGCGGCACTGGCATAGCAATTTCTAGATGCTCGGTATCCACAAGATGAATAACCTCTTTGCCAATGGTCATATATTCACCGAGACCTGCAATGCGCTGCACAATATGACCCGAGAACGGTGCTTTGATGCTGGTACGTGCTAAATCGCCATCGGCGCGGTCTAGGTTCGCCTTTGCCTCTTCAAGGTTTTGTGCGGCCATGTCACGATCTGCAATGACCCCGTCAAGGCGAGCACGAGAAGCATTGTCACGTGTTGCNAGGTCACTGTAGCGCGTTACCTCNGCNTCACGGAAAATCAGGTTAGCCTGCANGCCTTTTACATTTGCACTGGCTCTACGCACAGCCACTTTTAACAAGCGATCATCAATGCGCGCGATGATATCGCCTTTTACGACCTTGGTGCCAACATCCGCGAGCCACACAACAGGCCCCTCGACTTCGGCAGCGACCTTCGCATTGTTTAGGCTGATGACTGTGCCTGTCACCTCTATTTGCGGCGCCATCAGGCGGCTTTCCACCGTGATCAACTCAACCTTGGAAGGCGGCATTTGAAAGGCGTCTTGAGGCGTATTAGCCGCAGCGCTGATGCTTACTTGCCCAGCCACTACAAGAGCCAATAAGCCCAATTTCAATTTTCTCAAAGCCATAAGGATAGCCTTTCTTATTATTCCGCTACTGCAGGAGCATCTGCGGTTATTAAATTTTTATCACGGGTTAACTGCAACAAGCTCGGCAGTAAAATCAGTGTGAATATGGTTGAAACGCACATACCACCTACGATCACCGCAGCCATACCACGGTAAATTTCACTACCTGCACCGGGGATGATGAGCAGTGGCAACATGCCAAACAAGCTGGTTAGCGTGCTCATAAAAATAGGGCGCAAGCGTAGGCGCAGCGCTGTACGCACGGCTTCGATGCGGGTGTCACCGCGGCTCTCCGCGATACGGGTTTGTGCCACCAGCAAGATAGCGTTGTTCACCACAAGCCCTAGCAAGATGATAAATCCGATCATGCCGAGCAGGTCAAGCGGTGCGCTGGTAAACACATTCAACAGCCGAAGCGCCAAGACACCACCAACACCAGCGAGTGGGATAGAAATCGCAACCAACATTGCATCCTTTATAGATTTAAACAGCGCTGCCATGATGAGGATCAACAGCATAAGCGCCATAAGGAAATTGGTTCCAAGGGTGTTAAGTGCGCGTGCCATATCCTCGGCAGAGCCTGCATAATTAATACGACTGCCTTGAGGCAACATGCCCATGATGGCTGGCTCCACCTTAGTTTTAAGCTCGTGAACCAATTCCTCCAGCGACATACCAGGAGGTGCATTCACCGTAAGGGGATAACCGCGCTTACGGTTTAGGCGAATAATAGCGTTCGGAGATTTAGTCATTGAAATAGTAGCAAGTTCGCCCAGCGGCACCACACCGCCAAGCGGGGTATAAACCGGCATTGCTGCCATTGCTTCAGGTGATGGCACAGATTCGGATTTTAGATAGATATCCAAACGATTTTGACCGTCAAAATATTCACCGAGCCATGCGCCCTGCCCCAACTCTAGCACCACCATCGTCAAGTCTTGGCGGGTCCAGCCCACTTCCGCGACACGGCGGTCATTGGGTGTGAAGCGCAGTTCTGTAGCCTTTGCCGATGGATCTACAATAGGGTTAGCGGTTGAGCCAGGTATCACTTGCATAATCATAAACTGCGCAGTTGTGGTAGCGATACCTGCTGCTTCTAAATCCTGTGACGTAATTTCCAACTCGACGCTATTAGCGGCTCCAAAACCACCAAAAAGGCTCGTACGCTGGGCAAAGGCAAAGGTATCTGGAAAACCGCTGACAATCTCACTCTGCACCAAAGCGACCACATCATCAGGGTCTGTACCTTTAGCTGGGTTTGTGGCCAACCATGCACCTGTAGCGCCCGGGAAGGACCAGATGAAATAGTCACGAATGGCGGGCTCTTTCTCACCGTTCATATAGGGCTGGAGCCTTTGATCTATAACCTGCGCAATCTTTTCATCCGCTGCTGTCACATTGATACCCGGCGGGAAACTGATGAAGGTGTCCACCGTGTCGCGGTTGACCTCAGGCATGTAGTTACGGGTTGGCATCAGCGTAAATGTTAAGATAGCAGTCGAGATAAACAACCCTGCCACCCAACTCACACGCTTGCCTTGCGTGTTGGTAATGGACATTAATTTATCGCTCAAACGGTCCCAGACCGTATCTTCGATTTTCTCTTTAGGTAGNTCGCGCATCCAAAAGCGTGCAGCTGTTGGCAAAATGGTAACCGCGACAATTAGCGAGACACTCACTCCAATAGCAATAGTCATAGCAAGATCGGCAAACAACTGCCCCTCAGCGTCGTCTAAAAACATAATNGGGATNAAAATAGCCACTGTGGTCGCGGTAGATGCAAGCAGTGCACCCCAAACTTGGCTTGCCCCCTTGTCACTGGCCTCTAGACCACTTTCACCGCGTTCTCTAAGCCGAATAATATTTTCCAGCACAACAATGGCCGCGTCCAGCACCATCCCTGTCGCAAAAGCAAGACCCGCAAGAGAGATAACATTCAGGCTACGGCCCGTCATGTTGAGTACCACAAAGGTAGCAAGCAGCGACACTGGGATAGCCAACGCAATAAGAAAGGTAGCACGCCACTGCCGCAAAAAGGCCCAAAGCACACCAATGGCAAATAAAACGCCAATGATTAAGTTGCCACCAAGTAGGTTGATAGAACGGTTAATATAAACACTAGGGTCAAACGCATACTGCGAGGTCATACCGCGCTCAGCAAAAATTCCCTCGTTATACTCTTCCATTTTACCTTTAATACCACCAAGCGCCTCAAGCACNTTAGCNCCGTTACTNTTGGTCACTGAAAGNCTAAAGCTCTCGTTACCATTTTGATAAATAAAGCCATCACGTCGTCCAGGTGCAATCTCTACTTTGGCNATATCACCAAGACGCACAGCCAAGCCGTCACGCCATTCTAAAATCATACCTTCAAGCTCGGTTGCGTCATATTTTCCCTCAATTCTAAGGGTGAACTGACGACTACCAAGGTCAACAAAACCGCTCGACATATCTGCTGAACGTCCAATGCGGCCCGGCACCCGCGCGATATCAATGCCCAACTCAGCTGCTTTTATTGGGTCAAAAGTGATTTGCAGTTGGTTGCCGCTGGCCCCCATGCTGCCATCCATAAAGTCAACATTAGACACGCCGTAAAGTGACTGTATCTCAGGCAGAATAACATCCAGAACAAACTGGGCATTCTCTTCATTGCTATACTGCGACGAGGGCAATTGCTGAATATAATATTCGATGAGGGTTTTGTTAGCGTCGTTCCACTCCCCCAAAATAACTTGGGGTTTTTGGGCGCTGGCTGGCAGCGGTCGCATACGGTTTAAGCGGCTGATAACATCCACCAAGGCACGCGTCATGTCAGTGTTCATCTCAAAGGTCAGCTGCATAAAACCAAAGTTTGACATATTCCATGCCTGCGTATGGATCATGCCAGAGGTACCAGCTAACACTTCCTCAATTGGCACGCCAATTTCAGATTCGATCTCGCTAGGCGAGGCCCCTGGCCACGTGCTCATAACCGTGATGATGGGCTTTTCCATCTCCGGCAGCAACTGCGCTGGCAGTTTAAAAAGTGAGATTATGCCAAACAACATCACCATGGCCGCAACCACGATCACCGCCATTGGATTTTGCAAACTCTGCTTCGTTAATTTCATTACTTACCTGTTCCCCGTCACGCTTTTATAGCGCGTTTCCATAAAAGTACCATAATAACCTCTGATTACAATACAAGTAAAAGTTGAGACTACCACAACCTTTTGCCTTTTATGTGGCTGATAAGTGACAGTAGAATGAGGGTTACTCTTCAAAACGTAGCATGACCTCATGGAGCGATAGGCGAGCACCCTTCTATCTATGCATTATCCAAATAGTGACGGACAGCATTTTGCACGTGTCTAAAACGGTCTCCGCCTAGGTGCTTGCCGCCATACCAACGGGTCACCACCACGATATGATTTTGCAGCTCTTCGCGCTCCAGCATACGCACAATGATCATGCCTGCACCGCTTTCGCCGTCATCATTTTTTATGGGGTTACCATCCGCCAGCAAAGCCCACGTGTTATGAGTTGCTTTGGCAAATTTCTTTTTTCGCCTAAGTTCTTTGATAAAGGCCTTCGCCTCATCAGCTGAGGTGCATGCCCCNCCCGACACGGCATATTTCGACCCGCGNTCACTTATAATNCCATCAAATATNTGCATAACGGTTATATAGGTGCCGCACCCTACAACGTCCATCAAAATCACACACCCCTCATTTCATTGACAATTACCAGCAGCACCGCCTACCGTTAAGCATATTGAATTCAATACTGGGGAACGACGATGTACACGCAAATTGCTCTTGGGTTTTTCCTAATAATCCTCTCGATCATCATTCAAGTGACCTTCATTGAAATTGCCGTAAGAAGCCTCAAAAAAATGGTTGGCACCGTTGGCTCTCGTGCCCCAAGCTTTTCAAGGTTTGTTATCACGCTCACAGGAATTTCGTCTTGGATACTGATCTCTACCGGTGTGGTCATATGGATGTGGAGCTTCACGCTGTTAAGCTTAGGCATTTTTAATACTTGGGAAGAAACCATCTATTTTACCTTGGTTGATTTCACCACGCTGGGCTTCGGCGATGTAAATTTGCCTTATAATTGGCGCTTGCTTTCAGGCTTTATAGCTGCGGATGGCTTTGTGCTGTTTGGTCTAAACACCGCAGTGCTCATTGAAACCATGGTGCGGCTCCGCGCTGATAAGTAATACCTAATCAAAACAAAAAGCCCCGCGAACTTAATCGCAGGGCTTAAAATTTGGTAGCCGAGGAGAGACTTGAACTCCCGACACGCGGATTATGATTCCGCTGCTCTAACCAACTGAGCTACTCGGCCTTATTTTGTATGGTGCCCCCAACGTGTTTACGCATACACGCACGACCGCCGAAAGCGCGATTGGTATAGGCGAGGAATACGGGGCAGTCAAGGCAGAAAAGTGGGATTTAATGCAGTCTCTCGTCTGCGCTGGTTGCCGATGCAATCCAGCCGCCACCAATAACCCGCTCGCCTTGATAAAAGACTGCAGCTTGACCGGGGCTGACCCCACTTTCATGAATATCAAAGGCAACACTGACCGTATCACCTTCGCCTGCGATAAGCCGTGCTGGCACGCCCGGACGGGTAGAGCGAATTTTCGCGATCACAGGCAAGCCCTCTGCGGGGATGTCTTCACCGATCCAGTTAATCTCTTTCACGCTTATAGCTGTGGTCTCGAGCGCAGCCCTTGGCCCCACAATGACGCGCTTCGCCTCTGGGTCTAGCTTAATGACATAGAGCGGATCTTCAGTGCCACCAATGTTGAGGCCGCGCCGCTGTCCGATGGTATAATGGATGATGCCGCGGTGCGTACCAAGCACATTACCGTCGAGATCCACAATATCACCGGGATCAGACGCACCAGGGCGCAAACGTTCAATCACACTGACGTAGCCACCCTCTGGCACAAAGCAAATGTCTTGGCTGTCAGGCTTATCAGCGACGATTAGGCCGTATTTATCAGCCAAGGCTCGTACTTCAGGCTTTTCCATGCCACCAAGAGGAAAACGCAAAAAGTCTAGCTGTTCCTGCGTGGTGGTGAATAGAAAATAACTTTGGTCACGGTTATCATCAACCGCGCGCAGCATATGTGCCTTACCGTCTTTGCCTACAGTGCGCTGCAAATAGTGACCCGTCGCCATACAGTGGGCGCCTAAATCTTTTGCCGTCTCCAGCAGGTCTTTAAACTTAACCGTTTGGTTACAGCGCACACATGGGATTGGGGTTTCGCCGCGAATATAGCTGTCAGCGAACTCCTCCATTACTTGCTGTTTGAAACGGCTTTCATAATCGAGCACATAATGCGGGATACCAAGGCTTTCTGAAACGCGGCGAGCATCATGAATATCTTGCCCCGCACAGCAGGCGCCTTTTTTTTGAATGGCAACACCGTGATCATAAAGCTGCAAGGTGATACCAATGACATCATACCCTTGGTCCTTAAGAAGCGCCGCAGTCACAGAGCTATCGACGCCGCCCGACATAGCAACCACCACCCGCGTCTGTGCAGGAGGGCAAGGAAAGCCAAGGCTGTTTAAGGTTTGGGTCATCATATCACTCTTTTAGCACGAGCATTTTGCTCATCATTTCCACCGCTATATAGGGATTAACTGGGTGACTAGCAAGCCTTGCACCAACAAAAGCCGTAAAACGCCACAAAGTTGAGATTATGTTTTAGACTTAAAGCTTTATTAACTGCTTGGTTATACAGTGGCTTTTCTACCATTTAGGAGCGTTGCTATGACAGTGCTTAATCGCACAATTTTACTTAATCCAAACAAGCTGAAAAACCATCAGCTTACTTTGGACGACTTACCGCCCGCGGACACAAGCCGCTGGGTTATTAGCCGCAAGGCTATGGTCGTAGCAGCCGTTCAGCAAGGCCTACTCACTCTAGATGATGCCCTGTCACGCTACAGCTTGTCTGAGGAAGAGTTCACCTCATGGCTAAAGGCCATAGAGCAAGACGGCGTTAAGGGGCTAAGAGCCACCCGCGTAAAAAAACACCGCACCTAACCACTCACTGTAAAAAGAAGTCTTGGTGATCACCCTGCTCCCTGTTAAGAGGCTTGAAGACAGTGAAGGAACAAGCGTGGTCATTTTCGCCTATATCATCTGCGTGCTCATTTGGGGCTCAACATGGTATGCAATTGAATTGCAGCTAGGCCAAGTTGCGGCTGAGTGGTCTGTCGCATATCGCTTTTTCTTTAGCGCGTTGGTGCTTTTTGCTTACTGCGTCGTAAAAAGATACAAACTGCGCTTTAACAAACAGCAGCATATCTGGATGTTCATGCTTGGGTTCTTCCTATTTTCCGTCAACTATATGCTGGTTTACATCGGTACGGGTTACATCACCTCGGGGTTGGTGGCCGTGACCTTTTCCATGATGACAGTGTTTAACATCATCTTCGCGCGAATATTCCTAAAAGATGCTTTTGAGACCACGGTGATTATCGGTGCTATCAGTGGAATTCTCGGTATTATTTTGATCTTCTGGCCTGAGGTAGAGGTCCTCAATTTTGAAGACGCCACCACCATTGGCCTCACAGTTTGTCTTACAGCGACTGTGTTCGCCTCACTCGGCAATACTGTGGCAGGCGCCAGAACCACCCGCAGTGTTCCGCTTTTTCCGCTCACAGCATGGGGCATGTTCTACGGCTCGCTCATCACGGCAGTTTTTGCGCTCATTATGGGGATTGAACCAACCTTTGATGATCGTGGTAGTTACTGGCTCAGCTTTCTTTATCTCTCTATTTTCGGTTCAGTGATCGCCTTTAGTGTTTATCTGTGGCTCATCGAGACCATTGGCATCGCGCGCGCTTCCTATAATACCGTGATGACCCCAGTTGTTGCCCTAGTTATTTCAACCTTCTTGGAAGACTTTCAGTGGACGACCTATGCCATCCTAGGCGTGAGTATGGTGCTTGGTGGTAACCTTATGTTGATCATTCGCAAATCAAAATCCGAGCTATAAGTTGTTAAAATACACGCGAATCAATATATTCTTAACG
>JGI24723J26617_10000663_pt1 | contig 33382 bp, 38 predicted proteins | sample Cruoilmetagenom6_FD_26617 | JGI IMG/M metagenome (IMG submission 26617) | reverse complement strand
TTGAATCGCGAGCAGGGTGCGGCGGTTTACGACTATCGAATTGGACGCTGGTCACCTGAGCGCTCGAGCGAGTAGACTGGTCATACGCGCGTCAAGGGGTGAAACCACCAGTGTGCAGAAAATGCCCGAACTGCTTCGGTAATTCGATACAAATCAAAGAGATATTGTTTCGGAATTGTCGATGTCCTGAGTGCCAGCGGGTCGTCGGGGTCAGCCGGGCCGTCGCCGCATTCTTTTCGGTGGTCATATTCCTTGTCACGCTGGTAACGACTCTCGTTGTTCTGGTAGACCTCGGGTTCTATGCTGCGCTGATCTGGTTTTCGGTACCGGTGGGCGCATTGAGCTATCTCAAGGCTCGATTTGGCCCGCTCGAGGTGAAGGCAGAGCCTTGCGATCTCGGCGGCGTTTCTAATACCTAGCGGTGTATCGACTTCTCGCAGTCGCAAGCGTGGTGGCCCAGAGTGTCGGGTTCGTGAGCGTCGGCTTCATGATCTACGACCTTCTTACGTTGCCGCAATCCTTGATCGAACATGCCGACGGCGATAGCGCACGAGTTCAGCAGTTCATTATCGAGACAGTTTTGTCCTATCGCCTGTGGATTGGTGTCGGCTTTGTCGGCGCGATTGTCACGTGGTTGCTGATTCTCAAGAACGGATATCGGGCTCAGTGGTATCTTAAGACGTCGCGAGTGATCGCCTGGATATGGATGCCACAAATACCGATCGGCACAGCACTCGGTGTGCTCGTTCTTAGCGCTCGAGCTGCGGCACTAGNGGACACATCCCATGGACAAAGTTGATTCCATAATCGCACGAGCCAGGCACTGGCAGCTCTTTGTCGTCATGCTGCTGCCAATGGTTGTTGCGTATTCTCTCTACTTCCCAAGCATGAGCCTGGACCCGGTGACGAATCCCGAACAGAGTTTCGCCCTACTTGAAGACAGTTTTATCAAGATGATGCTTGTTTCGTTATTCGGATACATGCTGCTCTACTTATGGATTTGGGTTATCGGACGTGTCTGCAATTCGAGTTTGCCGCGAATATCGAGACGGAAGGACGGTCTCTTCAACTTCTCGGTACCGTTCGCGCTTTGCTACCTGCCAATTGCGACAATCGCCTTTCCGAAATTGGTTGCTACAGAAGGCGCACATTGGTCGGCAGCATTGATAATTCCCCTTCACATTGCCGCGTCGTTTATGCTTTTCTACGCAATGATTTTTGCGGCGCGGAGCGTCGCGTCATTGGGGCAGAATCGAAGGGCAGGCTTTGGTCGAAGTTTTCTGTTCTTCATGGGGATCATGTATTTCCCGATCGGGGTTTGGATAATTCAGCCCTGCCTCAATGCTGCGTTTGCGGACACGCAATCCCGGCGCCAGGTACCAGGGCCAGGTTAGCGCTGGCATTCGGTAGTACTTATGGAATCCGACTTCCTGTTTCTACTGGCCGCCGATTTGCTTCTCTTCGGTCACGTGCTGTTCGTGGCTTTCNTGGTTCTCGGCCTGGTGCTTGTGTTCATAGGGAAATTCTTCGGCTGGGGCTGGGTTCGAAATCCGTGGTTTCGAATCGCACATCTCGCCGCCATTGGTGTCGTCGCGCTTCAGTCCTGGATTGGAGTAATCTGCCCACTCACAACCTGGGAAATGGCACTTCGGAAACACGTCGGAGACGCAACGTACTCAGGCAGCTTCATCTCACACTGGCTTGAGGCCATCCTGTATTACCAGGCACCCGCCTGGGTGTTCACGCTTTGCTACACTGTTTTTGCCGCTGTCGTCGCCGCAAGTTGGTTCTGGGTTCGGCCACGGCGATTCGATGGATCTTCAATTTCAGGAGACTAATGTGCGCCCAATCGCCTTGCTATTCTTACTCTTCCTCGGGGTGGCCTCTGCCGCCACCGCCGAGTCGTCCCATGAGGCCGCCGCGCGTGAGCTGTTTGAAGTCAGTGACGCCGCGAAAATGATCGATACGATCTACGACAGCATGCAGCCGCAATTCGCCGCAATGTCGGAGCAGATGGGGATCGATGAGTCTCTACGTCCGGTTTTCGACCGGCACATGGTGCGGGTCATGGACGTCCTTCGAGAAGAATTCAACTGGGAGAAGATGGAGCCGCATATGATCTCTGCTTACATGCAGGTGTATTCGGAAGAAGAGCTCCTGGAGCTGGTCGAATTCTACAAATCACCCATTGGGCAGAAGTTCTTGAGCAAGATGCCGGAGTTGATGGAGGTGTCCATGGGGATGACCCAGCAACTGATGGGTGGCTTCTATGGGCGGCTTGAGGAACTCCAGGCCGAGTTGCAGGCGGACATCGAGGCAAGTAAGCGCGGAGACTAGGGCCGACGCGGAATCTCGACCGTAAAACAAACGCCACCGTCAACGTTGTCCGCACTGATGTGGCCGCCGTGTCCTTCGGCGATCAGGCGTGCGACATAAAGCCCCAGGCCGAGATGGCGTGAACCCCCTCCGCCACGTACAGAGACCATCGAATCGAACATCTGTGACCGCATGCGCTCCGGAAGTTCGGGTCCCGGATTTGTCACGGAAACACGCAATGTGTCGTCCAGTTCGTCAAGCGCCATAGCGATCGTGTCGTCGTCCTGACTGAAGTCGACGGCATTATCGACGAGCTTATCGAGCATCTGGATCAGCAATTCGGGTGAGCCCATCGTAAGGGCTGAGTCGATGCTGCTCGTGAATTCGAACGAACGGTTCTTGTAAACGTCCCGGTACGCGCCGGTTGTTGATTCCAATACGGCCCGCAAGTCGAACTGCTCAGGATCGGCATGTGCCATTAGCTCTTCAACGCGACTTGCCTCGCTCATAGCACTCAGAATACGCCTCAAACGATCCGCGCCTTCGCGAGCCCTGGCGGTGTACCCAAGTGACGCCTCGTTCAGCTCCTCGTGTTCGAGGTTCTCCAGTGACGAGGTCACTATCGCGAGGGGTGTGCGAAGTTCATGAGATAACTTGGACGCGAGCGAACGCAGGTACTCGTTGTATTCACCCAGTTGTTGCAGCACCCAGGAGAAGCTGCGCGACAGGTCGCCAACCTCGTCATCCGCCAGGGCGCTCGGCAGCGCCGACGTCAGGTTCTCCGTTTCCAGCGCATCTTCGGCAGCGATTGACAGCGCCCGAATGCGGCGCGACAGCCAGGTCGCGTATCCAAGCAGCGCGCCCGCCACCACCAGCGTTGTAATCAGCGTAACGTTGATGAGTCGCGCCAGGCCGTCGTTTCTCTGGCTCAGGATGGCATCGGTTCCACGCTGCAAGACGACCGTGCCAATCACCTCGATGCCTTCAGTTATTGGCGCGGCAACGGCCACAATAGCTGTTCCAGTCTCGACGTTTCTGAACCACGTCCCTTTTTCGCGGCCCTCCAGGGCCGCGCCTACGTACGGTTGCTGCTCGCGTCCTAGCGGATCAGGCTCGGCGAATGCGGCTTCCTTGCCTTGCTCGACAAGCAGGTCGTATATGCGTCGCGCGAATCCCGTGCCGGATCGGTCTCCGCCGCCTGATCCCAGCTCACCGGCCGCAGCGATTCGCCAGCCATCTGCGTCCGTGAGAATCAGGCGCATGTCAGGCCCGACCAACTCCGCCGCGACCTGTTCCAACTCTGCAATCTTGCTCATCGCCGGCCCCGGCACGCGGCCCGAGAATGAGCGGCTGCGTGTGCCCGCTTGCAGTGGGTCGCCGGTGTTTTGAACGATCAATCCGAGGCGTGGACCGAGCTGTCCCGTCGGAATACGGGCCTCCAGACGATAGCCGCCGGGAATGTCCTGCCAGAAAGCGGAGATTGTTGCCTGAGGCTCAAAGCCGAATGGCGATTGCCGATAGCTGATTATCCGGCCGGGTGCTTCGGCAGCGAACGTGATTGCCTCACTGAATTTGGATGGGCTGTTGCTCACCAAGGTTACGCGATCCGCAAACTCTGACGCACCATCGACCAGGAGCGACCGTGGCGTCGCGTAGACCACATTTCGATCGGTAACTTCAACGTAGAGATAGGTTGCCTGTGCGTACGACGCAACGGCAAAACGGATGAGACCGTCGCCGCCCCGCATTGAACGCAACGAGTGAGACGGTAGTGTCCAGTCGTCAAAGTACCCGTCGATTTCGGGCCGCGAATCGAGCGGGTGTATGTACAGTTGATCACCGACGCCGTAGGTCTTGTCTCGAACCGGAATAATGTCGCGATACTGAACCATCGAACCGGCAATCGCTCGAGCCGTGCCGGCGAGCATCTGTTCTTGCCCCGAGCGCAGCGCAATCTCGGTTTCGCGGATAAACTCGCAGCCAGCCCAGGGCAACATCAGGGTCAACAGGCTGACGAGTAGCAACTGGCGGCGAAGATTCATGCGATAGCCAGGTCTTGTCCGGTCACTAGTCGCTTATCCAGCGATAGCCCATGCCGTAGACGGTTTCGATTGAATCGAAGTTGCCGTCTATGGCGTGGAACTTGCGACGAATACGCTTGACGTGCGATGTAATCGTGTTGTCATCGAGTACGGCCTGGGCCGCATCCATGAGCTGTTGTCGATTCTTCACGTGCCCCGGGTAACGAGCGAGTGCATGGACCAGCCAGAACTCCGTCAAAGTCAGCCCGACCGGCAGGTCCTGCCAGTGAATCGTCATTCGTTCGGTGTCGATACTCAGGTCGCCACGCGTTATGCGGCTTTCGGCGCCCTGAGGTTTCTGCATCGCGTCGAGTCGACGGAACAGAGCAGCTACACGTGCCATCAGATGCGGCAGGCTGATGTCCTTCGTGAGGTAATCGTCCGCGCCCAGGCGCAGGCCCGAGACCGCGTCGAATTCGCTGTCCCTTGCCGTCAGGAAGATGATCGGCAGGTCTGCTGCGCGCGACCGTAGTACCCGGCATAACTCGAACCCACCCTCAACATCATCCTTGAGATTCACGTCTATAACGACGAGATCGGGCAGGCGGCTCTCGAACGCATCAAGTGCTGGTCGGCGCGCGTCGTATCCATCGACGACATAGCCCTCCCGGCTGAATGCCGCCGCGTAGTTTTCCCGGATTGCTGCCTCGTCTTCGACGATTGCTATTCGTTTGGCCACTTGGGTCCCCTTGTTGAACCGTCACAATTTGCCACATTCCGCCCGTGCATTGCCATGACACAGGCCGCGGTCCGGCCCATTGCTCCCTTTAAATGATTATCACGCCAAAGGGAGGCCGACATGCAAACCATCAAATCCGATCTTCGTTCCTGGCTGTGGATGCTCACCCTGCTGTTCGTACTGCAGGCGCTTCCGGAGCCCGCCAGTGCCAGTGAACCCACACCCGCCGCTGCGCAGGCCGGCAGCCTGCTATGGCGCATGGAAGAGGGCTATACGACCGCGACCACGCTGAACACCGATGTTCGCATGAATATCAGCGGTCTGGTGGCACGCGTGAAAGTCCGGCAGGAGTTCCGCAACGAGGGCAGCGAGTGGGTCGAAGGTATTTACGTCTTCCCATTGCCGGACAAGGCGGCCGTTGACCGCATGCGCCTGCACATTGGCGAACGCTTCATCGAGGGAGAGATTCGTGAGAAGGAACAAGCAAAGAAAGAGTACGAAGAGGCAAAACGGAGCGGNAAGAAGGCCAGCCTCGTGCAGCAACAGCGCGCCAACCTGTTTACAACGTCGGTGGCAAACGTNGCACCCGGTGAACGGGTGGTCGTCGAGGTCGAATACCTGGAAGACCTACGCTACGAAGATGGCCGCTTCAGCATCCGGTTCCCAATGACGCTGACGCCCCGTTACATCCCGGGGCGGGCCCTGCCCGACAAGCAGGGAAATGGCTGGTCGTCCGACACCGACCAGGTTGCTGACGCGTCATTGATTACGCCGCCGCAGGTAACGAGCTCTCCGAACCACAANATTTCGCTGACGGCTGATATTAATGCGGGNATGCCCCTCGAAATTGTCGCGAGCCGCTATCACCCGGTCAGCGTTTCAGAGAAGGACGGCCACTACACGGTCGCCCTGTCGGATCAGAAGACCATCATGGACCATGACTTCGAGCTCGTTTGGCGCCCCGTCTCTTCTGCGGAGCCGCGGGCCATGGCGTTTGCCGAGACCATCAATGGCAAGCCGTATCACCTGCTCATGGTGATGCCGCCGGACCAGGATGAAACTCCGCCGGTGCAAATGCCTCGAGAAACCATCTTTATCGTTGATACCTCCGGCTCGATGCACGGTGTCTCGATGTCGCAGGCAAAACGCGCCGTGCACCTGGCGATAACAGCGTTGCAGCCGGGCGACCTGTTCAACGTTATCGAGTTCGACTCCTACACAACAGCGTTGTCTCCGCACAGCATGCCGGCATCGGCGAGCAATGTCGCCAGCGCACTCAGCTTTGTGAAGCAACTACAGGCGGACGGCGGCACTGAAATGCGCCCGGCGCTAAGACTGGCGCTAAGCACACCTGAGCAGGAATCACACTTGCGACAGATCGTCTTTATTACGGATGGAAGCGTCGGCTATGAGGACCAGATGTTCTCAATGATCGAGCAAAGTCTGGGTAACGCCCGCCTGTTCACGGTCGGCATCGGATCGGCCCCCAACAGTCTGTTCATGCGTAAGGCGGCCGAGGCGGGGCGGGGCTCCTACACCTTCATTAGTGCGCTGCATGAGGTCAGCGAGAAGATGGAAGCATTGTTTCGAAAACTGGAGCACCCGCAGGTTACCGATATCAATATGCACTGGCCGAGTGGCGTGGTGGTGGACAGCTATCCGTCGACCGTGCCCGACCTGTACCTGGGGGAGCCGGTGACCGTCAGGGTACAGGCATCGAACCCGTTCCGAAGTGGCGATGTCGTGAGAATTACGGGCAACTCGGTGGCAGGTGCCTGGTCAGCAGACCTGTCGCTGGATACACCGGTGCAAAGCGAAGGTGTTGGCGCGTTGTGGGCGAGAGCGCGTATTGGTGAATTGGTGGATCAGGGGCGCCGTGGCGGCAATGCTGAAGAGCTTCGCTCAGGTATTCTCGAAACCGCAATTGCCCATCACCTTGTCAGCAAGTACACGAGCCTGATTGCTGTGGACAAGACTCCGGTGCGCCCCGCGAGCGATCCGCTGTTGAGCGAGCAGGTGCCGAATCTCATGCCCTACGGACAAAGCACCAATAAGATTTTTGGTTTCCCGGCAACGGCGACAAGTGCACCCGCGATGCGCATCATGGGTGCGGCCTGGTTGCTTGCAGCATTCCTCTTTGCCGTGATGCTTCGAACCGGCAGGCGGCGGAACTGTGGCTGGCGTTCGTAAGCTCAGGGTCTGGATCGTGTCCGCTCTCTTAGCCTTGGGTTTCTGGCAGTTTGGGCACGGTGCGTACATTCCCGCCAAGGCGTGGCTTGCGCAGGAATTGATGCAGCGTGCCTGGGTTCGCGCAGGTGCTGGCCAGGAGCGGGCAACGCCGTGGCCGTGGGCCGATACCTGGCCGGTCGCCCGCTTAACAGCGAAGCAACGCGACATCGACCTGATCGTACTTGCCGGTGGCTCAGGCCGCACGCTGGCATTCGGGCCGGGGCACCTGAGCGCCAGCGCGATGCCGGGCCAGACGGGAAATACGATCATAGCCGGACATCGCGACACGCACTTCCAGTTCCTGCGAAAGATCAAAGTCGGTGAGCTGCTCGGCATGGAAACCACGCGCGGCCAACGCCACCTCTATGAGGTCGTTGGTGTTGATATCGTCGATTCGCGCAGGGGAAGTCTCGTGCTCGACACCGACGCCGCAATGCTGACGCTGGTTACCTGTTACCCGTTCGATGCACTGGAGGCTGGTGGGCCGCTGCGCTATGTGGTCACGGCGAGAATGATGTTCTGAGTGCCTTGACACGCAGCAGAGCTGCGACGCTGATCGCGTCGGTTATATCGCCGTCAACAGCCATCTGCACCGCGTCCTGCAACGGGAGTTTTCTTACCGCGAGATCTTCGGCCTCCTCGAAGGCAGTCTCGCCAAACGTGAGGCCCGTTGCCACGAAGACATGACCTAGTTCGTCGGTAATCGAGTTACTCGGATGCAGGCTCATCAGCTTTGACCAGCTTGCTGCGCGAATTCCGGTCTCTTCGCGCAGCTCACGATGGGCTGCGGCCAAGGGGTCCTCGTCCAACGGCGCGCCCCCCATAGGGAGCTCCCAGGAATACTGCCCGAGTGTGTAGCGTTCCTGGCCAACCAGCCAGGTATTCCCCTCATCATCCAGCGGTACAATCGCGACGGCACGGTTCTTGAAGTGAACATGCCCGTACGCGTTGCGCCCGCCACCGGGATTAATGACATCGTCCTCCCGAACCTGCATCCAGTCATTCTCGTAAACGACTTTTCGGGACAAACGCTTCCACTTGAGTTTCATTGTCATTACCTGTATTCGTGCCTGTTAATAGTAACCTCCAAGAGCGCGAATGGAACCACAACCCGCCAGGCTGACGCAGGGACCCGTGGGCAAGCACCTGGTCAGCATGACCGTGCCCGTGCTATTTGGCATCACGACCTTGATGGCCCAATCGTTCATCGATACCTATTTTCTCGGTATGGTCGGTGACCGTGCATTGGCGGCATACAGTTTCGGCTTCCCGATTCTGATGATCGTCACCAGTGTCGCGATCGGTCTGGGGGCAGGCACGTCGTCCGTGGTCGCGCGCGCGATCGGCGCCGGGGATCACCAGCGTGCCAGGCGACTGGCGACAGATAGCCTGCTCCTGTCGTTCCTTATTACTGCGTCGCTGTCATTTATCGGCATTCTTACGATCGATCCGCTATTCCGTTTGCTCGGTGCGCCGGATGACATGATCCCGATGATTCGGACGTTCATGACGATTCTTTACTGCGGTGTGCCGTTCCTCGTCATTGGCATGGTCGGCACCAGCAGCATGCGGGCCACCGGCGACACAGTCCTGCCAAGCAAGCTAATGGTGTCGGGCGCCATATTGAATGTCGCGCTGGATCCGATCTTTATCTTTGGTCTCGGGCCAGTGCCGGCCCTGGGCTTGAACGGCGCCGCGATCGCGGCCCTTATTGCCAGGGGTGCAATGTTTGCAGGGACGATTTACTTCCTGGCGCACCGCCTCAACATGATCGGCTTCGAAAAGGCGGCACCCGGTGAATTGCGTCGTTCGTGGCGCGACATTCTCCATGTAGGTCTGCCAGCTGCCGGTACCAACGCCATTGTTCCCGTCGGCATGGCCTTGATCACGGCCATGATCGCGCGGTACGGACCGGAGGCTGTCGCCGGCTTTGGCGTCGCGAGTCGCGTCGAATCCATGGTACTTGTCATCTATTACGCGATGTCGTCGGTAATCGGCCCGTTCGTGGGCCAGAATCTCTCGGCAGGAAAAGAAGATCGCATTCAACTGTCGCTCCGCTTGTGCGCAAGATTCTGCATCATCAGCGGTTTGTTTATCGCGGCAGGTCTTGCGTTGTTATCCGGAGTCATTCCCGGTCTCTTTAGTGATAATCCGGCCGTAACGGACGTAACACGGTTGTTCATGTGGATTGCACCAATAAGCTACGGGGCCTATGGCATCGTTATGGTCGTCAACGCGGCTTTCAACGGTCTCGGCAACCCGATGCCAGGTGTTGTGATCAGCGTTACTCGAATCATCGTGATCTATATCCCGCTGGCTGTCGTCGGCAAAGCCCTGTTCGGCATCGCAGGAATATTCGGTGCGTACGCCGTGGCCAATGTCCTGTCCGGTGTGCTCGGCTACTTCTGGGCGAAGACCAAAGCACACCGGCTGTGTGAGGTCGCTGGCTAGTTTCTCTTGTACCCGATGTGCATCCCAATGCCGCGGCTGGCGAAAAAGAGCAAGAAGGCAAACCACAGGCCGTGATTGCCGAATGACTGCGTGAAATACCAGGCGGGCAGGAACACGGCAAAGGCCGAGAAGAGCATGATGTTGCGCATTTCCCGGGCGCGAGTCATGCCAACGTAGACGCCGTCATAGAGAAAACACCAGACCGAGATTAGCGGAGAGGCGATCAGCCATGGGAGGTATGCCATCGCTGTGGCACGAACGTCGGGCAAGTCGGTCAGAATACGAACGATAAACGGGCCGGCCACCAAGTAGACAACGCTAAAGCCTGCCGCAAAGATCAGCGACCACTTCAGTGTGAGTCGTACCGTATGTCGCAGTGCGTGATCGTCCTTCTGCCCGACGGCCTTACCTACCATCGCTTCCGCGGCGTGTGCGAGACCGTCAAGCCCCAATGACGTCAGGTGCTGGAAATTCATCAGCACGGCGTTCGCCGCAAGGACGGCCGGGCCGAGCCGGGCGCCCTGTGCGGTAATAAACGCAAAGGTGAACATCAGCGCCATCGAACGCACAAACAAATTGGCGTTCACTGAAAAGAATGCCTTATACGCCGACAGGTTGGTCAGCCTCGCCACCGGCCAATGGCCGGTACGGTGTCGCAGCGCATCAACCGCGAACGCGCCACCAACCAGCAGGCCAGAGTACTCGGCAATAACCGACGCGAGCGCGACACCGTCGACTTTCATGCCGAACACGACGACAAAAAGCAGGTCGAGGACGATGTTCGTAATGTTGATCGTCAGGAAGATCAGCAGTGGTACGCGTGCGTTCTGCAGGCCGAGGAACCAGCCGATCAGCGCGAAGTTGGCGAGCGTACCCGGTGCGCTCCAGACACGTATATAGAAATAGGTCGCGGCATGTTGTTGGGTTTCGGCGTCGCCGCCGAGGAGCGAAATCGCACCCCGGCCGATTGGGAGTTGCAGAACGAGTATGGCGATGGCAATTGCCAGGCTGACGATCAACGCCTGACCGAGTGAAACACGAAGCCCGTCGTTGTCCCCAGCGCCATAGCTTTGTGCCGCGATACCGGTGGTTCCCATACGCAGAAAATTCACGCCCATGTACAGGAACATAAAGATCGTACTGCCAATGGCGACGGCGCCGAGGTAAGCGGAGCTCTCGAGGTGCCCGGTGACGCCCGTGTCCACCATGCCGAGCAGCGGCACGGAGATATTGGACAAGATCATGGGTGCGGCAATGCGCCACATATCCCGGTTGGCCGGCAGACGCCTGTCGGTCAAGCGCCGATCATCCGAATGCGCTGACGCCTGTCAGTTCATTGCCGATGACGAGCTGGTGAACCGTCTCGGTGCCTTCATACGTGATGACACTTTCAAGGTTGAGCATGTGGCGAATCGGGACGTACTCTGCGCTGATGCCCGCGCCACCGAGGATGTCGCGCGCATCCCGAGCGATGTCGAGAGCTGCCCGGCAGTTGTTCCATTTCGCCAGCGATACCTGTGACGGGGTCAATTCGCCCTTGTCCTTGATACGGCCAAGTCGCAGAGCCAGTAATTGTGCGGTCGTGATGCGTCGTGCCATGTCGGCCAGGCGTATCTGCATCGACTGCGTGCTGGCGACTGGCTGGCCGAACAGAACGCGATCCTGCGAGTACCTTAGCGCTTCGTCGAGGCAGGCTTGCGCAGCGCCGATAACACCCCAGGCTATACCATAGCGAGCCTGCGTCAGGCAGCTGAGCGGACCTTTGAGTGTTGAGACGCCAGGAAGTACGCTTTCTTTGGGCACCCGTACGTTGTCGAAAAACAGCGCACCCGTCACCGAAGCACGCAGCGAGAATTTGTTCTCGATTTCCTGCGTGTTAAAGCCTGGCATGTCTTTCTCTACGATAAAGCCCTTTACGCCCTCTGCGGTCTTCGCCCAGACGACGGCGGCATCGGCAATTGTTGCGTTGGTGATCCACATTTTGGATCCGTTGAGTATCCAGTCGTCACCGTCGCGCTTGGCATGCGTTCTCATGTTGCCGGGATCGGAGCCACCCTGTGGCTCTGTCAGGCCAAAGCAGCCGATCGCCTCACCACGCGCCATGGCAGGCAGCCAGCGGTCTTTCTGTTCCTCGGAGCCATACGCATGAATCGGGAACATGACCAGGCTCGACTGCACGGAGACAAAGCTGCGCAGGCCACTGTCGCCACGCTCGAGTTCCTGGCAGATCAGGCCATAGCTGACGCCGTTCAGGCCGGCACAGTCGTAGCCCTCGATGGAACTGCCGAAAAGGCCGAGCGCCGCGACTTCGCCGACGAGTTCCATAGGGAACACATGTTGCTCGAAGGCCTCACGCATGAGCGGAATGACCCGGTCATCAACGAAGCGGCCGACAGAGTCTTTGACCATGACTTCGTCTTCGGCGAGTTCTGAGCGAATATCGTAGAGATCGAGCGGATCGAGTGCTTTTGTGCCCACAGCTTGTTTCCTGGGAAATACAGTTTGGGGCGTAGATTCTAGACCAGTTCTATACCCACGGCACTAGCCCTAAAAGGGTAACCCGAAGCGCTTGTACATCACGGAAAGGAGCCAGGCCGGGCCGATCATCATGAGCTGGAAGTCCTGTATCACGCCGCGAAGGCTGCCGCGGCCGCGGCGTCCAAGCCACAACCCGATGGTGCCGGCGACGAGCAAGCCGATGGAAACGCCCATTTGCGGATAGGGCGACTGTGCGAGCCACAGCTGCAGCGCTGCAACCCCGAGCAGGAGTGGCAGCATCCCGATCGCGAGGGACAGCGAGATGATGAAGTAGTAGATAGCCGTCGCCATCAGGAACGCGCTCCCCCAATTGAGGAGTGGTGAGATCTCGTAGAATTCCGCAGGGGCGGGCAGGTACCAGAACAGGCCGATGGTTCCGAGTACGATCATCGGCACAGCAGCGCAGTACACGACCGGATTCGTAAGGTTCCGGTGGCTCTGTTCGTAGCGCTCCAGCCAGTTATCGATTTCGGTCATGCGTCACAGTTTACGCGGTTCGAGTCATCTTCCCGGACATTAAAGCCCTAATTAAGCATGCGTTCAGGTAGGCCGAGGTTACAATGCACCCTACAATTTGAAGTATCTATGTAAGCCAGAGGGAAGATCATGAACAAGCGATCTGCAAAAATTATTCTCGCGTTGACCGTAACCGCGGTATTCGCCAGTGGTTGCAAGACGCTCGACGCGTATACGCGTGAAGAGCAGACCAGCCAAACAACCAAGGGTGCCCTCATCGGTGCCGGTATCGGTGCCGTTGTTGGCCTGATCTCGGGCGATGATGCGGTAGAGCGACGTCAGCACGCCTTGATCGGTGCGGGACTTGGGGCGCTCGCCGGCGGGGCCGTTGGCCGCTACCAGGACAAGCAGGAAGCTCAGCTACGTGCTGAGCTTGAAGGAACCGGCGTTAGCGTCCATCGTGACGGCGACAACATAACGCTGAACATGCCAGGTAACGTCACGTTTGCATCCGACAGTTCAGACCTGAGCCCGGCGTTTTTCGATGTTCTGAATTCGGTCGGCAAGGTGCTTGGCGAATTCGACAAGACCGTCGTTGAGGTCGCTGGCCACACTGATAGTACGGGCAGTGATGCCTACAATCAGAGCCTGTCCGAGCGTCGCGCAGCATCAGTTGCCACTTACCTGAGCGCCCAGGGCGTCAACTCGCAGCGTGTGATTACGGTCGGTATGGGCGAGTCGCGTCCTGTCTCTGACAATAGCTCAGCGATCGGCCGTCAGGCCAACCGTCGAGTGGAAATTACGATGGTGCCCGTTACCCAAGGTTAGTTCGATCAGGGGTAGCTCGATCCAGGTAACACGGAAGCACGGAGGCCATGGATGGCCCGCCGTGCTTTTTTCTATTTGAACAAGACGTTTACAAAGCGCGATGACGGTGAGTGGATCGAAGTCACGGGCTTCGTCAGGCGCCTGCTATCGGACGACAACGATGGCTCCCGTCACCAGCGTTTCATTATCGATATCGGCAGTCGCCGGACATTGCTGATCGCCCACAATATCGACCTTGCCAAACGTATCCCTCTCGGCATGGGCGATCGTGTACAAGTTCGCGGGATGTACGAGTGGAACGATCTCGGCGGACTGGTGCACTGGACCCACCATGACCCACAGGGTATCGAAGACGGTGGCTGGGTGCGTTACCGGAGGCGTGACTACGCCTGAGCAGCTACCAGTCCTTGAGGGGCCAGTCGATGGGTGATGCCGGTGGCCACGGAAGTTCTGCTTCTTCGAGCAATCTCGCGAAATTGGGTGTGTGTTCAAGGTCCCAGGGCGCGCCGCAATAGCAGGTGCCGGGAACCAGCATGAGCCGAAGGTGGCCGAAAGGATGCGCATCGACCTCCGCCGCTCGACGATTGGCTTCTTCACGCGCTCCCACGCTCGCAAGACCCGGGATTATCCCAATCGCCCCTCGGACGTTCATCTCTTGCAGGCGGCCGGTGATCTCCGCAGCAAGCCTGGCGTCCCCCCTGGCCGCAGCGAGCGAATGGCGAAGGACGAGAATATTCGATTCGCCGCGAACGTATCTCTCGATTATCTGTTCGGCATCGTCGAGTCGACCGGCGGCCAGCATCGCAAAAAACATTTGCTGAGCGATGCGAATGTGTGGAGATACTTCATATCCACGCTGCGAAGTCTCGAGCGCGGCATCAATCTCGCCTTCCCAGATCTGGGCAAATGAGAGCCAACGCCACGGATTGAACGAAAGGGGGTCACATTCGACAAGCCGCTTTGCGATCAGCTCGAGCTCAGCCGCTCCTCCGTACGACGCGCCGATAGCATCCGCCCACGCGATGCCAGCACAGCCACCAACCTCGACCAGCTGCGAGAATAGTTCGGGAACGCTTCTCCAGTTGCCTGAAATAACAGCGAGGTCGAACGACGCCGCAACCCGGCGCGACTCATCGCTCGCCGCGCGTATTGCATTGTCGTGGTCTCTTACAAGTTGTTCATACGCAGCATCTTGTTGCTCGGGTGAGATCTCAGGAGCATCAACCGAGTTCAGCAAGAAGTGTGTGTAGTAATCCGCGTGGTGCAAGTAGGCGTCGGATATTTCAGGCTCGAGCTCCAATGCTTTTTCGAACCAACTGTTGGCGGCTTTGAGCTGCGCCGCCTGGTCCGCTGCTCCGTGCGCATTGTCGAAGGCCTCGTACCCTTTTTGCAGGACAACATATGCGCCCGGATCGCGGATGCCTGCCTCTCGCATTCGAGCTAATTGCGCCTCGTCCAGAACGATGCCCAGGGCTGAGGAAATCTCCTCCGCGATGTCGGTCTGTACGCCGAACGTATCGGCAGCCTCACGATCGTAATTCTTGGACCACAAATGGAAACCATCAGCGGCACGAATCAGCTGTGCCGTGACCCGCAATCGATTGCCATCACGCCTGACCGATCCCTCGACGACATGAGCGACCCCAAGCGTGGATGCGATTTCCGGGACAGGAATATCTTTCCCTTTGAAATGAAATGCCGATGTGCGGGCGGTTACGAGTAATTCAGGTACGCGTGCGAGGGAGTTGAGAATTTCCTCGGTGAGTCCATCGGCGAAGTATTCATCGTCTTCGCCGCGACTCATGGCGATGAATGGCAATACGGCAACCGATTTATCTGTGACTGCTATGTCTGTCTGCAGTCTAAATTTGTCGACCAGGAGGAAAGCGACGGCGGTGACAAGCACGATGATTATCGTGCGATTGAGTTTTTGCCCGGTTTGGTGCGTGATTGATGTGGAGCGATCGACGTCACGCTCCTTTTTTATCCCCTCAGGCGTCATCTCGTACGCCCACGCGAATAGCGCGGCGATCGGAAACCCGACGGCCAGGAAGAACATCAGCGCCTTCACTAGCCAACCGGGTGCCGCGATATTGTCGAGGACGATGTCCGAGACCTGGAGGATCAGCCACGCGATAGCGAGATAGGCGACGCCAACACGAAACACGTTGCGACGCCTTAATTCCAGGAACAGTTGGCTCAACTCTTTGCGGTCCTTGCCCTGTGCGGATGCTCAACATAGCAGATCGGAACACAAAAAAGGCCGCTTGAAGCGGCCTTTTCGATTGCTCTTTGCGGGATCGTCGCTATACGGCCATCGCGTTGCGCAGCTTCTTGATGGCGTTAGCTTCCAGCTGGCGAATCCGTTCAGCCGAGATGCCGTACACGGCGGCGAGTTCATGCAGCGTCTGCTTGCTCTCTGTCAGCCAGCGCGCTTCGATGATGTGGCGGGCACGGTCATCGAGAATATTCAGCGCTGATTTCATGCGCGTTGTTGCATCGTGATTGAAGTCCGCGGTCTCGACCTGCTTGGCCGGATCCGAGTCCGGGGCGGGCAGGTAGGCGGCCGGCGTGAAATTGCGCTCGTCGTCGAGGTCCGGGGTTGGGTCGAAGATCGCATCGCGTGAATGCAGGCGCTTCTCCATCTCGGTAACTTCCTTAGCGCTCACACCAAGATCATCGGCAACGGCTTTGGTCTCAGCAGCCGACAGCCAAGCCAGCGTTTTCTTCTTCTTGCGAAGATTGAAAAACAGCTTGCGCTGCGCTTTGGTCGTTGCAACTTTCACGATGCGCCAGTTCTTGAGTACGAACTCATGAATCTCGGCACGGATCCAGTGTACGGCGAATGAGACGAGTCTAACGTCGTAAGTCGGGTCAAAGCGTTTGACGGCTTTCATGAGGCCGACATTGCCTTCCTGGATGAGATCATTCAGGGGCAGGCCGTAGCCCGTGTAGCCTTTCGCGATATGGACGACGAATCGCAGGTGCGCCATAACGAGCTCGCGAGCGGCGCCGAGATCTTCTTCGTCCCGGAAACGTGATGCGAGCGACTGTTCGTCCTCCTTGGACAGAACGTCAATCGAGCCAACGGCCTGGATATAGGCGTCGAGACTGCCTACCGGGCCCGCCAGTGCGAGTTCGTGATTAGTCGTGGCTATTGCGGTTGTCATCTACTACCTCCGTTATGGGGATCAATCTTAGCACTCGAGGGGTTAGAGTGCTAACAAGTACGACAAGTTCCCCGTCTAAACAAGTAATATTGTTATAAAAATCCGGTATTTAGACTGTGGGACAGTTCACATTATGTCCAGTCACGCAACGGCCGAACGGGGTGCCTGCCACGCATAATCGGCAAATGCGGCGTCAAGTTCCGTCGTCGCAATGTGGTTCGTGTAGTTGCTGATCGTTTTCATCGCAACACCCAATATCACCTCGAGAATCTGGGCCTTGGCATATCCTGCGGCAAGGAAGTTGCCGATGTCCTCTTCGGATAACCAACCCCGTTGTTCGACCACAGCCGTCGTAAACACGCGCAGTGCCTCAAGTTTTTCGTCCGCGATTGCCTGATCACTGCGAATCGACTCGACCACGTCCGCCGGTACTTTTTGCATGGCTGACAAGGCAGAATGTGCTCCGACACAGTACTCGCACTCGTTAAAGCGGCTAACGGCCAGCAAAATGACTTGCTGTTCCGTGGCGTCGAAGCTGGTCTGGCTCACCAGGTCACCGAGCGCCAGGTAAGCCCTGGCAGTAGCGGGTGCATGGGCCATGTTACCGATCAGGTTTGGTACGAAGCCGTACTTCCCCTGCACCTTTTCGAGAATCTCGCGGCCGTCTGCATCGGCACTTTCCGGGGTGAGCGGCGTAAAAGTTGTCATGGGAGTGTCCTTTGTTGAATGATCATTCAAAAATAAGCCAAAAAAGACGGCCAATGAACAGGCCGGACAAGCATAGTAATCATTATTGAATGATTATTCAAGTATCGGTACAATAGCGTTCATGTCACGACAACCCGAATACGACCGAAATTCCGTTATTAGCCAGGCGACAGCCGTTTTCTGGGAGAAGGGCTATGGCAAGACCTCCGTTGGGGACCTGGTCGATGCGACCGGCCTGCAGCCGGGCAGCCTCTATGCCGCATTCGGGAACAAGAAGGGGTTGTTCCTCGAGGTCGTCGATCAATACAACCGTCGCTTTATCGCCGAGCTATGTGCGCTGCGCGATACGCAAGCTGCGGCGATCGACAAGCTGGAAGGTATTCTCTGGCAAGTCGTCGACGATGCCGCCGCCGGCAAAGGTGAGCACGGTTGCCTGACGGTGAACGCCCTGCTCGAGCTTTCGCAACATGATGACGAAATTGGCGACCGCCTGCGAAGCTACAACGTGCAGGTGCGCAAGGCATTCGCCTGGCTGGTAAAGGACGCCCAGGCCGAAGGTGACGTGTCGACAGCACGTGATCCGAACGAGCTGGCGTCATTCGTCGTGAACAACATCTGGGGAATGCGCGTCATGTGCAAGAGTCAGCCTGATCGCGTCAGCCTCGAAGCGGTCGTGGCCGGCGTCATGGCCGGGCTTCGCCACTGCACGGCCTAGCGGGGTTCGATGCGCCTCATGTGCCTGGCAGTGGTAAACCAGGAGCCGAACAGCCCGAGGAATACGCCCACACCGACTATCGCCACAGCTTCCTGAAGGCTCATCGAGGCAATGGCGATGTTGCTCTGGTAAAGCCCGGCGAGTCGTGAGACAGGTTCCTGCAACAGGAACAGACCGTAAAACACCAGCGCCAGCGCCATGAGCCCCCCGAACAGGCCGTACCAGAAGCCGGTCCAGAGAAATGGGCGCCGGACAAACGCATTGCTCGCGCCGATGAGTTTCGTGACTTCGATCTCGTTGCGCCGATTCTCGATATCGAGGCGGATCGTGTTGCCGATAATCACCACAATCGCGATGCCGAGTAGCGCGGCGCCGATCGTGATCGCCTGTTTCACGATATCGAGGATTGCGTGAAAGCGCTGCACCCATTCGGTATCGACCTGCACATGCTCTGACTCCGGCAGGTTGCCAAGCTCTTCGTGCAGCAAGGTCATCGATGCGCTCGTGTTGCCGCCGCTGGGTCGTACAACGAGTGTGTGTGGCAATGGGTTTTCCGGAAGCTGGTCCAGGGCAGCGCCGAACCCGGAATGCTCCTTGAAGTCTCCCAGTGCCTGCGACGCACTGATAAACAGTACCGAATCGACATCCGCACGCTGTTCGATCAGCCTTCCAAGCCCCTGCGCCTCGTCCGCGGACAATTCCTGCTTCAGGAACACGGAGAAATCCAGGGCATTGTCCCAACTGCCGCTAATCGAACGCGCGTTCTTGACGATGAGATTAATCGCCGCGGGCAGGGCTAGCGTGACCGCAATGACGAGGATGATCATAAAGCTGGAAAACGGGTGCCGGAACAGGCGGCCGAGCGAGCCGATCGAAATGCTCGTATGCCGGGCAAACCAGATCGCGAGAGGACTGGATCTGCGAACCGGTGCGACGGCGTCAGCGTTGCGTGTTACAGCCACGGATCAACCTCCTCCTCTTCCTGCTGGAGTCGCCCATCCGCGAGCGCGATACGTCGACAGCCGAGCCGGTCGATCAGGGCAATATCATGACTCGCGATGAGTAGTGTTACGCCAACCTCGTTGAAGCGACGGAAGATGCGCATGACCTCGAGTGACAACTCCGGGTCGAGGTTGCCTGTGGGCTCATCCGCGATGAGCAGCTTCGGACGAGACACGATGGCGCGCGCAATACCCACTCGTTGTTGTTCGCCGGCCGACAACGTCTCGGGCCTTTGTTTCTCTTTATGCAATAGCCCGACCTGGTCGAGAGCAGCCCGCACTTTTCGGCTAGCATCGCGATGACCAACGCCCGCAATAATCAGCGGCAACGCCACGTTGTCCGCGACCGGCCGGTCGTAGAGCAACTTGTGGTCCTGGAAAACCATTCCTATCTGGCGTCGGTAAGCAGGGATCTTGCGTCGTTTGACGCGGGCCGTGTTCTGTCCGTCAACGACAACCTGGCCGTTCGTAGGTCTGTCGATCAGCGCGATCAGCCGTAGAAGCGTACTCTTGCCGGCGCCCGAATGGCCTGTGACGAACACCATTTCACCCTTATCGACGGCGAGGCTGAGGCCGGACAGGGCTTCCTGTCCCCCGGGAAATCGCTTCGTCACGTTTTCGAGTTGAATCATCAAGTGGTGGCTTCAGCCCTGCTGTCCCGATGAGAGCAGCGCATTTGCAAACTCCGTCGCAGAGAAAGGCTGCATATCTTCCGCCGCTTCGCCGATCCCGATAAAGCGGACCGGCACACCGATTCGGTCGGCAATGGCCAGAAGAATGCCACCCTTGGCGCTGCCGTCCAACTTTGTCACGGTCAAACCGGTCAGGCCCAGAGTCTCGTGAAACTTCTCGGCCTGCACGAGCGCGTTCTGACCCTGGCTCGCATCCAGTACGAGCATGACCTCGTGCGGCGCCGTCTCATCACGCCGTGAGATAACCCGCTTCACCTTGGCAAGTTCGTCCATGAGGCCGGTCTGGCTCTGGAGTCGGCCGGCGGTGTCGGCAAGCAAGATGTCGATGTCACGAGCCCTGGCCGCGTCCATGGCGTCGAATATGACGGCCGCCGGGTCAGCACCTGCCTGCTGGGCAATAACCGGCACATCATTGCGTTCACCCCAGGCCTGCAACTGCTCAACGGCAGCCGCCCGAAATGTATCGCCGGCCGCGAGCATGACCGAATACCCCTGGTCCTTGAAACGTCTAGCCAGTTTGCCGATCGTCGTAGTCTTGCCCGCACCGTTTACGCCGACCATCAAGATTACATACGGGCCGTCGGGCTTGTTAATGGTCAGCGGTCGTTCCACCGGTTCGAGGATCTCGCACAACGATTTATGCAGACCGCGCTGAAGTGCCTCAACATCATTGAGTTCCTTTCGCGCCAGTCTCTTTTGCAGGTCGGAGATAATCCGTTCCGTTGTATCCACGCCGACATCGGCCATGACTAGCAGACTTTCGAGTTCCTCGAGAACATCTTCGTCGATCTTGCCGCCTGGCGCGAGGTTGGCCAGGTCGTAGGTGAGCCAGTTATCACCGCGATTGATACGAGCCCGCAGGCGCTTGATGAAGCCTTCTCGATTCTGGGGCTTTTCCTTTTTCCCAAACATACGTTTACGATTCAGATACTCAGGGCGAGGCGACGATGGCCAAACGAAAACAAAGCGGTAAATCCCGTACCGGACGGCTGCGTATTGTAGCCGGAAACTGGCGCAGCCGCCTTTTGGATATCGCCGACGTCGAGGGCCTGCGACCAACCTCGGAGCGAATTCGCGAAACCCTGTTCAACTGGCTGTCGCCCAAGATCCAGGGAGCACGTTGTCTCGATCTATTTGCCGGCACAGGCGCTCTTGGGCTGGAGGCATTGTCACGCGGGGCTGGCGGCGTGGTGTTTGTTGAACGGTCCACCGTCGCTGCCCGCCAGCTCGAAAAGAACATTGCTGTGCTGGGTGCGGTGGATGCAATAGTCGTCGAGCGCGCCGCGCGCGACTACCTGGCAAGCATGCCTGAGGATCGATTTGAAGTCGTATTTCTCGACCCGCCGTTCGCTGCCGGCCTGCTGGAGGAAACGTGTAGACTGTTGGCTAAGCAAAACCTGCTCGCCGACGGGGCGCTCGTGTATCTCGAACAGGATCGATCTCGACCTGAGCCGCAGCTACCCGACGGATGGCAGATAGAGAAGAACAAGACCGCCGGCATGGTGCGTTACATGCTGGTGCAGGCGAAAGGGGCCGACTAACGATGAGTGTTTCAGCGATGTATCCGGGGACTTTTGACCCGATAACTTTGGGTCATGAGGACTTCGTACGGCGCGCGTCGAAACTCTACGAAAAAGTCGTTGTCGCTGTCGCGGCTGACACAGGTACAAAGAAGACGATGTTCTCGTTCGATGAACGCGTCGATCTTGCCCAGCGCGCCCTGGCGGATATTGATAACGTCGAGGTGACGGGCTACGAAGGACTGACGATCGATTTCGCTGTCGAGAACGGCCTCGCCGTGATCGTACGCGGCCTTCGCGCCGTATCCGATTTTGAATACGAGTTTCAACTGGCGAGCATGAACCGCGCCCTTACCCTGGAAGTTGAAACGGCGTTCCTGACTCCGACGGACAAGTACACGTTTATTTCATCGACACTGGTTCGTGAGGTTGCCCAACTTGGCGGGGACATCACGGAGTTTGTATCACCGCTCGTGAAAGACGCGTTGCTGAAGAAGGTCGGCCGCGCCTGATCAGGTCTGGCAGGACTTGCAGTAATACGTCGAGCGTTGCCCCTGCACGATAGCCCGGACGAGCGAATTGCAGCAGCGGCAATGTTCACCCTCACGGTCGTAGACCTCGAGTTGCTGCTTGAAGTACCCCGGCTCGCCATCGCCACCGTAGAAATCCCGTAGCGTCGTGCCACCTGCCTTGATGGCCCGCTCCAGGATATCCTTGATAGCATCCGCGAGTGCATCATAGCGATGTCGCGCGGTTCGCCCGGCGGCGCGCTTGGGATTGATGCCCGCCAGAAACAGCGACTCACTCGCGTAGATGTTGCCGACACCGACGACCACCTGTGCGTTCATGATGAACTGTTTGATGCTGACCTTCCGTCCCCGCGACTTGCGCCAGAGGTATTCACCATTGAACTCGTTCCCGAGTGGCTCGGGCCCAAGTTTGGCAAGCAAGGGGTGCCCGAAGGGGTCACGGCTTAGGTGAAATGAGCCAAATCGACGCGGATCGCGAAAGCGCAAAACCTTGCCCGAGTCGAGTTCAAAGTCCACATGGTCGTGGATGCCGGCGGCAGCTCCGCGGTCGACAATAAACAGGCTGCCCGTCATGCCAAGATGGAGAATGATCGTGCCGGCACCGGTCCGGATCAGCAGGTACTTGGCGCGGCGGTCGACCGATTCAACAGTCTGTCCTTTGAGCGCGCGTTCGACGCCTTTCGCGACAGGCCAGCGCAGGCGGCGGTCTCGCACTACGATACGACTGATCGTTGTGTTCAGGATCCATGGTTCAATGCCGCGGCGGCTCGTTTCGACTTCAGGTAACTCGGGCATGCCGTATTGTAATCGGCGGGGGCAATGCCCGGGTACAAAAAAGCCCGCGCGAGGCGGGCCTTTCTGGAACAGCGCCGAGCGCTGCTACTTGATCTTGGCTTCTTTGTAGATCACATGCTTGCGAATCGTCGGATCGTATTTCTTCGTCTCCAACTTTTCGGGGTGCAGGCGTTTGTTCTTCGTAGCCGTGTAGTAGTGGCCGGTTCCGGCGCTCGATACGAGTTTGATTTTGTCGCGCATCTCAAATCCTCCGCTTAAACTTGCGTGCCGGCAGCGCGCAGGTCTGCAACGACCTTATCGATACCGTGCTTGTCGATGATACGCAGGCCCTTGTGCGAGACGCGCAGGCGTACGTAGCGCTTCTCGGCTTCGAGCCAGAATCGCTTGTTCTGCAGGTTAGGCAGGAACCGGCGACGGGTTCTGTTATTTGCGTGGGAAACGTTGTTGCCGCTCATCGGGCGCTTCCCAGTCACTTGGCAAACCTTGGACATGACCTTAAGTCTCTGATTTTATTAAAAGTTGCTCGCGAAAGGCGGGCAAAGAGCGAGACTTTATACCAGTGACAGCTGCGCAATACAAGCGCTCTTTGGCCGATAAGGCCGGATGGTCTGGATCGGGCGTCAGATAAGGCCTCGGCTGGCCAGTGAGGTAGCCCGACCATCACCGATTATAAGGTGATCCAGCAGCCGGATATCGACCAGTTCGAGCGCCGATTTCAGGCGCAGAGTGATGCGCTCGTCAGCCTGGCTGGGCTCCGCCACGCCACTTGGATGATTGTGGGCAAGAATGACGGCCGCGGCATTGATGGCCAGTGCCTCCTTCACAACCTCCCTCGGATACACGCTGGTACCGTCGATGGTGCCGCGAAACAGCTCGTCGAAGCCGAGCACTCGATGCCGGTTGTCGAGATAGAGGCAGCAGAACAACTCGTGGTCGAGGTGTCGCATGCGCGCTTGCAGGAAGGCCTCGGTGTCGGCAGGACTGCGAATCGACACGCCATTGGGCAGCGACTCTGTGTAATAACGGCGGGCGAGCTCGGGCAGCGCCCGCAGGGCCGCGAGGCGTCCCCGGCCAATTCCGGGGCACGCCATGAGCTCGCCGGTCGGCGCCTGCAGGAGCGATCGCAGGTTGCCGAAACGGCGTATGAGTTGCGCTGCGGCAGGGTTGGACACCACGGTGGTCAGCAACTCCACATCGCTCTTGTCCTTGAGCGGGTCTTCGTCCATACGGCAATAGTGGGTGCCCCGGGTATGTTCATACAACGAATAAATCTATGCTTAACTGCCGGATTCACCGCGGACGCGATAAGCTTTCACCTATGAATATTGTTCTTGGCATTACGGGCGGCATCGCCGCCTACAAGGCACCTGACCTGGTGCGGCGATTGCGTGAGCGCGGCGGCGACGTGCAGATTGTCACGACCAGGTCAGCTGAGGAATTCGTCACTGATACCGCGTTGCAGGCGGTATCCGGCAGGCCGATTCGCTCCAATTTGTGGGACAAGGAAGCTGAAGCTGCAATGAGTCACATCGAGCTTGCGCGCTGGGCCGATGTGGTGGTTATCGCCCCGGCAACAGCCGAGGTAATGGCACGTATTGTGAGCGGCGGCGCGCCCGACCTGCTCACAACCATTTGCCTGGCGACGGAAGCCCCTATCGCGCTGGCGCCCGCGATGAATCGTGTCATGTGGAGCAACCCGGCGACGCAGGCCAATCGCAAGGTGCTCGAGCAACGTGGCATTCACCTCATCGGCCCGGGCGTTGGTTCGCAGGCCTGCGGCGAGACCGGTGCGGGCCGCATGCTTGAGCCGGACACCATCGCGGCAGCCGTGTTCGACCTGGCAGTCGGGAAAGGCGGGAGATTGCTCGAGGGCAGGAAGGTCGTTATCACTGCGGGCCCGACGCGTGAACCTATCGACCCGGTGCGCTACATCACCAATCGCAGCTCCGGAAAAATGGGCTATGCGATGGCTCGGGCGGCAGCGGCGAATGGTGCGGATGTAGTCCTGATAAGCGGACCGGTCAATCTTCCGGAGCCTCCGGGTATTGAGTTGCACCATGTGCTGTCGGCACAGGAGATGTACGACGCGACGCATGAGCAGATTGAGGGCGCCGATATTTTCATCGCGGCTGCCGCGGTCGCAGACTACCGCCCGGCGAACCAGCAAGAGCAGAAAATCAAGAAAGATGAGGAGTCGATGAGCATCGACCTTGTCCGGTGCCCGGACATTCTCGCATCGGTTACGGCGCTCGAAGCAGGGCCATTTACCGTGGGATTCGCGGCGGAGACCGAGAAGGTAGATGAATACGCCCGATCGAAGCTCGAGAAGAAGAAGCTCGACATAATCATTGCGAACCGTGTTGGCAACGACTGCGGATTCGATAGCGACGATAATGCGGTGAACGTCCTCTGGGCAGGCGGTGAGCAGCGTTTTCCAGAGGCCCGTAAAGCACAGCTCGCGAGCGGCCTCATTGAACTCGTCACGAGACGCTTCTATGCTTCTCGCGGTACCGACACGCAGCCCCGGCTTACCGTCATCTCCAACACCGATTGAAGGACAAGTAATTGCGCTCTATTGAACTGAAGATCCTCGACTCACGAGTCGGGGACACGATCCCCTTGCCACACTACGCGACAGGCGGGTCAGCCGGACTCGACATGCGTGCGTGTATCGATGACCCATTGACCGTGGCGCCCGGCGAGACCGTGCTTGTCCCGACNGGGCTCGCAATCCACGTTGCCGACCCGGCGCTCGCAGCCGTGTTGTTGCCGCGATCGGGGCTTGGTCACAAACACGGGGTCGTGCTCGGCAACCTTACCGGCTTAATTGATTCGGACTACCAGGGACAGGTGTTCATTTCCTGCTGGAACCGCGGCCACAAGAGCTATGACGTACAGCCTGGTGAACGGATAGCACAAATGGTGTTCGTCCCGGTCGAGCAGGTCGAGTTCAGGGTTGTAGAGGAGTTTGCTGCCAGCGATCGCGGTGCGGGCGGATTCGGGCACTCGGGAACAGCCTGACGGCCTGGGAATCTACTCGATTCCCTTGAGCTCTTTGAAGCGCATGATGTCCCCGTCAAAGCGTTCAACAATCAGTCCTTCGTCAATCTCGAACTTCTTCAGGTTGCGCTCGTGGCGATTGATGGTGTCTTTCGTCTTCCGCAAGTCGTCTGCAAGGTCGTCATCGATCATCGGCGCGTTCGTGTCCTCGCTGTAAGGCTGGAACAAGGCCGCTTCGTTCCGAAGCCCCTGCAGACGGAGCTGGAGGTTCGAAAGATAGAGCTCGGTAACTCGCGACTGGGCCTGAAAGAGCTCCACGCGGCGATCGCGGTGCAACAAGATCTCATCGACGGAAAGGTAGGTTGACAGCAGGTTGCGGTCGTTTCTCATCTGCTGTTCCTGGCGCTCGCGACGTTCCTTGTCGATCCGTTCCTGTTCGAGCTGTTCTTCAGTTTTCCTGCCTTCGAGCTCGGCAACGGTCACGCCGTGTTCGTTCAGGACTTCTTTCGGGCGCTCGGAGAAACGTTGTGGAACGCTGTCACCGTAATACACGTTGCCGTCCTCATCTTCCCATTTGAAGACTTTTTGTTCGTCTCTGGCAAAGGCCGACGAGGCCAGCGCAAGGAGTGCAGCTGTGAAGATGATTTTCCGCATGAGCAAAATATGCCAGTAATAGTGGCCCAACGATCGGGACTGGTTCTCGTTATTACAGCTTAGACCTCTTTCTGCACGCTGTAAAATTGACCCATGTGGCCAGATATCAACAACTTAGGAGATGACGCCGTATTGCTTGCGGTAGGCCAGTACGGGCTCCAGATACTGCTCGTACTCGCTTGATTCCTCAAGAATATCGATAAGGTCGTCGAGCTGCACAATACTTATGACCGGGATATCAAGGGATTGTTTCAATTCCTGAACAGCCGAATAGGCGCCCTGGCCGCGCTCCTGGCGGTCCAGTGAGATGACGAGCCCTGCAATATCGGCACCTGCGCGCGAGATGATCTGGTAAGCCTCCCGTACGGCGGTGCCGGCGGTAATGACATCATCGACGATCAGCACATCACCTGACAGGGGTGCGCCCACGACACTGCCACCTTCTCCGTGAGCCTTGGCTTCCTTCCGGTTGTAGGAATACGGCACGTCAATGTCGTGATGTTCAGCGAGCGATGAGGCCGCGAGCGTTGCCAATGGGATGCCTTTGTAGGCCGGTCCGAATAGCATGTCGAAGCGCAAGTCTGCTTCAGCAATTGCGGCGGCATAATATCGACCGAGCTTGGCGGCGGCGTAGCCGGTATTGAAAAGGCCGGCATTGAAGAAATAAGGACTGACCCGGCCTGACTTCAGTGTGAATTCGCCGAATCGGAGTACGCCAAGTTCGAGTGCCAGCTCGATGAATTCTCGTTTGTAGCCACGCATGGATTGGGTCTTCTGTATGATTGCCGCGACGGATCGGAGTATGACACAGGAGACTGAATTTGTTTCGCGTTATCAGCCTGAATGCGAACGGCATTCGGGCAGCAGCACGCAAGGGTTTCTTTGAATGGATGGCGGCGCAGGATGCCGACGTAATCTGTATCCAGGAAACCAAGGCGCAGGTTCACCAGCTCACAGACGAGATCTTCAAACCCGAGGGTTATCACTGTTACTACGAAGATGCCGAGAAGAAAGGCTACAGTGGTACTGCGATCTACACGCGGCACGAGCCGAAGAAGATCATTCACGGCTACGGCGATGCGGAGTTCGACAACGAGGGACGTTATCTCGAAGTACAGCTTGGCGGCATTAGTGTCGTATCACTGTATCTGCCGTCTGGCTCGTCAAAGGAAGAGCGGCAGATTGCCAAGTACCGATGCATGGATTCGTTCACCGAGCATATGAAAAAGCTCAAGCGTCGGCGTTCTGAGTACATTATTTGCGGCGACTGGAATATCGTACACAAGGAAGGCGATATCAGGAACTGGAAGCAAAACCAGAAGAACTCCGGCTGCCTTCCTGAAGAGCGAGCGTGGATGGACAAGGTGTTCGGCGAATACGGTTGGGTGGACGCGTTTCGCTCTATCGAACAGGAGCCGGAGCAGTACACCTGGTGGTCGAATCGAGGCCGCGCCTGGGACAACAATGTCGGGTGGCGCATCGACTATCACGTCGTAACTCCGGGTCTCGGTGACAAGGTTCGTCGCACGGAAATCTACAGGGACCAGCGCTTCTCGGATCACGCACCGCTGATCATGGACTACGACTGGAAGCATGACGGCTGACGTCACCAGGGACCGCTCGCGCAAGGAGACCTTCAAAGAGGCGATCCTGAACCGGCGCATGCTGATCTGCGTCTTCACCGGATTTACATCGGGGTTGCCGCTGTATGTCCTGTTTCAACTTGTTCCGGGTTGGTTGCGTGTCGAGGGTGTTGGCCTTGCGGAGATCGGTTTCTTTGCGCTGGTGCAGTTCCCCTACACGTGGAAGTTCCTGTGGTCGCCCTTCATGGATCGGTTCACGTTACCGTTTCTCGGTCACCGTCGCGGCTGGATGTTAGTGACCCAGGTGGCGTTGCTGGTCTCGATGGGCATGATGGGCTTCATCAAGCCGGAGCTTAATCTATGGACGGTGGCCTACCTGTCTGCTGCGGTTGCATTCTTCAGTGCGAGCCAGGACATCGTGCTGGACGCTTTCCGTCGCGAGCTGTTGCCGGATGTAGAGCTGGGGCTGGGGAATTCGATTCATGTGCAGGCCTATCGCCTGTCCGGCCTCGTGCCCGGTGCGCTGGGATTGATCCTCGCCGACCACTTCGACTGGCACATCGTCTTCATCATCATCGCTCTGTTCATGTTGGTCGGCATTGTCATGACGCTGGTTATCGACGAAGCCATCAAGAATCCAAGTCCGCCGAAGACGATGCGAGAGGCGGTTATTGAACCCTTCAAAGAGTTTATCGGGCGGTCCGGGCTTAGGCCCGCATTGTTGGTGCTGGCATTTCTGTTTCTTTACAAGCTCGGCGACAACATGGCGACCGCGCTCCAGACGCCATTCTTCATCGACGTCGGGTTTACGCTGACGCAGATCGGTGCCATTGCAAAGTCCGCCGGACTGATTGCAGCCATAGCCGGTGGCATGGTTGGCGGACTCATTATGGTCAAGCTGCCAATAAACCGGGCGCTATGGCTTTTTGGGTTCGTCCAGATCGTGAGTATTCTGGGATTTGCTGCGTTATCCATAGTCGGCGCCAACCCGTGGATGCTGGGGATCGCTGTTGCGTTCGAATACCTGGGCGTCGGTCTCGGTTCGGCCGCGCTGATTGCGTTCATGGCCCGCACGACCAATCCGGCGTTCGCCGCGACCCAGCTCGCGCTGTTCACGGCGCTGGCTTCCGTGCCCAGGGTGTTTGCGAACGCGATTACGGGTGTCGTCGTTGAGCAGGTCGGCTGGACCAACTTCTTTCTGATGTGCACGGTGCTCGCTGTACCCGGCATGTTGCTGTTGTTCAAGGTTGCGCCGTGGAACGAGGATAGCGTGTGAGTGAACAGGAGGTCGCAGTCGGTCGCCTGGAGGACCTCGAAAACCCCGGTTGCCGTGAGTTTGAAATTGGCGACGGTGACTGGCCGTTTCGCGGGTTCGTGGTGCGCAAAGACGATGACGTGTTCGCGTACCAGAACTTCTGCGTGCATGTTGGGCATCCGCTCAACTGGTCGCCCGACAAGTTTTTGACAAAGGACAAGACCGCACTGATTTGCGCTTCACATGGAGCGACCTACGAAATCGAGACGGGCTATTGTTTTGCCGGCCCGGGGAATGGGCGTGGCTTACGTAAGGTGGACGTGTCGGTCAGAGAAGGCGTCGTGTTCGTGACAGGTCCAACCAGCATGTAGTTAAAGCTTGTCGAGGAATGCCAGCGGGTCGTGATAACCGCTCGGCATGTCGGACTCTTTCTTGCCCACGTAATCTTCCGGGTCCATATCGACCGCACCAGACCAATCTTCGGGGGCACTGATCTCCGTCAGCAAGAGGTCGGGCCAGCGCTCAATGTCAATCTCATCAATCGTGCCGTCAAACTGCTGTATCTCGACTGTCGCGCCGGTTTCATCCAGGGCAACAACCTCGAACAACGTGCCATTGGGTTTGCTAAACCACTGACCGATAACGGGGTACTGAATTGCCATTGCCAAAAACCCTGGATCAAAAAGCACTGCCTTACTACTAGTTATAGATCATGGTGGGCGGAGCGCAAGCAACTATTAGTTATTAGTGGTTTTCTCGAAACACCAGTCGCAAATACTGTGCCCTTTTCTCAAGCCTCGACGCTCGAACTTGGTTCGCGGACGGTCCAGCGGCCGCTCGCCATTATGTTCGCGACGTTCGGTGCATGTGAAATGATCCGACCGGGAAAGAGCCTCGTCAATGTGCTCCGCGTAGTTCGCCCAGTCCGTGGCGATGTTCAGCGTGCCGTTGTCTCTGAGCCTGTTGGCGACGAGTTCGAGGAACGGCGCCGCAACGATACGTCGCTTGTGGTGCCGCTTCTTCGGCCAGGGATCGGGGAAATAGAGATTCAGGCGCGACAGTGAGTGGTGCGTCACCTGGTGCGCAAGCACCTCTATCGCATCGTGATTGATGAGGCGAAGATTGGTGATGCCTGCCTTCTCGGCCTTGAGCATGCAGTATCCGATGCCCGGCTCGTGCACCTCGATGCCGACGAAGTCCTTGTCCGGGTTCGCCCCTGCCTGCTCGACGAGCGTTTCGCCGTTGCCAAATCCAATCTCGAGAACCACGGGAACCGTGCGTTCGAAGAGCGCCTCAAAGTCCAGCGGTTCCGGATGATACTCGACGCCATAAACCGGCCAGAGCGTTTGGAAGGCGCGTTGCTGGGAGGGTGTGATGCGGCCAGCGCGGCGCACGAAACTGCGAATCGTGCGCTTGTGTGTAGTGATGTCATTCATAACGGCCGGGGGAGAATGAGGGATGAACACCGAAATCTCAATGCCAAATATTCCCTGAGCGGGCGAAAAACCGCTCCTGGCGGTTGGCATACGTACGCACACAACAGTATGGTGAGTATCGTCATAGGGGAGAATGAGGCGGCTGGAATGTCTTCTATTTCAAAAATCAAAAGCTTGAGTGCGATTCTCGGCGGGGCAACAGCAGCGGGTTTAGTGGGTGTTGCTTTTTCGCTACCGAATGTTGCCCTTGCCCAGGAGGGCTCTGCCGGAGCGCTTCTGGAGGAGATCGTCACCACGGCTCGCAAGAGGAGCTCGGCTGAGGCTGTTCAGGATGTTCCTGTTGCTATCACGGCCTTTGGCGCCGCGCAGCTGGACGCATTGTTTGTAAAGAAAATCGAAGATCTGAGTTACACGATGCCTAACGTGCAGCTCGAGTCTGTCGGGACGTTTCCGGGTGTACAGAATTTCTCGATTCGTGGACAGGGTATCAACAGCTCAATCCCGTCGGTCGACCCGACCGTAGGTGTCTTCGTCGACGGTCTGTTCATGGGCACGACTTACGGCGTTGTCATCGATACGTTCGACCTGGAATCCGTTGAGGTCCTGCGGGGTCCGCAGGGGCTGCTGTTCGGGCGCAACGTAACCGGCGGCGCGGTTGTGCTGAAGAATGCGCGGCCTAACGGCGAGTCAGCCGTGCGTGTTCGCCTCGGTACAACCGACGATGAGCAGATTAACCTGGCCGGTTCGATCGAAGGGTCGCTCATCGAGGACAAGCTGGATGCCAAGCTGGTCGTTTACTACGACGATGATCCCGGTTACTACAAGAGTACAAATTCGCAAGCGACCGTAAATCCGATTCACCCCCTGGTGCCATTGATTGCACCGGCGCCACACTTCCTGCAACCCGTCTACTTCAATGCGGCTGACAACGGGAACGTAGGGGCACTCGAAACCAAGATGTTCCGTCCCACGCTGGTATTTACGCCCAATGACAGGTCCGACCTGACATTTATCGTCGAGCACGGCAAGACCACTGGTGATGGCGGTGCGTGGACCAGCGTTACGGCACAGCGAGCAGGCTTGCTACCGGACTTCACAACCTATTCGGACGAAACCGGCTACACCAATATCGAGTGGACGCAGGCCACGTTCGAGGTGAATGTTGCTGAGATCGGCAATGGCACGTTGACGAACATCATGGGGACACGCCGCATAGAAGCCAATTCGGTGGCGGATATCGATGGTACAGACTTGCCGATCTTTTCAGCGCCCGGTAATACCGACCAGGACCAGTTCAGCAACGAGTTGCGCTGGGCGGGTAGCTTTTCGGATAACTGGGACGCAACCCTGGGCCTGTACTACTTCAAGCAGGACATCAGCTACCGCGAAGCACGCTACATTTGGCTGCCGCCCGGGTTGGGGCCGCCGCCGCTTGGCGTAAATCTGCAGCGCGCTCTCGGTGGTGATATGGACGCGAAGAACTTCGGCGCATTCTGGAGCAACGACTTCCATTTGAGCGACAGCTGGATGCTGACGGCGGGTCTGCGCTACACCGACGAAAGCAAGTCGGCACAGATCATCGACAGCACGCCGGTCGCAGATGGCGGCCCGGGACCCTGTCCGGATGTCATCACGTTCTCTTGCACAACAATTGACCTCAGTGGTGACTGGGACAACGTCACGCCGAAACTCGGTGTGCAGTACCGCATGAGTGACGATACCCAGTTCTACGCCTTCTGGACGAAGGGTTTCCGCTCAGGCGGCTTTAACTTCCGCAATGCCAAGCCCAACTTCATTCCACCGGGACCAACCAAAGAAGAAGAGAACAACACCATCGAAGTTGGCATGAAAGCAGACATGATGGACGGCCGCTTGCGTTTGAATGTTTCGGCGTTCCACAACGAGGTCAAAGATATGCAGCGCGAGCTGAATATGGGCGACGCGGACGTAATCGTGTTGCAGGCAACGCTCAATGCGGGTGACGTTACGATCAAGGGCGTCGAAGTAGATTTCGTCGCATTGCTTACCGATACCTTCTCGGTCAACGCATCGGTTGGCATCCAGGATGGCGAGTACGACAGCCTCGATCCTTTTGTCGTCGGCCTGACAGCACAGTTGCGCACGCTGGGTGTCATTGCACCTGACGGCCATGTCATTGGACCCGAACTGCCGCGCCTCGCCCCGAAGAACTACAGCGTTGGGTTCTCATGGGATCTGCCGGTGGGCGACAACATGCTCAACTTCATGGCCAACCACAGCTATCGTGAGCGTCATCCTTATGATGACGCCAACCTTCAGTATTTTGACGACCAGAAGCGAACCAACGCAAGCATCAACTGGTTCTCGTCAGATGATGTCTGGAACGTCTCAATCTATGGCAGGAACCTGGGCGATGAGGCGAACTGGGGTAACCTGACGTCGATCGCCGGGCTCTGGGTTGCCGGACCGATGAAGAAAGGTCAGGAGCTGGGCCTCGAGTTTAATTTTCGACGGTAACGACCTGTCCGATGACACGACTCAGGAGGCCGCCTTCGGGCGGCCTTCTTTTTGTGGGAAAGCAATCGGGCTGGTCTTTTCCGGCCACCGGCCCTCGACCTCTTCATAGTGACTTCGAATGACGGCGAGATCGACGTCAGGATCTCCGGTCAGCTCGACTTTTGCATCGATACCAATACGCCTCCTGCCGAAATCGAGGAAGCCAATGTAGACGGGCACGTTGGCGCCCCGGGCAATGCGATAAAAGCC
>JGI24723J26617_10000658_pt1 | contig 33638 bp, 28 predicted proteins | sample Cruoilmetagenom6_FD_26617 | JGI IMG/M metagenome (IMG submission 26617) | reverse complement strand
GTGACACATTGAGCATATCCAAGACGAGGTATGATTAAACATAATGTTAATATTACAAATTTATAATGCAGTTTTTTCACATAAATTCCTAAATTATTCATAGCAAGCATTTTCTAAAATACATGCCTGATATTTTGTGCATCCTCAAGGTCGGTTTTGTCCGCATAGCAGGCATAAGATGTGCCTCAAACACCCTCAGTCGGAAACAGCGTCACCGCATCCCCCGCAACCCATTTGGGGTATTTTTTCATAATCCGTTTGAACGGCTCAGACTCTAAAAATGCCAGCAGCCAAGGCTTCAGGTTTTCCCAATCCTGCGCATAAAACCAATCCCGATCCACATGGGCAAACTGACGCACGAACGGTGCCACACCTATGTCCGCAACCGACCGTTTCTGCCCCATTAAATAATCCTGCCCTGCCAGCATCTCGTCCAACTCATACAGGAATGCCAAAGCCTTTTTACGCGCTTCAAACGCGGCACCCTGATCATTGCGATAAAGATATTTATAAGCGTCCAAGTGCGGTTTGAAATCAGCATCCATGCGCGCGATCAAAGCAATTGCATCGCGCGTATGGCCCTGATCGGGTGTCAGTTTTTTGCCTGCATCAGATGTACCCAGCGCCCAGCGCATCACATCCAGACTTTCCTCAAGTACAGTTCCATCATCCAGCACCAGAACAGGCACCGTCGCCTTTTCTGAAACCGCAAGCAATTCAGGGGCTTTGTCACGCAAAACAATCTCTCGCAGCTCCACATCTATATCACCCGCCTCTAACGCAAGACGTGCACGCATCGCATAGGGGCAGCGCCGGAAAGAATATAGGATAGGGCGGGTCATTTTACACGACCAACTGCGTATCAGAGCGGCCTGTGATTTGCGCCTGAACAATCTGGCCGACAGGCTGAGGATTGACAAAACTTACCTCTGTGAATCCTTCAGTTCTACCCATATTTTCTTTTTCTATCAGTATGTTATGTGTCTGTCCCAGCTGGGACATCAGATATTCGTTCACACGGCGATCTCCCGCAGCCCGTAACCGTGCTGCGCGTTCCTTGATGATCCCGCGATCCATTTGCGGCATTTTTGCTGCAGGTGTTCCCGTGCGCGCCGAATAGGGAAAGATATGTAGCCAAGTCAGTTTACAATCCTCTATCAGTCGCAACGAATTTTCAAACATCGCATCGGTCTCCGTTGGAAAACCCGCAATAATATCCGCGCCATAAACAATGTCAGGTCGCGCTTTGCGCATGTCTTCACAAAACGCAATCGCATCATCACGTGAGTGCCGCCGTTTCATTCGTTTCAGGATCATGTTGTCACCCGCTTGAAGCGACAAATGCAGATGCGGCATTAGGCGCTTTTCCGATGCAATCGCATCGATCAACGCAGGGTCTGCCTCAATCGAGTCGATTGATGAAATCCGCAAGCGCGGCAAGTCGGGCACCAATCGCAAAATCCGTTGCACCAAGTCGCCCAGCTTAGGTTGCATCGGCAGATCAGCCCCCCAGCTGGTCATGTCAACACCCGTCAATACAACCTCGTTATAACCTTTTCCCACCAGTCGTTTAATTTGCTCAACAACTACGCCTGCGGCCACAGATCGTGAATTACCACGCCCGAAAGGAATTATACAGAACGTACAACGATGGTCACACCCGTTTTGCACCTGCACATAGGCCCGTGCACGAGTGCCAAAGCCATCAATCAGATGGCTCGCAGTTTCAGTGACCGACATAATGTCATCGACCTGAACCTTTTCAACCTCACCAATAAAGTCAGGACCTTTTGCAAGTGTATTCCAAGTATCTGCCTGCATCTTTTCAATGTTGCCCATAACCAGATCAACCTCATCCATTTGGGCATAGGTATCGGGTTCGGTTTGAGCAGCACATCCCGTCACAATCAATTTGGCGTTAGGGTTGTCGCGGCGCAACTTACGAATACGTTGTTTTGAACTGCGCACCGCTTCCGCTGTCACGGCGCAAGTATTCACCACTACAGCCCCATCCAACCCTGCCTGTTCAGACAACTCTTTCATCGCTTCGGTTTCATAAGAATTCAACCGACAACCAAACGTCGCAAATACCGGGGGATTAGCCATCAATAGAACTCATAAATTGGGCGCTAAATTCACCTGAAAATACCAACATTGTCGGCCCTGTCATCCACACGCCATCATCGCGCCAGTCGATTTCCAAAACGCCGCCGTCAGTGTGCACTTTGACCTTGCGGCCTGTCAAACCCCGACGTGCCGCCGTAACCGCACTGGCACATGATCCGGAACCTGACGCCATAGTCACACCAACGCCGCGTTCCCAGATCCGCATCCGAATTTCATCTGCGCCCAAAAGCGAGATAAATTCTACATTCGTACGCATCGGGTACAATTCATGCGTCTCATATCTGGCCCCCAAAGCCACCAAATCTACCGTTTCAGCATCATCCACAATAAACGTACAATGCGGGTTCCCCATGCCCATCGCACTTGGGGCACCCTCAATCGGCAATTCGAGCGTATCAACGTCCTTTGCCAGCGGAATAGATTGCCAATCAAAAATAGGTTGGCCCATATTTACCCGCGTCAACCCGCTGCCTGCATCTTCACATGCAAGTATTCCACGCTGTGTGCGCAAAGTTAAATTGCATTGACCTGTTTCCATCATGATCAAACGCGCAATACAGCGTGTGGCATTCCCGCATGCCGCAGACAGTGATCCATCTGCGTTATAAAAAATCAGGTGCGCATCTGATTCACTGTCCGTTAAAATCACAGCCAATTGATCAAAGCCCACCCCCTTAGACCGCTTGCCAATTGCTTTAGCAATTGCAGATGTTATGGGATTCTCAGCCCCACGCGCATCAATAACGACAAAATCGTTACCCAGCCCGTGCATTTTTAAAAAGGGCAGTCCTTTGGTATGTAAATTAGCATCTCTCATTGCGCCCGTATAACCGAGTCGTAACAATCAATCCAGATGTAGCAATTTTCTTATAGATAAGCACTTGACCAGATAGCCCCATACGCATAATACCCGCCCAATGGTGGGCCGGTAGCTCAGTTGGTAGAGCAACTGACTTTTAATCAGTAGGTCCCGGGTTCGGATCCCGGCCGGCTCACCAATTTACTCAACGACTCATTGTGCTTTGCGTATGTTAGCTCTGACAAATGCAACAATAAAAATTATGGTGAGCACCAAGATTACTGTCGGTGCAGGTGCGCTGTCGATATGAAAGCTAATATTTACACCTAAAAAACCTGACATCATCGTTACACCCACTGCAATCGGCAGCATGCGGTCGAATCGTTTCGTCCATAGGAATGCGATAGCACCCGGGGCGATCAACAGGCCGATTGATAGAATTATCCCCACCGCAGATAGTGTTGCCACTATCGTCAAAGATATCAGTGACAGTAAACCATAGTGTAGCCATCCGATGCGCAAACCAACTGCTTGGGCCTGAACTGGGTCAAATGCATGGAGTAAAAAATCTTGGCGTTTTGCAATAATTACAGCTGTAACAACAGCAGCAATCAGCCCTGCAGCCAAAAGATCCAATGTACCAATGCCCAACATGTTCCCGAATAATATATGGTCCAAATGCACGTCAGTTGTAATCTTTGTATAAAGCACGATCCCGAACCCAAACATGCCAGAGAAAACAATCCCCATAATGGTATCTTGCTTGACACGGCTGTTTTCGGCCAAAAACCCAGTAGACAAGGCGCAAATCATACCGGCACAAAACGCCCCTATTATAAGTGGAATGTTCAGCAAGTAGGCCACAACGACACCAGGTAAAATAGCGTGACTGATGGCATCCCCCATCAACGACCACCCTTTAAGCACAAGATAACATGATAGCAGGCTGGTCGGCAGGGCAATAATTGCCATCATTATAAAGGCTTTGTTCATGAATGCGAATTGGAATGGCTGTAATAAAGTGTCCATGATTACGCCGCCAATGCTTCTGCCGCACGTCGGCGCGCTGCCAAGTATCCGTGTTTCGGTGCTACGAAAAAGACAATTAGGAAAATTATCGTTTGCAGGGAAACAATCAAACCGCCGGTAGCCCCATCAAGAAAAAAACTTATATAGGCACCAACAAAGCTGGTGATTGAACCGATGGCGACACTCAGTACAAGCAAACGTGGAAATCTGTCGGTTAACAAGTAAGCAGTCGCGCCGGGTGTTACCACCATTGCAATCACCAAAAATGCACCGACAGTTTGTAGCGCAGCAACACAAGACGCGGATAGCAAGGTAAAGAAAATAACTTTCAGCAGATCGGGTTTCAATCCAATGGATCTCGCATGGTTTTCATCAAAGAAAGTCACCATAAAATCCTTCCACTTTGCCAATAATACCGCCAAAGTCACAAACCCAATGAATGCCAATTGCAGCGTGTCAGATGGTGTGATGGCCAAAATATTACCCAAAGTGATCGTTTGTACGCTTACCGATGCGGGTGAAAGTGAAACCATAAACAGGCCCAGGCCAAAAAAGGATGTGAAAATCAGGCCAATAATTGTGTCTTCTTTCAGACCAGATCGTTGATTTAAAAACAACATAGCCCCGGCGGCTAACCCACCTGCAGCAAATGCACCCAATGCAAAAGGTAATCCAAGCATATAAGCCCCTGCAACACCGGGAACAATTGAATGGCTTAAAGCATCACCAATCAAAGACCAGCCTTTCAACATTAAGTAGGCAGAAAGAAACGCACAAACGCCCCCAACCAATGCACTGACCCACATAGCGTTAAACATGTAATTGTATGAAAACGGTTGCAGTAATACTTCAATCATTTTTTAGCCTTTTGTTCATCACCGTAAACAACAAAAGGACGTTCATCGTCGGTAATGACTCTAATTTCACGACGATCATCATCATCGTGCAAATCTGAACCACCCAGAACAAAATGACGTAGAACACCGCCAAAAGCTACTTCCAAATTCTCGCGCGTAAACGTGGTTTCTGTTGGCCCAAATGCCAAAATCGTTTCCTTTACCAACACGGTACGATCACAAAACTCTGGAACAGACCCAAGATTGTGTGTGGATACAAGCATCACGCGACCTTCGTCACGCATTTCACGCAAAAGCCTGATAATGGCATCTTCGGTTTGAACATCAACACCTGTAAAAGGCTCATCCAACAAGATAACGCGCCCATCCTGGGCTAATGCACGTGCCAGGAAGACGCGTTTCCTCTGCCCACCTGACAATTCACCAATCTGGCGATGCCGATAGTCCAGCATGTTGACACGTTCAAGTGCACTGGTCACAGCATCACGATCCACTTGTGATGGGCGGCGTAAAAAACCCATATGGCCGAAGCGCCCCATCATAACAACATCTTCGACCAATACAGGAAAACTCCAATCAACGTCTTCAGCTTGCGGAACATAAGCAACGATATTCTTACGTAACGCTGTTTTTACCGGCATGCCCAACACTGAAATTTCACCCTTTGCTGCAGGTACAAACCCCATGATTGCTTTGAATAATGTGGATTTTCCGGCACCATTGACCCCCACCAATGCGGTGATAGTCCCTGTCGGGATATCAAACGTAGCATTTCGAAGCGCAGTGAGGCCGTTACGATATGTAACCGTTACATCCTTGGCGATTATTCCTGTGTCTTGGGTCACTTTTTCAAACCGTCTGCAATTGTTTCAATCGTTACGCGCAGCAGATCGATATAGGTCGGTACAACACCGCCCGCTTCTGTCAAACTATCCACAAAAAGCATTCCCCCATAGTTTGCTCCTGTTTCACGCGCCACTTGTTTAGCCGGGGCTTGCGAAACAGTACTTTCACAGAATATTGCCGGGATATTGTGCTCACGAACACCGTCAATGACTTTACGAACCTGTTGTGGTGTCCCCTGTTGATCTGCATTAATCGGCCAAAGGTATAATTCATGCATTTCGAAATCGCGTATTAAGTAACTGAACGCGCCTTCACAAGATACCAACCAACGTTGATCAGCGGGAACACCCATAATTGTAGCACGTAATGGCTCAATTATTTCTGTGATTTCTTGTTTATAAGCCGTTGCATTTGCGCGATATGTATCCGCATTATCAGGATCGTGTTCAACAAACGCATCACGAATATTATCCACATAAACCAATGCGCTGCTCAAGCTCATCCAAGCATGCGGGTTTGGCTTTCCTGTATACTCGCCTTCCGAGATGCCCATAGGCACAATACCGTCAGTCAAAGTAACGCTTGGGATATCCGATAAGTTGGAAAAGAATTGTTCAAACCACAATTCCAAATTTAGACCGTTCCATAGGATCAAATTCGCGTCCTGAGCGCGGATAATATCACGTGGGGTCGGTTGATAACCGTGAATTTCAGCCCCAGCCTTTGTAATGCTTTCCACAACCGCAGCGTCCCCAGCAACATTTCTTGCCATATCTGCAATGACCGTAAAAGTTGTTACGGCCTTAAATTTATCAGCCCCCGCTAACGCTGCTGTGCTAACAAGCCCGGCACATAATATGCTTACGAAAAACAATCGAAAATGTATCATTGGCCCTTGCATATTTAAATATCCTTCTGTTCGTTTCTAGATGCATATGAGAATTATTCGCAATTGTAAATGCGATTGATAACTATTCGCAAAAATACTGTAAATATGAGAGTTGCGCTGTCCGTTTCAATCAACATTCAGATTTATTATTTCCGAATGATGCTCATTTTAATGCAAATATAATGGCAAAAGATTAATCACTTGTGCTTTCCTTGCCATATCGGAAAAACAGATAGTAAGCACTTGGAACGAAGAACAGTGACATTGTCGAAGATAACAACAATCCTCCAATCATCAAAGTGGCCATAGGTTCAAATAATGCACCCCCTGATATTGCCATCGGCAACAGGCCAAGAATTGTCGTCAGCGACGTTAAGATAATGGGCGTCACTCTTTTTTCCGCAGCTGAAATAATAGCATTTCTCAAATCTAATGCGCCACGCTCAATATCAATCTGATCGATCAAAACAATTGCATTGTTAATAATAATCCCCATCAGTGAAATTAGTCCTAAAATAGCAAAGAATGACATCGGCTGCCCAGAAACATACAATGCCAAAGGTGCCCCTATTATGATCAGAGGAATAGTCATGAAGGTCAGCGCAACTCTTCGAGCTGAATTGAACTGAAACATCAAAGCCAATAACATTATCATCAGACCCAAGGGCAGCCCTGCGGCCAAGTTGGCGTTTGCGTCTGCACTGGATTCGGTTTCCCCGCCAATGACCATGGAATGGCCACCCGACAGGTCCAGCCCGTCCAATGTTGGCTTGATAATATTCAAAATCGCAGCGGCATCCAGCGTTTCACTTTTCCCGGAAATAATAATCTGGCGTTCTTGATTTTCTCGGCGGAACTGTGACCATTCCAATTGGGGTCGAAACGTTGCGACCTGATCTAGTGCAATCAAACGCCCACCGGCCGGAATGGACAGGTTGGACAGGTCTTCCAAACTATCCCGAAAACTTTCACTGGCACGCAATACAATCGGAATGGTTTCCGACCCTTCACGATATGTAGAATACGATGTCCCTGAAAAATATGTATCCATCACATCGGAAATTTCTTTTGAAGTTATACCAAACTCACGGGCTTTGTTCTGGGCAATATCAATAACCATTTTTAGGGATTTATTTCCCCAGTTATTTTCATTTTGCTCAAGTCCGGGAACAGCATAAAAACCAACTTCGACTTGTTTTGCAAGTGCAAGTAAATGATCCAAGTTCGGGCCATTCAGTTCAATTTCAACAATACCAGATTCAGCTCCCCCCATTGAAAGGCGCTTGATCTTAAAACGGGCAGCAGGGTGGTTTTCATATAAATATTGTTTGGCGCGTTTTGCCGCGAGTAAAGCACTTGGCGCATCAACTGTATTTACAAGAATAAATGCGGAAGACGGGTTGGTATTGGCTGGACTAAGTGCCAGATAAAACCTTGGCCCCCCGTGGCCCACATAAACCGAAGTATTGACCACCTCGTTGTTTATATCTTTATCCAGCAGCCATTTTTCTACGGCTAACGCCTCTTCTTCTGTCCGGGAAATGGCCGTACCTTTGGGCATGTCAAGATAGATCAGATATTCAGCCCGTTCACTAAGCGGGAACATTTCAGATTTCAACAAACCGAAAACGTTAGTGGAAAGAAACACGCTAAAATAAGCAAGTAAAATGATCGGGATGCCAAAGGGCAATAAGCGTGAAATTAATCTGCTGTATATTTTTACCAGTTTGCTTTCTTCTGCAGGATGTTGCTCTGGTTTTACCTTCAATAAAGAAACACACAAGAAAGGCAGAATATAGTGGGCGGCCAACCAAGAACCAAACAACATCAACGCGACCACGGCACCAAGAGAGAATGCAAATTCACCCTCGGTTCCCTCAAGAATAAACATCGGTGTAAAAGCCGCAATTGTAGTAATTGAAGCAATCGCCAGAGGAATGAAAAATTGCCCCCCTGCACCGNTTGCCGCATCCCTGACCGGGATACCTTTATTTACGCGGCTTTGAATATCCTCAACCACCACCAAACCGTTATCCACCAATAATCCAAGCGAAATGATCACAGCCGCGATTGATATCTGGTGTAAATCCACCCCCATCTGTGACATGCCGATCAGCGCAAACATCAAGGCAAAAGGTACGATGCAAGCAATGATGAATGCCACACGCAAACCTAAGAAAACCATCATCACAAGTACAACAACAGCAAAAGTTTGCAGAACATTTACAAGAGCTGAATTGATTGATGCCGTGACGGCTGTTTCTTGAAATGTGGAAAATGCATATGAAATGCCAATCGGTTGTGTCTGCTCATAAGCTAGAACGCGATCTTTTAATGTGATCCCAATATTTTGAATGTCCTGACTATCAGACATTTCCACGGCCAGCATAACGGCTGGCTGCCCATTAAAGTATACAGGCTTATCGTGAGGGTCCTTATATCCGCGCCGCACTGTCATCAAATCGCGCAACCGCACAAAGCCAGTTAAACCTTGAACCTTAGTTAAAACATCACCAATTGCCTCAACCGATCCTAAATCACCATTTGCTTCCAGAATAAGCGTTGTTCCATTCGCATCCAACTCACCTGCGGGCAAAATGACATTTTGCGCCTGAAGGTCACTTAGAACTTGTGAAATCTGCACGCCAACGGACGCCAGTTTGCGCGAGTCTAATTCCAGCCATATACGTTCTTCCTGTTCACCAAATATCGTGATTTTGGAAATTCCGTTCAGTTTGTATAAATCCTCACGTAAGTCATCCGCTGACTCTTTTAATTCACGGTATGAAAATCCCTCACCAGTTACTGCAATGGTTGCAATGGACACATCGCCAAAGTTTGTATCTACAATTGGTCCGATAGTACCTTGTGGCAAACTACTTGCGATATCGTCCATTTTATTGCGGATATCCTGAAATACCTGATCGATATCCTCTTTTGGAATTGCATCGTAAACTATTAATTCAATTTTGGTGAACCCTGTTGAGATAAGGGTTTTAATATCTTCAATTTCACCAATTTCGCGCGCGGCCCGCTCAATGGGAATGACAATAAGGTCTTCCATTCTTTCTGGTGACATGCCTGGAAATTGGGCGGTCACAATTGCAGACCGCATAGTGATTGCAGGGTTCTCGCGCTTGGGTAATCCCCCGTAGGTGATCAGCCCTTGTATAAGTAGACCAATCATAACCAATATAGTCAGGCGACCTTTGTCCAATCCAAAACGCGTCAAAAAATCCATGATATCACCTATTTGTTATCTGGCAGTAATTTGACCTTTTGGCCGTCGCGCAAAAAAGAAACACCTGCCGAAGCAACGCGTTCACCTGCGGATAGCCCATCCACAATCAACAGTGAGTTTTCACGAACGCCTGCAACCATGACTTGCCTCACCTTAACTGTGCTGGTTTCCGGATCATATACAAATATTCCCATTGGAGATGGATCGGTCAGTTTATCCTTTGATTGTATTTGGCCTTCCTTGATTGCAGCACTCAACGGCAGTGTAAAACCAACACCTGCGGGCACTTGGAATTCCAAAGAGACCTCAACGGCCATACCCGCTTTAATACTGGGATCCCCATTTATAAGTGACACTACGACAGGAAATGAAGACACTGTATCAGCGCGTGACCCAAGTTCACTTACCACAGCATCCAAGATGATCGATGGATCGTCGGCTAAACGTATTTTGGCACGCTTCCCTACGGTCAGCAAACTGACAACTTCGAAATTCACTGAAAAAGAAACTTCAAACACATCAGTGGCATAAATTGTAGCGATCGGTGCACCAGCACTAATAGTCGCAAACGAGTCGACATCGAATGTGTTAATAATACCGTTGAAAGGCGCACGTAAAATAGCTTTAGTCAGATCGTCTTTTGTAGATGCCAAGGTTTTTTCAGCTTGCTCTAATTGCGCTGCGGTTGTTGCAGATTCTGTACGTGCATTATCGACTGAAACCTTTGTTACAGACCCTTTGGCGAGCAGTTTTTCTTGCCGAATAAGATTGTCTGATGCATTTTGGAAAGTAGCCTGTGCCAAGTCAACGGCAGCAGTTGCATTCTCGACTTTCAGCTCTAGCGATGTTGGGTCAATCTTGGCAATAACATCGCCCTGCTTGACCTTTTCACCGACTTTCAAAGTAACTGCTTCCAATTTCCCGGGCACCTCAAATGCCAATGCAGATACAGACGCTGGTTGTAAAACAGATGGAAATCGCCTGATAGTTGCGCTTTCAGTGTCTTTAATCAGTACTGTTTTCAACCCTCTGACTAACGTATCCTTATCAGTTGCTTCTTCTTTACATGCAAATATAGTTAAGCTAATCGCCAATAATAATAAAGTTTTTCGCATGGTCCCTCCAGCTATCTATTGGAAAACAATATCACCAATGCCTAGAGTGACAATGTATAATATGATCGGTCCTTCACGGGTCCAGCATCAAATAAATATCGCCTTACTTAATACGTAATCTATTTGTTGGCTTACAAGACAAACACTGAACTTTAATCAGTAGGTTCCGACTATCACTTCGATCATTTACCAAAATCGGTTGCTTTATGTGCAGTAAGTTATAGCAATACCTTATGTCGATAAACAATAGGACGGCCCAATGCCCTTGATAAACCGATTTGCTGAATTGCACGCTGATATAACCGCTTTACGGCAAGATATTCATTCACATCCTGAACTGATGTTTGACACGCACCGTACATCGGCCCTTGTCGCAGAAAAATTGCGCGCCTTTGGTTGTGATAGTGTCACAGAGGGTATTGGGCAAACTGGTGTTGTCGGGGTCATCAAAGGCAAGCAGAACACATCTGGCAAGGTTATTGGTTTACGGGCTGATATGGATGCCTTGCCAATATTAGAGGCAACAAATCTGCCATATGCATCCAACACACCAGGAAAAATGCATGCGTGCGGACATGATGGGCATACGGCCATGCTGTTAGGGGCTGCGCAATATCTAGCCGAAACCCGTAATTTTGACGGCACCGCTGTGGTGATTTTTCAACCAGCAGAAGAAGGCGGCGGGGGAGGCTTGGAAATGGTCAAGGATGGTTTGATTGAAAATTACAATATTCAGGAAATCTACGGCATGCATAATTGGCCAGGCGTTCCTGTAGGACAGTTTGCCATTCGACCCGGCCCATTTTTTGCCGCCACCGATACGTTTAAAATAGAAGTTTCGGGTAAAGGCGGTCATGCAGCAAAACCAAATGCTACAATCGATACAACACTGATTGCGTCCCATATTGTTGTGGCCTTGCAATCCGTGGTTTCACGCACCATCGACCCGCTGGACGCTGTGGTGGTTTCTGTCACAAGTTTTGAAACCGAAAGCAATGCCTACAATGTTATTCCTGAACATGTCGAACTACGAGCCACTTTGCGTACCCTTAAACGTGAAACAGGTGATTTGGCCAAATCGCAGATAAAACAGATCGTCGACAACACGGCCGCTGCATATGGGGCAACGGCAAAAGTTACTTATTTTCCCGGTTATCCCGTCATGGTGAATGCGGATGCACAAACGGAATTTGCCGTAAATGTCGCAAAAAGTGTGGCCGGTGAACATAATGTTTCAGACACAGCGCCCCCAACAATGGGTGGCGAAGATTTCTCATATATGTTGGAAGCCTGTGCAGGGTCTTATATATTAGTTGGCAATGGTGATACGGCGGACGTACATCACCCTGAATATAACTTCAACGATGAGGCCATACCAGCTGGCTGTTCATATTGGGCAGGTTTAATCGAGATGGGTATGCCCGCAAAATAGAAATTAGGCCCACCATTTTCATGGTGGGCCTAATACTATCAAACTGTTTTCTACCTAATTATTCTGGCGATTTTCAATCAAGTCATCAACCACCTCAGGCTCTGCCAGTGTCGAAGTATCACCAAGAGAACCATAGTCATTCTCTGCGATTTTACGCAAGATACGGCGCATAATTTTGCCCGAGCGCGTTTTCGGCAGGCCAGGTGCCCATTGCATCAAATCCGGTGATGCAATAGGGCCAATTTCCTTTCGCACCCAATTGCGCAATTCAATCTTCAATTCATCTGAAGATTGAATGCCCGTATTCAAAGTAACATAGCAATAGATGCCCTGCCCCTTCACGTTATGTGGGTACCCAACCACAGCCGCTTCGGCCACACTTGGATGTGCCACCAATGCACTTTCAATTTCGGCCGTACCCATACGGTGGCCAGACACATTCAGAACATCATCAACCCGGCCTGTGATCCAATAGTATCCATCCGCATCACGCCGGCATCCGTCTTCGGTAAAGTAATAGCCTTTGTACTGTTGGAAATAGGTTTTGATGAAGCGATCATGATCACCGAACACGGTTCGCATTTGCCCCGGCCAGCTTTCTTTGATCGCCAATACCCCATAAGCTTCGATACTTGTCATTTCTTCACCCGTTTGCGGGTCTAATATCACGGGTTGAACACCAAAGAACGGCTTGGTAGCAGACCCCGGCTTGGTTGCAATCGCACCCGGCAACGGGGTTAACATATGGCCGCCCGTTTCGGTTTGCCACCATGTGTCGACGATAGGAACCGTGCCCTTGCCGACAACTTCATTGTACCAGTTCCATGCTTCTGGGTTGATCGGTTCACCAACGGTTCCCAGAACCTTCAAAGCAGACAAGTCGCATTTGTTCACAGGCCCGTCACCCAAAGCCATCAATGATCGAATTGCCGTGGGTGCGGTATAAAATTGATTTACTTTATGCTTTTCGCAGACCTGCCAGAAACGCGATGCATCCGGATATGTTGGCGTACCTTCAAACATTAGTGTCGTGGCACCATTGGCCAATGGCCCGTAAACAATATAACTGTGGCCCGTGATCCAACCTACATCGGCTGTACACCAGAACACATCACCATCATGATAATCAAAGGTGTATTGATGAGTCATTGAGGCATAAACCAGATAACCACCAGAGGAATGCACAACACCCTTCGGTTTACCCGTAGAACCGGATGTATAAAGAACGAACAAAGGATCTTCTGCATTCATCGGCTCGGGCGGACAGTCGGCCGAAGCATCCGCCATTACAGTTGCGTAATCCACATCACGACCATCTATATTGCCGGGGCCGCCACCTGTGCGGGCAACAACCAATGTGGTGACATCACCACAAATTTCCAGTGCCGCATCGACATTCTTTTTCAGGCCAATAGCTTTGCCGCCACGCGGACCTTCGTCCGCAGTGATCACCAATTTTGCTTCACTGTCACCGATACGACTGGCCAAAGCATCTGGGCTAAAGCCACCGAATACGATCGAGTGTACTGCACCGATACGCGCACAGGCAAGCATTGCATAAGCCGCCTCAGGGATCATCGGCATATAAAGAATGACGCGATCACCTTTGCTGACACCCAATGATTTGATAACGTTGGCAAGTTTGGATACATGTTCATGCAACTTTTTGTAGGTGATATACTCGTCACCACCCGGTTCATCGCTTTCCCAGATAATCGCCGTTTGGTCACCACGTGTTGCCAAATGACGGTCCACACAGTTTGCGCAGACATTCATTACACCGTCTTCATACCATTTTATACTGACATCCGGGTAGGCAAAGGTCGTGTTTTTTACGATTGAATAGGGCTTGATCCAGTCGACCCGTTTTCCATGCTCGGCCCAAAAACCTTCGGGGTCAGCGACGGATGCTGCATACATTTCTTCATATTTAGCTTGATCTGCATGCGCATTTGCCGCGACTTTAGCTGATGGTGGGTAAATTTTATCTGTCATGTTTTCCCTCTTAATTATCAGATACCCCAATTGCCTGGGAGGTAAATCATCTAAATATTAAGCCTTTTAGATCGCTAAATATTCGTGCCGCAGTTCTTCATTGTCCAGCACTTCTTTTGCAGTGCCGTCAAAAACGACCTGCCCCGTATCCAAAATCAAAGCACGATCTGCCAAATTTAGGGCTGCAACAGCGTTTTGTTCCACGATAATCGTTGTAATGCCTTGTTCACGGATCAAGTGCAGTGTTTTCTCGATCTCTTGAACAACGACCGGTGCCAAACCTTCATAAGGTTCGTCCAGCAACAGCAATTTAATATCACGTGCCAAGGCACGACCGATTGCAAGCATTTGTTGCTCACCGCCCGACAATGTCGTGCCTTCTTGTTTGCGTCGCTCACCCAAACGCGGAAATAAATCATAAATGCGGTCAATCGACCAGCCAATAGGCTCTGCAATTTGGGCCAGCTGAATATTTTCTTCCACTGTCAAACCCTGAATGATACGCCGATCTTCCGGCACCAATACAATGCCAGCTTGTGCTGCCTGATAAGATTGCATTTTGTGCAACGGCTGGTGATCCAACCAAAGCTCACCCTTGACCAACATCGGATCATCAAGTCGCGCCATTGCACGAAGAGTTGAGGTTTTACCTGCACCGTTTCGGCCCAAGAGGGCAAGGATTTCACCTTCGTGCACATTCATGCTCACCCCTTGTACAATATAACTTTCACCATAATAGGCATGAATGTCATATGCCGAAAAGTAGGCAGGCGCGTTTGTTGCATGATTTGCGTTTTTAGGTTTGTCCATGTGTGATGTATCCAACATTAGGTGGCCACGCCCAAGTACGCTTCTTGTACCTTTGGATGACCTTTGATATTTTCAGGTAAATCTTCCACGATTACGGTTCCTTGTGCAAGGACACTGATTTTTTGCGCAAGTGAGAACACGACGTGCATATCATGTTCGATCACGGCCATTGTAATGTGGCGTCTCTCTTGGATTTCAGCCAACAAATCAATTGTATTGTTGGTATCCGCCCGTGCCATACCTGCTGTGGGTTCGTCTAATAGTAAAAGTTTAGGATCTTGCGACAAGCACATAGCCATCTCTAAGCGGCGCTTATCGCCACGTGACAGAGATGATGCAGTCATATCTTGCTTGTCCTGCATGCTGACGTCAATTAGCATCTGTTCAGCCTTTTCGCGCACATCCGTTTCACCCGCAACACGCGCCAACGCATTCAGGGTAAAGGCCCCGTCGCGTTTTGCAAAGCACGGGATCAGTACGTTTTCCGCAACAGTCAGGTCACTGAAAATTTCCGGCGTCTGAAACACACGACTAACACCGATCTGATTGATCTCATGTGGCTTACGCCCCAACAGCGAATGCCCGTCAAACATCACGGTACCCGTGTCCGGGATCAATTTACCAACGAAACAATTCAGTAAAGTCGATTTGCCCGCGCCATTTGGGCCGATAATTGCATGAATGGTGCCTTCTTCAATATCAAGGTTCACGTTTTGCAATGCTTTCAGGCCGCCGAAGCTTTTGTTCACATTTTGAACTTCTAAAATACCCATGTTCTAGCTCCTATTCTGCAGGTGTCGTGGTGGCTTCAGGTGACGGGCTTTCGCCACCACCTTTATCTCCACGAATTTTATTGCGAATGCGCTCCCACCCTTCCATCAAGCCACCCGGCAAGAAGGTTACGATCAACATGAACAACAGACCAAGTGTCAGGTGCCAACCTTTGCCTACAAAGAAGTGCAGAACCCAGACGATCACATCGTTCAACCCGTCAGGCATAAATGAGAACCAGCCGTGCAAAACAGTTTCGTTGATCTTTGAGAAAATATTTTCGAAGTATTTGATAAAGCCCGCGCCCAGAACCGGGCCAAGTAGTGTGCCGGTACCGCCCAGAATGGTCATCAAAACAATCTCACCCGATGCCGTCCATTGCATCCGTTCCGCCCCTGCCAATGGATCCATAGATGCCATTAGACCACCTGCAAGACCTGCATACATGCCAGAAATGACAAATGCGGCAAGCGTGTAGGGACGCGAATTCAGGCCCGTGTAATTCAATCGGGTCTGGTTGGTTTTAATTGCCCGCAGCATCAAGCCGAAAGGCGAGCGGAATATCCGAATTGACAGATAGAACGCCAGCAACAGAAACGCAGCGCACACATAGTAACCAACATTGAACTGAAAGGCCCATGCCCCGACATCCAAAGTAAATGTATTACGCATCTCAAGACCGAACAAACCCGTCACGGGTAGATTACCTGTTGTGTTTGCTGCATCTAATATCCGTGGGTCTTTCAGCGTTAGTTGCAACCCGGTTTCACCGTTTGTGATCGGCGTCAACACGGAATAGGCCAGCGAAAAGCTCATCTGTGCAAAGGCCAGCGTTAGAATGGAAAAGTAAATTCCTGAACGTCGTAGCGATATAAACCCTATCAGCAGCGAAAACAGACCAGCAATAATAACCGACAGGATCAAGGCCGGAATGATATTCATCGTCAGCAGTTTCAACATCCAAACAGCAGAGTAAGATCCCACACCCAAGAAGGCCGCATGACCGAAAGACAGATAGCCCGTCAGGCCAAACAGGATATTAAACCCAATCGCCAGAATTCCGAAAATTGCAAAACGTTGCATCAAGTCAGGGTAGCCTGCATTGAATTGTGCCATCGCTGAATCCGCTGGAAACGGATTCAAAAGAAACGGTGCGAGAACAGCAGCAATACCAACGAACATTAGCAATGCTTTATCATTTTTAGAAAGAGTATTCATTTATTCCTCCATCACGCCAGCTCGGCCCATCAAACCACGTGGTCTGACTAAAAGCACAATGATGGCGACTAGGTAGATTACAATTTGGTCGATGGAGGGAAGGTATAGTGCTTCAAAGAAAGCCTTCACTTCGTTCATGGATGCAAAGCTTTCCAAAATACCTAGCATAAAACCTGCCAAAACGGCACCCGGTAAGCTGCCCATACCACCGACAACAACCACAACAAAGCTAAGCACAAGAAAATCCATTCCCATATTGTAGTTGGGTGAATTGATCGGTGTGTACATCACACCAGCTAAACCCGCAACGGCAGCCGCTATACCAAACATTAAGGTAAAGCGTTTGTCGATGTTGATACCCAGCAGGCCTACAGTTTCGCGGTCTGCCATACCCGCACGCACAACCATCCCAAATGTGGTGAACCGCAGAAATGCGAAGACCGCCCCAATAATTACAGTAGAGAAGCCGAAATATATCAGACGCCAGAACGGATAAATAACGGCATTAGGGTCCATTCCCAGTAGAACCCCGAAATCGTATGATCCGCGAAATACATCAGGTGCAGGTGTTGGGACTGGATTGGCCCCGTACGATGCTTTCACCAACTCGCCGATAACAATCGCAAGACCAAAGGTTACAAGGATTTGATCTGCATGGGGACGTTTATAGAAATGCTTAATCAAGCCACGCTCCATTACATAACCAATCAACAACATAACGGGAATGGCAAATAAAATTGCCAGAGGAACCGCCCAATCGATAATAGCAGAGCCTGTAGCATCCCCAAACCAATCAACAACATAAGGTGTTTTGATTTCTAAAGGTTTTCCCAGAAAATTCGTCTTTTCCGGATCCAGNGTTACCTTTGATATGTTCAAAATTCGNCTAAATGTGACGGCACAAAAAGCACCAATCATAAACAGCGCGCCATGCGCAAAATTTACAACNCCCAATGTGCCGAAAATAAGGGTAAGGCCCAAAGCGATCAGCGCATAAGCACTGCCTTTGTCTAAGCCATTGAGTATTTGAAGTAGGAGCGAATCCATATCCTGTTCCCCAGAATATAATGGTTATAGTGCCATTCTATAAGAGCACTTGATAAAGACCACGCCTGTTAAAGGCGTGGTCAACTTGATTTAAAGCGAACTATGCGCCTGGGTTACATTTACCCAAGGAACCACCCGCAAACATCCGGTGGTCAGGTGCATATTCAACCTGTGCACGTGGTGTGATTTCCACAATTTCCAAAGCGTCGTATTCGTTAGCTGGGTCTTCTTTACCCTGCATAACCAACACATCTTTAAAGCACTGGTGATCTTCTTTACGATAAAGCGTTGGGCCATTGCCCAAGCCATCGAATTCAAAGCCTTCAAGCGCTTCGCCGATGCCACATGGGTTAAATGTACCAGCACGCTCACAAGCATCTGCATAAAGCAGTGTTTGTGCGTAAACAGTTTGGGCAGCATTTGATGGCGGGAAGCCATATTTTTCGCCAAACGATTTAACAAACGCTTTGGTACCTTCATCGCCAAGTGTCCATGACCAGTTTGTTGACCCGAACACACCTTTGATGTTCGCACCAGCACCTTTAGCCATTAACTCGGAATATAATGGAACAACGATTTCAAAATTCTTGCCGTTAACTTGTTTGTCACGTAGACCAAACTGAACTGCAGACGTCAAAGAGTTGATCATATTTCCGCCGTAGTGGTTCAAGACCAGAACATCAGCACCAGAGTTCAACACAGGTGCGATATAAGACGAAAAGTCCGTTGTCGCAAGCGGTGTCAATACAGTGTTGACTGTTTCCCAGCCCACACCCTCAGTTGCTTGCTGCATAGACTCTTGCTGTGTCCAGCCCCAAGTATAGTCAGCAGTCAGGTGATAAGCCTTACGTTCCTTGCCATATGCGTTAGCAAGCACAGGTGCCAAAGCTGCACCAGACATATAGGCATTAAAGAAGTGACGGAAACCGTTCGCTTTTTTATCTTTGCCAGTTGTGTCGTTTGAGTGTGTAAGACCTGCCATAAAGATAACGCCAGCTTCCTGACACAATCCTTGCACCGCAACGGCAACACCGGAAGATGAACCGCCAGTGATCATAATGGCACCGTCTTTTTCGATCATTGATTTTGCAGAAGCACGTGCCGCATCAGATTTTGTCTGTGTGTCGCCCGTTACAAATTCAACTTTCTTGCCAAGGATACCATTACCCTTAAGCGCTTTTGATGTGAACGTATTCATCATGCCGCCGTCACCGCCGCCATTCAGATGTTCTACAGCCAGTTTATATGCACGTAGCTCATCGCTACCCTCATCCGCATATGGACCTGTTTGTGGAACGTTAAAGCCCAGTGTAACTGAACCGCCTGTTGGCTCGTTTGTATACGCAGCAACAGGGCTTGTAATAAGTGTGGGCATTGCAAGACCAGCACCCATAACGGCACTGGATTTAAGCAAACCACGACGAGTAAATTTAGACATAGATTTCCTCCCATGTTCTAACACGATCTGCTCCTCCTAGAACGCCGCGTCAGTGTCTTTCGACCCTTTTAGAATAGAGAATATAGCAACTATTACAATAAACATCTGATTTTATTTATTTATTTTGTAAATATTTTAAATTTACACATCAGTTAAAAGTAAATATATTTACTATAAACAATATTTCCGTTTAAAATTAAAGGAAAAGCAAATATGCCACGCAGCTTACTTGGAACACGTATTCGTGAAAACCGCCGATCAAAAAAGATCAGTCAGGCCGCTCTTGCAAAGCAAGCGGGCATCTCTGCGTCTTATCTAAACTTAATCGAACATAATCGTCGGGGAATCGGAGGTAAAACTTTATTGGCTCTGGCGCGGGTTTTAGAGGTTGATCCGCGCAGCTTCACCGAAGGGGCCGATCAGGCCCTTGTCGGGCGTGTAAAACAAGCTGCTGCAATGGCCCCAACGATTGCCTGTGAGGTTGATAAAACTGAAGAGTTTATCGCACGGTTCCACGGGTTTGCCAGATTGATTGGCCGACAGTTTGACCGCGCCAAGGTACAGGATGAAACGCTGCAGGCAGTCACAGACCAAATGAACAGCGACCCATTCTTTTCGGAAGCAATGCACCTGTTGGTTTCAAACATCACGACGATAAAATCCACTGTCGAAATCCTATCAGACGGACAGGGCATACCCGCGGCTTTAAGAAACCGCTTCCTTTCAAACCTTTTAACCGAAACTGAAAGATTGGCACAAACTGCAACGGATATTCTGCAACATTTTGAACCCAGCGCCGAAGGAGATGACATATCAAGCGATACCACCGCTGCTGAGACCATTCTTGAAAAGAACGACTTCTTCATAAATCAATTAGAAGGGAATTTCATTTCACCCGTTGATTATGCTGCGCGTTTGAATCTATCGAAAGCCGACGAAGATGAAACTGTAGACGCTTTGATTAAGTATAGTGCCATCACCCAAAAACTTCCAATCGATACATTCTTAAGTATCGCGAAACCGTGCAATTACGACCCAATAATACTGTCCCAAAAGTTGAATGTGTCTTTAAGTGTTGTCCTGCGTCGCCTTGCCCACTTACCGAAACGTGAAGATATTCCGCGTTTTGGCATAATGGAATGCGATGGTTCGGGTGCTGTGATTTTTCGCAAACAGCTTCCCACATTGGCATTGCCCAGATATGGCAGCGCCTGCCCTTTGTGGCCGATATACCGAAGCCTAAGCCAACCGCTTCAACCCATCAAAGCATTTATCAACACACCAACAGGAGAGCGGTTTTTAACTTATTCACTGGCACAATATGCAGACCAAAACACTGTTGGCCTACCATCACGCACAACTGCAATTATGGTTTTTACGCCCGATTATGAAATGTTTCTCACCAAACCTGAAATTGCCCTGCAACCTAATCTGGCCGTTGGCCTGCAATGTTCCGTTTGCCCTCGTGCCAATTGTGAAGCACGTAGGGCAAAATATTTGCTGCAATAATCGTGCTTGCCTAAAAACGGAATCATTCTAAGCTACAAATGCCGCGTCTTTAGGGAGGGATACGTGCCGAAGTCAGTTCTGATCGTCGAAGACGAACCGTTTATCTTAGAGGCCTTATCTTTTTTGCTAAAACGTGAGGGCTTAACTGTGTCTGCATTCACAGATGGAAAAGGTTGCGTGGAACACATTCAATCCACCGAACCGGATTTGGTAATCCTAGACATGATGTTGCCCAACAGAAGTGGCATGCAAATCTTAGAAGATTTGCGCGCAATGGATGCTTTCACAAGCTTGCCTGTTTTGATGTTGACCGCCAAAGGCCAGAAAAAAGACAGGGCGGCAGCGGAACAGGCAGGTGTAAGCCTGTTCATGACAAAGCCGTTTGCAAACAAGGAAATTATCCATAATGTTCACAGGCTTTTAAGCAAATGAGTGAAAAACAATCCTTCGATGCTGCTAATAAAAAAACCAGACGCAGTCGCAAAAAGCGCGAACTCGCCCTAATACTGCCTCTTGTCGGGGTCATATTGCTACTGACACCCATTCTAAAATCATTCACAATCGACAACCAAACTACGCCTTTAACCAGTACACTACTGTTTATTTTCAGCGTTTGGGCAATACTAATCGCGGCCGCGTTTATTCTTTCACGTGTATTAATTCCGGAAATACGGAAAAAGTAATGCTATCGTTCAATATTCTCGTCGCCATTTGTTTGATCTATGTAAGCATGTTATTCATCGTAGCAGCGATTGCAGAGCAATCGGCACTTAAGAATAAGCTCAACTTTCTGCATTCTCCTATCGTTTACACCTTATCAATCTCGGTCTACTGTACGGCTTGGACGTTTTATGGTGCCGTTGGATCAGCCGCAAGAAACGGGCTGGAGTTTTTAACGATTTATCTGGGCCCAACGCTGGTATTCATAGGCTGGTGGTGGCTATTACGTAAATTGGTACGCATCGGGAATACCCAACGCATCACATCCATCGCCGATCTAATTTCATCACGCTATGGTAAAAGCAACCTGTTGGCGGTTGTCGTAACCCTGTTGGCCGTTATCGGCTCCACACCTTACATAGCATTGCAACTTCAGTCCTTGAGTTTAAGTTTTGCAGTATTCACCCAGACAAATGCAAACGTACCGTCGCCCGCTATTACCGCCTTTTTGATCGCAATGGGTCTGGCCGCGTTTACAGTTGTATTCGGGACACGCAATTTAGACGCCAATGAACGTCACCACGGTGTTGTTACCGCTATCGCACTAGAAGCAATCGTCAAACTGATCGCCCTAGTTGCAGTTGGTATCTTCGTCGTCTGGTTTGTAGCTGACGGCCCATCCGAGGTTTTAGAAAATGCTGAAAAGATGCTGCCTGAAACCACGGGTGCCTTTACTCCGCGCTGGGTGACTTTGACGTTTCTGTCTGCCACAGCGATTATATGTCTACCACGCATGTTTCAGGTGGTTGTGGTTGAAAGCGCCGCGGAAAAGCATCTCGCCACAGCAAGTTGGGCCTTTCCACTGTATCTGTTTTTGATGTGCCTATTTGTGGTACCCATTGCTGTCACGGGTTTGGAAATACTACCAAAAGGATCAAATCCGGATCTGTTTGTGTTAACTATCCCATTGGCAATGGGACAAGAAGGTCTGGCGGCGCTTGCTTTTCTAGGCGGGTTTTCATCAGCCACGTCTATGGTGATTGTTGCAGCAATTGCCCTCTCGACAATGGTGTCCAACCATATTGTTTTACCACTTTGGCTGCGTCACACGCAGGCTCGCCATCCTGAAAGCGATGACGTACGCTCCATTCTTTTAAGGTCACGACGTATCAGTATCGTGGGCATTCTGGGGTTAGGCTATCTTTATTACCAGTTCACCGGCGGCACCTCGGCCCTTGCGTCTATCGGCCTTATCGCATTTTTGGGCGTAGCACAGGTTCTGCCAGCTTTGCTATTTGGACTGTTCTGGCGCAATGCGTCTAGGTCAGGTGCGCTAGCGGGAATTTTGGTAGGCTTTACAATTTGGGCCTATACCTTGTTCCTGCCAAGTTTTGATGGCAGCTTTATTCTGTCAAGTGAAACCCTGCAAAACGGTCTGTTCGGCTTATCTGCTTTACGCCCTCAAGCCTTGTTTGGCATAAATATTTCCGATCCCTTGGTTCACGCGGTTTTTTGGTCAATGTCTTTAAACATGCTCGCTTTTATTACATTGTCTTTGGCAACAACTCCTAAGCCCCTCGAAAACCTTCAGGCACTTCAGTTCATCAACGTGTTTGGTCGTTCATCGCAACACCACATGCCCGGTCAAATTTCCACCTCTGAAGATTTATTCGTATTGGCACAAAGGATTGTAGGGCGTGCCCAAGCAGGGCGGTTGTTTGAAGAAAAAGCAAGGGAACAGGGCAAGTTACATGGGCTTCCCGACCCCTCTTCTGAATTCATCGTTACATTAGAGCGCGAATTTGCAGGCTCCGTAGGAGCCGCTACAGCACATGCTATGATGGGGCAAATCTCAGGTCGTGAAACTGTTTCTGTAGAAGAGCTGATAGCTGTTGCGGATGAAACCGCACAAGTCATGGAATACTCAGCCCGCCTAGAAAAGCAATCAAAAGAGCTGGCCGCTACAGCAAAAGAGCTGAGGCGAGCAAATGACAAGCTAACTAAACTCAGCCAGCAAAAAGATGATTTTTTAAGCCAAGTTAGCCACGAGTTACGCACACCTATGACATCCATTCGATCATTTTCTGCNATTTTAATGAGTAACGACGATGTTGATCGTGAACAGTTCACCCACTTTTCATCTATTATCAATGATGAAAGCCAACGGTTAACCCGCATTCTAGATGATATTCTTGACCTTAGTTTTTTGGAAAGCGGCAAGGTTAAATTAAACTTGCATCGTAAAAATCTGGGTGAAATGTTAGAGCAATCAATCATGGCCAGTCGAAGTTCTTTCAACGCGTCCAAAGTGGATATCAGGCTATCTGAAGCGACTTTTGACATTACTTTACTTACCGACGCAGACCGCTTAACCCAAGTTTTTATCAACCTCATCTCTAACGCCATCAAGTACAATGACAAACCCAAACCAATCATCAAACTAGATGTGGATGAACAGCCCAACGGTGTCATCGTGACCGTTTCCGACAATGGGCCCGGGATTTCTGAGGGCGACCGTGAGATTATCTTTGAGAAATTTTCAAAACTGTCTTCAGGTGGTGCCTTAAGCGGTGTCGGATTAGGCCTATCAATTTGCGCCGAAATTTTACGGAATTTAGGTGGCAATATCTACTTTAAGCCATCTAGGTCCGGTGCTACATTCGAAGTCTGGATTCCAAAGAAAACTTAGACGACGCTGGGTAATTGACGACAAGCACCCCCAAGGCCTATTAGACTGGCATACCGTAAATATGAATCAAAGGCCCTACTATGTATAACGCTGACGAAAATGACATTCGCTTCGCAATCCGCCATGTTATAGGACTTAACGCAGTTACAGATTTGACACCTTTTGCGGATTACGATGCAGATATTTGTGATGCGGTTTTATCCGAAGCTGCCAAGCTTGCCACAGAAGTCATAGCCCCCCTAAATCAATCCGGCGACAATGGGTCAACTTGGCATGCCGACAATACAGTTACAACACCCGCAGGTTTTCCCGATGCATTCAAAGCGTTGGGTGAAGGTGGTTGGACGGGCATTGGCACATCAGAAGAATATGGCGGGCAGAATATGCCAGAAATCCTTTGTGCGGCAACACGCGAGATGTGGCACTCCGCAAACATGGGCTTTGCTTTATGCCATTTATTAACCGAAGGGTTAATCCACGCATTGCAAACCTCTGCATCCGAAGAACAGAAACAGATGTATGTGCGCCCAATGGCCGAAGGTCGCTGGACGGGCACAATGAATCTGACCGAAAGTCAGGCCGGCACAGATTTGGCCGCAATTAGAACGCAAGCCACACCCGAAGGCGATCATTACCGCATAAAGGGTCAGAAAATTTTCATCACTTATGGTGAACATGATATGGCCGAAAACATCGTGCATTTGGTATTGGCCCGTACCCCTGATGCACCCGCTGGCGTAAAAGGTATTTCGGTTTTTATCGTACCGAAGTTTCTGGTCAATGAAGATGGCAGCCTAGGCGCGCGTAATGATGTGAAATGCGTCTCGATCGAACATAAAATGGGCATCAACGGTTCGCCCACTGCAGTGCTGCAATATGGGGATAACGAAGGTGCAATCGGGTATCTGGTGGGCGAAGAGAACAAAGGCCTGAATATCATGTTCAACATGATGAACCACGCCCGTTTCAGCGTTGGTATTGAAGGTCTCGCAATCTCAAGCCGCGCATATTATCAGGCACTAAATTATGCGCAAGAACGCCGCCAGAGCATCCCACTGGATCGCAACGAAGGTGATACGATTATACACCACCCCGATGTGATGCGCCTGCTGGCAACTATGCGCGCCGAAATAGAAGCTATGCGCCCGCTGGCACTTTATGGCGCCACCGCCCTTGATCGCGGTCATTACGACACGGGTGAAAGTAAATCCAGCTGGCAGACCCGCGCCGAGCTGATGGTGCCAATCATCAAAGGCTGGATGACAGAACGTTCCATCAGCATCGCCTCTGACGGTGTGCAAGTGCATGGTGGTATGGGTTTTATCGAAGAAACAGGTGCGGCCCAGCACCTGCGTGATGCGCGCATTCTAACCATTTATGAAGGCACGACCGCAATTCAGGCAAACGATCTGATGTTCCGCAAAACCTTGCGCGACCAAGGCGTTGCCGTGCGTTCTTTAATCGAAGATATACGCCAAGATGCAGACAAGACTTTACTGACCGCAATCGAAGATGCAGAAACAGCGTTGGATCATATCCTGACGGGCGGGCTATCAACGCGTGAAGCGGCCGCAATCTCTGTACCTTATTTGATGATGCTTGGATACCTGACCGGTGGTTGGATGGCTTTGAAGAATAAGACAGCAGCCATTGCACAACAAAACACTGGCGATTGGGATGCCAATTTCCTAAATGCAAAAATTGCACATGCGGATGTTTATGCGGCACACAGCCTGCCCCGCGTGGCAGCTTTGGCTCATACCATTTTGAATGGCTCAAAATCGATAGAGGCAATGGATCCACTTTGGCTAAGTAATTAAAATATAAATCTTAATTATAAAAATAACTGAAAGCATCCACTTCGGTGCTTTCAGTATATGTTCGATATAATGGGTCGATCCTTTAGAAGCGATACCCCAAGCCGACACCGAATATCCATGGGTCCAAATCAACGCTTGCCGGAATGGCGCCGGGCGTAACTGTTGCATCAACATTCAGCCAAAGCTTTTTCACATCCATGTTAAAGCTCCATTTGTCATCAATGGCATAATCAAAGCCAGCTTGCAGAGCGAATCCAAATCCATCGTCCCAATCATCGACGCCGCCGATAGCAGGTGTTGGATCGCTGGAAATGATAGCAGTATAGTTCAGACCCGCACCCACATATGGTTTAAACGCACCCATTGGATGGTGATATTGCAACGTCAGGGTTGGCGGCAAAAGCAAGACTTCAGAAATCACGGCCCCGCCCAATTTTACATCATGCGGTGAAACTGCAAGGATAAGTTCGGCTGCTATATTATCATTGAAGAAATATGTTATATCCAGCTCCGGCATAATTGAATCGTCAGCCGTCAAAGCAGCTGGTGCGCCACCCAATTGGCCATTACTTTCATCTGGGGCGACATCAATCAATCGACCGCGGATAAGCCACTTTGTTCCTGCCCATGGATTGCTTGCTGATGTGTCAGCGGCTACAGGCGATGTAATTGCCGTTGTGCAAAGCAGAGCAAAAGCAATTGCAGGCAACACTGTAAAAGGATGTTTCAGTTTCATAGGGCTTCTCCGATTTTAATAAGGTTAGGAATGCGACTCGACCACATTCCAAGAGAAGCTTTAAATTCCTTATCTGAATACAGTTCTGATTTGCATCAACTTTTTATTAAATTTAATAAATTTCTGATATTATTACCCATAAAAGGTACTCTGAAAAAATGTATTGCCGCTGTCGCTTTATATCGTCGTATTTAGAAAATCATATGGGTTGCTTATTGACTGATCTGTGTGAAAATCGCCGCGCATATATTATTTTTTTCAATCGCAAAAAACTTTTTTGCAGCCTTTTTATTCGGATGGTAGGGGTCTTTTACTGCCCCTGATTTCTTGCGCCTGAAATGATTTTTATTACCAAGATTTGCAGCAATCGTTTTTGGCGTCAGCCCTTCAATAAACGAACAACGACTGCCACTTTTTTGAAATGCTTTTTTTAAATTACTTTGAGCACGTACACGTACGTCATTGGTTTTTTTATTATAAGCTGGTGCTGACGTCATGAAAATACAGGGTAAATCATCCGGTAGCTGGGCCATTGTTTTTCGCACGTCATTCAGGGCCATTTTCGGACTGTTTGCCCAACCTGCCGATGAATTACCTAAAAAAGACATGACAAGCAATTTCGGGTCATAATATTTATCTTTGAACAATGCTTCAAATGGCGATAGTTCTTTCTTGCAGAATTGATACTGTGGACCTTTCCCGATCTGAATGTAAATGTTCTTGGTTTTGTTTACCGTACCATAAGACCCCGCATTTACTTTCCATTTCGGATCAATATCACAAATAGCACCCTTCCCTTTGCTACTACGCGCTGTCCACGATGGTAATGATGATGAACGCACACCAATAACGGCAACGGACATACCCCCTAACTTCTTAAGCTTGCCCATTTGTGCTGCATTCGGAGAACACTTTGATTTAATGTTCTGAAAAAAATCCAAAAAAGACGGCCCCGATCCAAACGTAAATTGGGAATCGCCCAAGACCAGAATATCAGGAGATTTGAAGTTATTGGCCGACATTGCGGTTGTTGACATGATCAAAAGAAAAAAGGATGCAACAAGAAAGTAACCGTTAATTTTTTTAAATGTAATTCCAGTCAAATCGCACCCCTGTACTTCGATCCGTCAATGTATTGATCTATACCGCTTATCCATTACAAGTAAACGTAATATAACATATCCAACATTTGATAAAAATTGCGTGATGGGGGCTGTATCATCAACAAAATACCGTATGATTTAGAATACAGGCTTAAAAGTAGACATTCAGATGCCCAATCCGGGTAAGCAAATAAAGGCTGTCAAATGCAAATACTAACAGACAATCCACAGCTTACACGGCGGTTGTTTCTTGGCGGTGGGTTTACTGTTTCGGTTAGTTCTATTGCATGGAGCCAAATGAACAGCTTACCATTTGACGGCAACGCTATTGATCCACCGACCGCACATAAGCTTGCTCTTGCCGGAAAAATAACCCTGCTTGATATTCGCCGCCCCGATGAATGGAAGAAAACAGGTAGCGGTCAAGGCGCACACCGACTTGATCTACGCAGAAAAGATTTCATCACAGTTCTTGACAGTATACTTGCAGGCGATAGGTCAAAACCTGTGGCTTTAATTTGCGCCCGCGGTGTACGATCAAACAGAATGAGCCAAAAATTGATCAAAGCAGGATTCACTAACATCATAGATGTGCCGGAAGGCATGTTAGGGTCTAAAGCTGGTCCAGGTTGGATTAAACGAAAACTGCCGCTGAACAGATCATAGGGCAACAAAATGACATATCTACTGTGGAAGGTGGCGTTGGCAGCAGTTACATTCACTAACCCTGCAATAGCAGACTGCACAGATATCTCAGGCCCTTGCGTCATTGCATCCGGTACGTACAATATTAAGTTACCCACTCAATACAACGCAAATACGCCTGTCGTCATATTTCTACACGGCTATGGCGGTAGTGGCAAAGCAACGATACGCAACAAACGAATTGCAGGCCCAATTCTAAAACGCGGCTATGCCCTGATCGCACCAAATGCACTTAAGAGCAAAGATGCACGTGCAAGCAGTTGGAATTTTCACCCAAATTTTAATCGCGGGCGCGATGAAGCCGCTTTTTTTAAAGCTGTCATTGATGATGCGGTAAAGAAATTCAATCTCAATCCCAAAAATGTTCTGCTAGCGGGGTTCTCTATTGGCGGCTCGATGACCTCTTATATTGCTTGCAATAACCCAGCAGAATTTACTGCCTTTGCCCCCGTCAGCGGCAGTTTCTGGCGCCCGCATCCCATATCATGCAAGGCACCTGTTAAATTGTTTCACACCCATGGATGGTCCGATAAAGTTGTTCCATTGGAGGGGCGCAAAATCAATAGCAATTTCATTCAGGGCGATGTGTTCTATGCGCTGGATCTGTGGCGGAAAACAAATTTATGCGTACAACCACTTCCAGAAAAAATTTCCACTAAAGGTGCGTTTATGCGTCGTAAATGGGAAAATTGCGCTCTGAGTAGCACCCTTGAATTTGCGTTATTTCCTGGTGGCCATACTGTGCCAAAAGATTGGGCAGATATGATCCTTAACTGGTACGAACAACTGCCGGATCATACAGTGCAAAACTGATCATTCTGCGGCAATATGGTCTGATGGCAGAATCTCAAGCACACCACGCATCTCATCACGGTATCGGCGCGATAAGGCAATCACACGCGGTATTTTTACTTCATCTGGTGTACCCAAATGCCAGCGGCTCCAGTTTTTACGCACAAGATTGACCCCACTTATACCAGACAACATCACAGCCCCGGACAAGCTGATCGCGATGGGTAATAACCAAAGTGAGACAATCCCGGCGACCATCCCCAGCAATAATGCAAAGCCAAATATTTGCTCTACGATATGGAACTTTATCAATGTCCCTACAGAGTATTTACCACCCCGCCTTTTTTGTGGTTCCCAATTATCATGGATACCAACCAAACTACGCAAGACAGCAATAGTTTGTTGGATCATCAGGATCGGTGCATAAGCAAAAGAGGTCAATACCTCTAGCAGGAAAGATACTGAAAACTGCAAACTACCGCCATAAGTACGGCGCTTCTCGGGGGACACCCACATCACCACTGCACCAATGATTTTTGGGGCCAATAACATGCCATACATGAATAATAGAATCAGCATACTACTAACAGTGCTGATATGCGGCCAAATCGGCATTCTGGGGCTTGCATCACTAAAATAGCTGATAACATTAACGTCTTCGCCATTATTGATCAGGGCCCATATCATCAATAAAATAAACCATGCTGGCGACAATAAATAACTGATCGCACCATGAAACAGATGAAATCGCGAAACAGCGTGAAACCCGGCGGCGGGTAAAATACGCAAATGTTGCAAATTGCCCTGACACCAACGCCGATCACGCAATACATAGTCGATCAGCGTTGCGGGCGTTTCTTCATAACTGCCTTCTACGCGGGGTAAAAAGCGAACCGCCCAACCCGCGCGCCGCAATAAACCTGCTTCAACAAAATCATGCGACAGGATCAGTTTATCTTTACCGTGTAAAGATTTAACCCGCGGCAGACCTGCACAAGATGCAAAGGCAGCCGTGCGAATAATTGCATTGTGTCCCCAATAATTACCTTCACTGTTTGACCATAACGCCAACCCCTCGGCCATCGGCCAACCATATGTCACATTGGAAAATTGTTGCATACGGGCAAACAGAGTTTCTGCACCAAACAGTTTTGGGCAAGATTGGATAAGACCCGCTGACGGATCATGGGACAACTCATCAGCAAGCGTGACGATGGCTTGACTACTCATTAAGCTATCCGCATCCAGAACAAGCATGGCTTTGAAGCCACCACCCCAACCTTCAATCCAGTCGGTAATATTGCCAGTTTTGCGATCCGTGTTTTGCGAACGACGCCTATAATAAATCTGTGCATCATCACAGCTAGTGTTGCGCATAATCGACATTGCACGCATTTCCTGCGCGGCAATATCAGGGTCTTGCGTATCACTAAGAATAAACAACGAAAATCTGTGTTGGCTCTTTGTCCGCCGCAATTCTTCCAACATGGCTGCAGCGTTACCGAAAACATCTGGTGGGTTCTCATTATAGATCGGCACCAAAAGGGCCACATCTAGCGTTTTCGCAGGCAAGCCCGCCATTTGAGCGGGCCGGCGATTCAACCAAAAACTGACAATTCCTGTGGTTGCCGTACTAACCGATAGTGAAATCCAAAAAAATGTCAGCCCAACCATCACGATCAAAAAATACTCAAGCGCGCCAAATCCACCTGTGGAAAGCCAGTCTGTAAACGCTGCCAACAATAACCCTGTGGTCAACAGGGCTGTGCCAAATGTAAATAACCGTGATACCCAATTGTTTGAATTTTTCTGCCAGTTTGGTGCATCTGCATCACGATATGGATTACGAAAATCCTGTGCCGGCATTCCAATAGGTTTGCGCACAGGCATCCAGTCAAGGTCAGCATACTTAGAAATACCGTTCATCATGCAGTCCACCTATATAGCCATACTTCGGATATGGAATGTCCATCCATCATAAGCTGCGCACGCATATCCACTGAACCTGCGCCTTTGGGATCAAACGTGAAGGCAAGTCGTACACCACCCGTTTCAGGGTTTTTCTGCAAAACCCCGCCACTGACCTTACCTCTGTTTACACTGATATGGCGGGTGATCATGCTTAGATCCTGCGGAATAACGGCGTGATCAGCAAAATCAATCGTCGCTATATAGCCGCCTGCAAACCGCTTGCCCATACGGGTATTTATAACACGTGTTATCGGCTTAACAGCTGCAGGTTCACCGCCCCAGTTTAGCCGATATGTAAATTGATGCTCTCCGCCCGCAGGAATAGGTGTTCGCGGCCGCCAGTAGGCAACAATATTATCGTAAATTTCACGGTCAGCGGGGATTTCCACCAGNGTGACGGAGCCTTTNCCCCAATTTTCNCCNGGCGTAACCCAAAGCCCGGGCCGCTTGTGATAAGCCGCTTCAAGGTCAGCAAAGTTCGAAAAGTTTTTCGGGCGTTGCATCAGCCCAAATCCCTTTGGCCCGTCATCAACAAAACTGCTAACTTGTAGGTTTTTGGGATTGGCGAGTGCACGCCACAAGGTTTCACCCGCTCCGTTTCGCACCATCAACCCATCTGAATCATGAACGGCAGGGCGAAAATCATCAAACCGTGAACGATTGGTTTCATCGAACAGGAACATACTAGTCAATGGGCCAAGCCCAATATGATTTAATTCTTTGCGTGCAAATATATAGGCTGATACATCCATTACTGTGGATGATCCCGGGTTAATTACAAAGCTGTAAAGCCCGGTAACAGATGGTGCATCCATCATCGCATGGATCACAATCCCTTTGTCCCCTGCGATAGGCCGTTCAATCCAGAATTGGGTAAAGTCCGGAAATTCCTCACCTTCGGGATCAGCGGTATTCAGGGCTAGCCCACGCGCCGACAACCCGTAATGTTGGCCCTTTGCAATCGCGCGAAAGTAGCTGGCACCCTGCATCACCATGAATTCCTGAAAAATATCGGGCTTTTCAATTTCGGTACGCAAACGAAAGCCCGAAAACCCCAAACTGTCATCTATTGGCAGGTCAGGCACTTTATCGGTTTTATCAAACAACGTAAGATCAAACCCAAGGCGTTTTGCCATGCCGCCTTCAATAATACTGATCTGAACCGGATGTGGAAAATATAATCCAGGGTGAAAAAAATCTACTTGATAAGGGCTGTCAGTACCACGCCACAGGGCTTTGCTGGCATTAAACCAAATCGATTTATACTGATCGTAACTTAAATCCTGCCATTCCTGCGGCACCATTTTGCGCGGTGCATATGCCTGGTTGGCCAAGGCGCGCACCTGTTCTAACAACCCATCCTTTGAAAACGGCTTTTCATCTAAAATCAAAGGCCCGGCATTAACCACAGAACTCCCAAGGGCTGCAAAGCTTGCCAATGCTGTTAAAAATTCGCGCCTATGCATTCATCATACCTTCACCGCTCGCCACGGGTGTTTTTTGATCCACGCAACAAAATAAGCGACAGTTATTATGGCCGCCATACCAAGGAAATTAACCAATGTCGTCTTCAGCGTAGAGCGCCCTATCTGATCCAGCAAGAAACCGCTGAAACGGGCAAAAACCATTGAAAAAACAAAAACCGCTAGCGATTGCTGACCCACCTTCATAATGACGGTAACAACACGGGCCCAAGCCGCAGAAACCCTGGACCGGCCTTTTGTAAGTAAATATTTACCGCCTTCACCCGCAACAACCCAACCCAAATAGGCCAGAGCCAGAAAATGCACATAGCGCAATATGCCAAAGTCAGATTTATTGATCATCCATTTATGGCCAATCCGCCAGTCACGCGCCCAGTCAAAGCCAAACTCACGCATCCCAATATTTGAAAACGGGACGTTGAGTATGACAATGCCAACAGCCACGGCAATCAACAATGGCTTAACGGGTGGTGCAGGTATCCAGCCACGCATAAAGGCAAAGCCTGTGAAAAAAACCAACTGCCAACCAAACGGATTGAAAAACCACTGTCGCGC
>JGI24723J26617_10000652_pt1 | contig 33735 bp, 27 predicted proteins | sample Cruoilmetagenom6_FD_26617 | JGI IMG/M metagenome (IMG submission 26617) | reverse complement strand
GGTTGGCGTATAAAGCGCTCCTGGTTTTGGCACGACAGCCACAATGCCGTTGTTCAGGAAGTCCTTCACAAGGTGCGCCATGGGACACGGGTCATCTATGTGCCCGGAAACCATGACGAAGCCTTGCGCGATTATACCGGATTGGACATCGCCGGTGTTGATGTCTGTGGCGAAGTTATCCACACCACCGCTGACGGCAAAGAGTTGCTTGTCATTCATGGTGATCAATTTGACAGCGTTGTTCGCTACGCGGCCTGGCTGGCGCACCTTGGCGACCGCGCATATGGCATTGCTCTCGCGCTCAACAATTGGCTCCACCTAGCCAGACGCGCCCTTGGCATGCCTTATTGGTCCTTATCTTCCTACCTCAAACAAAAAGTAAAGAACGCCGTCGAATACATTTCCAGTTTCGAAACCGCCGTTGCACGCGAGGCCCGTGAACGCGGTGTCGATGGTGTCATATGCGGCCACATCCATCATGCAGAGATGCGTGACATCGACGGCATTCTTTATTGCAATGACGGAGACTGGGTAGAGAACTGCACAGCCCTCACAGAAGACGCATCAGGAACTCTGAGCATTCTCCAATGGCATCGTTTCTCTTGGGAAAGTGATGAAGGTGAGGAAAAGACGGCCGACGACCGGTTGCTCTCTACGCGACGGCAAAGCGCCCCAGCAAAAGCTGCCTAGCTATTCCGCCTCATCGCCTACGTCGGTGCAGGCCCAAAATGGAAATCAAACATGTACGACTTAGCTCACTCCCCTTCGGGCACAAAAAGCGCCACGGAAGCACCCTCTATGCGCATTGCAATCATCACAGATGCCGCAGCGCCGCAGGTAAACGGTGTTGTCCGTACATTGGGACAATTGGGCAAAGAACTGGAAAAGCTGGACCACGAAGCCATTTACATAACACCAGACATGTTCAAAACCGTTGCAATGCCGACCTACAAGGAAATTCGGATTGCTATCAATGCCAAACGCGGCGTCGCCAAACTGATGGATGAAATGAAACCCGACGTAGTCCATATTGCAACCGAAGGACCTTTGGGGCTAGCGGGTCGCGCCTACTGTCAACGCCGTGGCATTCCCTTCACAACGTCCTTCCACACACGCTTTCCAGAATATCTGCACGCGCGCTTTCGCATCCCCCAAAGCTGGACATATGCCTTCGTTCGCTGGTTCCATGCGCCTTCCAGGTCGGTCATGGTGGCAACGCCCCTTTTGCGGACTGAACTTCAAGAACGCGGCTTCAAAAACATCCGCCTTTGGTCTCGCGGTGTGGACACAAGCCTCTTTTATCCTCGACCTGATCTGGCGGCGGCAAAACTCGCAGACGCCAAACGACCCATCTGGCTTTATGTCGGGCGCGTTGCGATTGAAAAGAACATTGATGCTTTTCTGAACCTCGACCTCCCAGGCACGAAAGTTGTCGTGGGCGATGGACCCCGCCTGGAAACATTGAAAAAGAAATTCCCGGAAACCATTTTCAAAGGTCCTTTGTTCAGCGACGAGTTAGCCGCCACCTATGCTGGAGCGGATTGTTTTGTCTTTCCGAGCAAAACAGACACCTTCGGGCTTGTCCTCATTGAGGCTCTCGCCTGCGGCACACCTGTTGCGGCCTATCCCGTCCAAGGGCCGCTGGATGTGATCGCTAATGCACCAGTAGGCAAATTGCACGATGATTTGAAAATCGCCTGTCTGGAGGCACTCAAAGCCGACAGAGAGACATGCCGGGCCTATGCCCTCGAATTCTCTTGGGAAACCAGCACGCAACAGTTTCTCTCCAACGTGTCCGCGATGACCTCACAAACAGTACCGGACCCATCCATCTCCGCCCCGGCGCAAGTCTGAGTATCGCTCTCCTTCTTGTGATCACATATTGAAAAGACGGTGTTACACTGCTCACCAATTCACATCTGGTCACACTTGGGAGAAGAAAACATGAAATCGACACTGATTGCTTTGAGCCTGGCCGCCTCTTTCTTGGCACCAACAGCTGCTTTGGCAGAAAGCTATACAATCGACGCGACCCACGCTCACGCAGCGTTTCGCGTGTCTCATTTGGGCTTTTCCCACACATTGGGCCAGTTCAAAGACATTACTGGCACCATCGAGTTTGACGCAGACACACCCGCAAACAGCTCGGTTTCTGTGACCATTGCCACCGCCAGTGTCGATTCTGCTAATGAAGCCCGTGATGAGCATCTGCGCAAAGCGGACTTTTTGAATGTGGAGGCCTTCCCGACCATGACCTTCACCTCAACGAGCATTGAGGTGACAGGCGAGGAAACCGCCAAAATCACAGGCGATTTGACGCTTTTGGGTGTGACAAAGCCTGTTGTGTTGGACGCCAACCTCAATAGATCTGGGCCCCATCCCTTCGATCCTTCCAAGATTGTTGCGGGATTTTCAGCCACAACGGAGATCAATCGGTCAGATTTCGGCATGGCCTATGCGTCACCTGCAATCGGTGAAACGGTAGAAATCATCATCGAAGTCGAAAGCCAGAAGGACTAAATCCGGCACCAATCGGCCCACAAGTAACCAATAGTCGAAGAAAAGCCGGGTACAGACATTTGTCACCCGGCTTTTACTTGAGACATAGAGTAGGTGAGCGTATAAGGCTGCAACCTTTTATCACAGCCCGTTGGCCACCCGCCGACGGGCTGCCTTTTTTGGGCGACCTTCTGTCCCCGATCTGACCGAGATGTGACCGACATGCCACTTCGTAATATCGCCATCATTGCCCACGTTGACCACGGCAAAACTACCCTGGTTGATGAGCTTCTCAAACAATCTGGTGCGTTCCGCGCCAACCAGGACGTTGCAGACCGGGTTATGGACTCCAACGATCTGGAGCGTGAGCGTGGCATCACCATTCTCGCCAAAACCACCAGCGTCGCCTGGACACCGCCTGAAGGTGGCGACGAAACACGCATCAACATTGTGGACACACCCGGTCACGCCGACTTCGGCGGTGAAGTTGAGCGCATTCTCTCCATGGTAGATGGTGTTGTTCTACTGGTAGACGCCGCAGAAGGCCCAATGCCACAGACAAAATTTGTGCTGTCAAAAGCATTGGCCCTGGGACTGAGACCTTTAGTCGTCATCAACAAGGCTGACAAGCCTGACGCGCGCGCAGATTGGGTTCATGATGAAGTGTTTGATCTCTTCGCAGCGCTAGACGCCTCTGACGAACAACTCGACTTTCCGATCATCTATGCGTCAGCCAAACAAGGCTGGGCGACAGAAGATCTGGCAGCTGCAGACGCCAAAGACAATGGGCTGTTGCCTCTCTTCCGCAAAATCCTGGCTCATGTGAAGCCACCTGAAGCGCTAACAAATGGATCAGCCGACGAGCCGTTTGCAATGCTCGTCACGACCATTCAGCGTGACCCATATCTTGGTCGTATTCTAACAGGCCGCATCGAAAAAGGCATCGCACGTCCCAACATGTCAGTCTACGCCCTGCGCAATGGCTCAGGCATTGTTGAAAAAGGTCGTATCACACGCGTTCTCGCCGTGCGTGGCCTCAACCGCGAACCAACCGAAGAAGCACGTGCAGGCGACATTGTCGCCATCGCCGGTCTTGAAAAAGCAACGGTTGCTGACACAATCGCGGATCCAGCCGTTGAAATTCCGTTGAATGCCCTTCCAATCGATCCACCTACGCTCTCTGTGCTTTTTGGTATCAACGACAGCCCCTTGGCTGGCCGTGAAGGATCAAAAGTACAATCACGGGTAATCCGTGACCGCCTGATGGCAGAAGCCGAAGGCAATGTGGCCATTCAGGTGAATGACACAGAAAACAAAGACTCCTTCGACGTTGCCGGGCGCGGCGAGTTGCAGCTTGGCGTTCTCATCGAAACCATGCGCCGCGAAGGCTTTGAACTTTCCATCAGCCGTCCTCGCGTGATTTTCCGTGAAGATGAGAACGGCAAGACAACAGAGCCCATCGAAGACGTCACTGTTGATGTGGATGATGAATTCACCGGTGTCGTCATTGAAAAAATGGCCGAACGCAAAGGTGAGATGACGGACATGCGTCCAACAGGTGGCGGCAAAACACGCATCATGTTTGAAGCCCCATCTCGCGGCCTCATCGGCTATCACGGTGAATTTTTGACCGACACGCGCGGCACCGGTGTCATGTACCGTGTGTTTAAAGAATACGGACCTTACCGTGGCCCAGTTGAAGGCCGCCGCAATGGCGTTCTGATCTCCAATGGAGCGGGCGACGCTGTACCTTTCGCACTCTTCAACCTGGAAGATCGTGGCTTCATGTTCATCACCAATGGTGAAAAAGTCTATGAGGGCATGGTCATTGGTGAAAATTCACGGCCTGACGATCTCATCGTCAATCCACTAAAAGCCAAACAGCTCACCAATATGCGGGCTTCTGGCAAGGATGATGCGGTCAAGCTCACCACACCCCGTCGCATGTCACTGGAACAAGCCATCGCTTACATCGACACTGATGAGCTGGTTGAAGTGACACCTAAGTCCATTCGGATACGCAAGCGCCACCTTGACCCAAATNCNCGNAAGCGAGCAGACCGCGCCATTGGCTAATTTGCTCACTCAGCTCAGGCTGAGCTATTGCCGCAGCCACCCGCATGGCGTAAATCTGTGTGACCTCACCACTTGCGAGGCCGCACAGAGGAAATGCCATGCGCAATGCCCCTACTAAATTGAACGATGACGAGATAGAGGCCCTGTGTGTCTTTTCAGGCGAGCTGGCAGACGCCGCCGCAAAAATCTCTCTCAAGCATTTCCGGTCAGATCTTGGTGTCGATAATAAACTGGATGGGAACTCTTTCGATCCTGTAACCATCGCCGACCGTGATGCCGAAACAGCCATTCGCACCCTCATTAACAAAAACTACCCATCGCATGGCATTGTCGGCGAGGAACATGGGTCCGAAACCGGCACCAGCCCTGTTCATTGGGTACTGGATCCAATAGATGGCACCCGCAGCTTCATTGCGGGCGTGCCGCTCTGGGGCACATTGATTGCCCTCAACGATGGCGTCTACCCTACCGTTGGCACAATGGACCAACCCTACTTGGGCGAACGATACATTGGCCGCCCNGGNAAAACCGAATACACCCGCAATGGTCAAACACAGACACTCAAAACAAGAAGCTGTGCAAACCTGTCAGATGCAATTTTGGGCTGCACGGACCCGGCCATGTTTACGCAAGCCGATGAGCTTAACGCCTTTACAGCCGTCAGCCGCACTACGCGCCTCACACGATATGGCACCGATTGCTATTTCTATTGTTTGATTGCAGCCGGACATGCTGATCTGGTTGTCGAGGCCTCGATGCAATCCTATGACATTCAAGCACTTATCCCCATCGTCGAAGGCGCCGGTGGCATCGTAACAACATGGGATGGCGGTGATCCACAACAAGGCGGACGCCTTATTGCTGCAGGAGACGCACGGGTACACGCCCAAGCGCTCGAAATTCTATCAAAGGTTAAATAGACCGGCAGCGCACATGCTCACGCGTGATTAGCGACGAACGCATCAAACGCTAACCAGAAAGTATCACGATACTCTTGTCGCTCCATCAATATTTCATGTGCAGAACCATCAATCCGAACATATTCGGCGTTTGGCAACTTCTCTGAAATCTGCTGGATCGACCCGCCGCTGACCAGCTTGTCCTTTCCTGCCTCAAACAACAGGATCGGCGTTTTGATCTGCGCCAAATAGGCAGAGTCAGAAATTTCATCTACAGATTTAAAGGCCGCACGCACCCAGCCGATGGTCGGTCCACCGAGACCAATGCTCGGCGCTTTGGCGATGATGGCTTGTTGCCTGCGATAACGTTCGCGGTCAGAGGTTACAATATTCTCTTCAAAAGGTTCTTCATCCGCAGCGGCTGGCCCACTCCCAGGCGCATAAGCTTCTTTGGCACCCAAGGCCGACAGAAGAGCGAGCAGCCCCCGCGTCACACGGTCAACGAAGGGACTACCTAAATTAATACCCAACATAGGCGCACTCAGCACCACGGCAGAAAAAGCATCTGGCAAATTATGTGCAGCTCGCAGCATGAGGTTGCCACCCATTGAGTGCCCGACACCGATGTAAGGTCCCTCACAGTTCGGCTTAACGACCTCATTCATGAACGCGATGAAGTCATCATCAAATGTTGAAAATTGATCCACATGACCTTTTCGCGGATCAGCTAACATGCGTTGAGACAGACCTTGTCCGCGCCAATCAAATGTGGCGACAGCAAAGCCACGCTTTAGAAACTGGTCGATGACTTCATAGTATTTCTCGACGAACTCAGTTCGCCCGCTCGCCAAGACAATGGTACCCAGGCAAGGGCTAGCGGCTGCCTGTGGAGGCCAAAGCATCGTACGAAGTTTGGCGCCATCTGGCCGTTGAAGCCAGCCAGCCGTGCCACCAGCGGGACGGGGGGATTCANGTGTTTCAACTNTTGTCACGCTANGCTACCTCGCCGGGTGGGTGAAATCTTTGTGACATGAGCGGCGCCAACCGAAGCGCGGTTGCCATGTCGCCAGATACCTTCAAATCACCGCGGCGAAAGGCAACCCCCTGATCCAACTGGAATTGCAGCATTGCCAAATGAGTGGCAAGCGACAGCGCCACAACACAATCCGCCTCTCCGTCCGTTGATGAAACAACGACAGGTGAGGTCGTTCCGTCAATCAGCACAGCACCACCTTGCGTATAGGAGAACTTCAGACGCGCACCAATGGGTGCAGAATTCTCCAGCTCTCCTTGAAGATAGACCACAATCGCCTCGATATACTCAGCATCAGTCAAACTTTGATTTTCCATTATTCGATCATTTCTTATTGGTCACCGAATTGCCAGTCTCACATGCACGATTGACTGGCAATTTTAGTTTCATTTCCGCTAGGCTTTATCCCAAAGCAATTGGATCATAAAGGACCACTGGCAGATGAGCTGGGAAAAAGAAGCCGAAGAAATCAAAATTCGCCGAAAACTTGCAAAACAACAAGGCGGGCCTGCAGGGGTCAAGCGTCAGCACGAAAAAGGCCGGCTCACCATCAGAGAACGCATTGATCATCTGGCCGATGACGATAGCTTGCAAGAGCTGGGTGAAGGTGCAGGTGTTCCTGAATTCAATGAAGATGGCGCTTTGAAAGATTTCCAACCGGCCAACTATGTCTTGGGGTTCGCCAAGATCAAAGATCGGCGCGTCATCATCGGGGGGGAAGATTTCACTCTAAAAGGCGGCTCTCCAAACCCAGCAGGGTTGCGCAAAAGCGTTTACGCAGAAGACGTTGCCCTCAAATATAAAATACCACTCATTCGTTTACATGAAGGCGGTGGCGGATCTGTTGCAGGTTCTGGTGGCGGCAAACCTTCACGCCCCACGGGTGATCCGGTGTTCTCACGGAACCGCTTTCTTTCCATCGCACAAGTCATGGGCGCTGTACCTGTCGCCACTGCGGCGCTCGGGCCCGTGGCTGGCATGCCTGCGGCACGCCTTGTCGGCGCTCATTTCTCAGTCATGTCTAAAAACGCGCAAGTCTTGATCGCGGGTCCACAGGTCGTGAAACGCGCAATGAATGAAGACTTCACCAAAGAGCAATTGGGTGGCCCCGACATTCACGCCAAAAGTGGCGTCATCGACAATGTGGCGAAAGATGAAGAAGCCGCGCTTGATGAAATCGCAACCTTTCTCTCATACCTGCCAGACAATGTATGGCAGCTGCCCCCTTACCTAGCGCCTGACGACGAACCAGAGCGCATGGAAGAAAGCCTGATCGACATCGTGCCTCGGGATAGTCGCAAACCGTTCCAAATGCGCAAAATCATCAAGGCAGTTGTTGATAAAGGCAGTTTCTTCGAAATGACAAAAAAATATGGTCCTTCTCTCATTACAGGACTTGCCAGATTAAACGGGCACGCCGTTGGGGTTATCGGAAATGACTGCATGTATTATGCCGGTGCGATGACGGCAGAAGCCGCCCAGAAAATCAGGCGCTTCGTGGATATGTGCAACACGTTCAATCTGCCTGTCATCTCGCTTGTTGATGAGCCAGGCTTCATGATCGGATCAGCGTCTGAAAAAGCAGGCACCATCCGCTACGGCACCGCCGCCATCGCCGCTGTGATGCAAAGCCGTGTGCCCTGGGCAAGCGTCATCGTTCACAAGGTCTTTGGCGTCGCGGGGGCCGCGCATTTTGCACCGGACGGCTTTGTTCTTTCCTGGCCATCAGCCGCAACCGGCGCACTGCCCGTCGAAGGCGGCGTCGCTGTCGCCTTTGCACGACAACTGGCTGAGGCCGACGATCCCGATGCACTCAGAAAAGAGCTTGAGGAAAAACTGGGCGCTTCCCAATCGCCTTTCCCCCGGGCCGAGGGCTTCTCTGTGCATGAATTGATCGACCCGCGCGAAACCCGCCCACGACTTGTTGAATGGCTAGATTGGGCACAAAACGGTAGAGAACAGAACCTTGGCCCCTATCTCACCACCATGAGGCCATAGCACTGCCGACCAAAGGATGTACATAGATGGGACCTATTCAAGCAAATGCGACGGATCACAATCCGAACAGCCTGCCGATGAATATAGGGGGCACTTACAATCGTGTGATCGGAGCCAGCCTTGCACGTGCTTGGGAAAATGTCCTTGATTGGGAGCATCTGCCCCATCTGCACAGCTCCAGCTTTTCATCCCTCACGTTGGAAGACGCCGGCAACTGGGGGTGGCGTGCGCGTACTNTTGGCCAGCCAGCAGCAAAAGCGTCCGAATCTTTGATCGAACTGGTCGTCGACCGNGACCAGGGACACTACGTGTCCCGCACCTTAGCTGGTGGCATTCCGGGCATGGAAATCTGGACCCGCCTAACTGAAGTGACAGACCAGCAGACCCAGGTCGAGGTGGAATTTCACATTCCAAACACCACGCCTGAAGATGCTGAAAAGCTCGGCCGATACATGAGTAAGCTCTATACAACCCTTTGGGATGAAGATGAGCAGATGATGGTGGAACGCCAATCCGCTCTCAACAGTCGCACCGCCCTCGGTGACCCTGAAGTGATCAACTTAGGACCAGCAGACAATGTGGCTACCCAATTGCCGCTATCCATCACTCTGGATGGCAAACCAGTCAAAATCGTGAAGCTGAACGGCGCACTCACAGCCTTTCACGCAGAATGTCCTCATATGCTGGCACAGCTTGATGAAGTGGAGGTCGACGAAACGGGTTGCATCACCTGCCCTTGGCATGGCTATAAATTCGACATTGCAACGGGTGATTCCACTGACGGGCACAGTCTCTCCCTGGATAATAAATTCACCTTTTTGACTGATGAACGCGGAAATCTGCTGATTTCCGCCACTCACAACGCGGCAGATGGGTAACAGGTCCATAAATGCTGGATTAAAACCTTCATTGTCCCCGCTCAATGTATTGCAACGCTTCTTCCCCCGAGGCATTCTGACAAAAATGTGATCTTAAAGGGGTTTCCATGGGGCATTTACGTACANGTTCGCGCCTGCTTTCANCAATTGCTGCGCTGACAATTAGCGCAACACCAACAATCGCGNTTGCCGAAGATGCGAATTCAATCCGAGCGCTCAACGATTGGTATGGCGGATTTCGCGCCACCCTCGCTTTTTCCGACACGGANGAGCCTACGTTGACCAACCCACCGGCAGTTGGCACCTTCGGCCAGAAAAACGATGGCGTAGAAGTAAACGGCGGACCAGGCCTTTTTGTTGGCTACAATTGGGAAGCAGAATACGACATTCCAGTCCGCACTGAAATCCAGGGCAGCTACCTCGTTCGCCATGACGCAGACAGCCGTCTTTTTGTGAACCCTGCTCAGTCATTCGATTATGATTTGAACATTGATGCTTTCGATCTGATGTTCAACGTTCTTTATGACTTCAAGACAGGTTCCTGGTGGCAGCCATATGTCGGCGGCGGCATTGGTTGGTCTCATCTGGAAGTAGAAGGATCTCGTCGCAACACACTGACCGCTACTGAATCCAGCTTTGACGGAAAGTCCGACAATTTTGCCTGGTCGCTACAAACAGGCGTCATGTTCGACGTCGCGAACACATTCGCCCTTGAACTTGGCTATCGGTATGTCTCGCTCGGTGATTTGACCCCTGATGCTGTTGTCCTCACCGGCGATCAAATTGACATTGACGGTCTTGATGCCCATGAAATTATTCTCGGCACGGTTTTCAAATTCTAAAATCAAAATCTATTCGCAGAAAAGCCCCGCTCACCGAGCGGGGCTTTTTTGTTTTCAGTGCTTTGCCAATCACCGGTAAGCAGTATGCAACACACGACCCGTCCGATTACACACATTCAGCGTAACATTCCGGCCGCGGCGATCACGGGCGCCAACTTGATAGTAGGCATCATGTGCCGTGGCTTGACCAAAGTTGGTGTAATGCTGCTGACGCAAACCAGGCAACCATTGGTCAAACCCGCTTACCGAATGGCGCGAAGGACGTTGGCCATTATAGTTGGCAGCACGGTTCACCGACAAAACCCGACCATTGCGNGCATGGACCCGCATGCGCACCGGCTGACCGCGTTGGTTGAGACCGCGCACGATGTAAGCTCGACCATCTCGGATCACGCGGTCAAATCCGCTATACCCACTGTTGCGCAAGCCACGCAGGATCCGAGGAATTGGCCGTCCATTGGTCGCAACCTGATCGTGACCACGCCGACGCTGTACGTCAAAAATCTCACCTGTATAGGCATTCGCTTTTGCGGTTACAAAACGACCGCGTTGACCAACACCTTCAATCTTATAAACACGTCCATTTCGGCGTAGGCGAACAGAAGTCACATGACCACCGGTTTCGCGTTGAATCTGACGAACCAGACGCGCGATCGGAATNACTTGGCGTTCTTGCGCCCANCCACGTCCCTGCTGCTGACCGCGACCACGGTTTCCACCGCGATATTCTACCTGGTCNAACTGAGAAACGATAAGAGTGCGAAGAACGTCTTCAAAATTCAAGCTACGCGATTGCTCGTGACCTGCAGAAGCAGGGGCGGCAATGNCGAGAGGAACGGCGACGGTGCAAAGGGCAAGAAACTTTTTCATAATAATTCTCCAGAGGAACGAGGAACAACTGACACGTTCAATCTGGCAGAACAGCGCTGAACCCATTCTGGGGCAGCAGTTCATTTTAGGTTTAGGTCTCGTTCATCTAACGGTCATCTAGGCGCGACCCTCAGCCGCCGAGGAAAAGGCGGCCAACATCAGGGTTTTCAAGCAGGGCCTCACCTCGGTCCGCCATTGCCACACGCCCTGAAACCAGGACATAGCCAAGATCCGCGAAGGCCAAGCCTTTCCTGGCATTTTGCTCGACCATGATAATGGTCTTGCCATCTTGCTTTTTTAGGTCGCCCAGAATCTCAAAAACCATATCAATATAGCGCGGCTCCAGACCGATAGATGGTTCATCAACCAACAAAACGTCCGGGTTCATAATCAAGGCGCGACTAATTTCGAGCAATCGACGCTCGCCACCAGAGAGAACACCCGCGCGATCTGAGCGGCGTTTCGCCAACCGCTCATAGCGTGAAAATATTTTTTCAGCGGCTTCATGTGCTTGGGATTGCTGAGGCAGCAGATACCCGCCCATCAGCAGGTTTTCTTCCACCGTCATATCTGGAAACACGGAATTATCCTGCAGGATATAAGCGATGCCTGCTTTAGCTAGTCGCTCGCTGGGACTCAATCGGGTCACATTTTTGTCCCCAACAGAAATTGCACCGCCAAAAACCTGAGTAAAGCCAAAGATCGAATGGAGAATAGTGGATTTGCCCGCACCGTTTGGCCCAACCAGACAAAGGCTTTGCCCTTTGGAAACAGCAAGATCGATCCCATGCAGGATTTCCATCCGACCATAGCCTGCCGTCAGGTCGGAGATCTCCAAAAACACGTCGCCACCGGCCAATGCTCGGATGCTTTCTTGGCAGACACCCTCGCCTAGCGCTTCTGCTTCCTGCGCGATTACATCAACAGACAGCACCGTATCCGTGCTCCCCTCGCCATAGCCACGAACTTCACTGCCCTCGTCAGCCATCACGCCCCTCCCAAATAGGATTCGACAACAAGAGGGTTATCGCGCACCTCTTGCGGAGTGCCACTGGCCAAAACTTCACCATGGGCAAGACAGGTTATTTGCTCAGCCAAATTCATGATCACACGCATATTGTGTTCGATAACCAAGAGCGTAATACCAAGCTCTTTGTTGGCCCGTTTCAACCGGTCAATCAGACCATTAATGAGCGTTGGGTTCACACCCGCAGTTGGCTCATCAAGCAACAACAACTTAGGTTCACTCATCAACGCCATAGCAAACTCCAGAAGCTTTTGCTGGCCAAAGCTCAAGGAGCCCGCCCGCAAATACCGTTTGGAAGAAAGCCCTACAAACTCCAGAAGCTCTTCAGCGCGGGGGGTAACTTTCGGCGACATACCGCTCAACAAAGAAAGCGCCGAGCCCCGCGCATCTGGCGCACTGATCTGCATATTCTCAATCGCTGTCATATCACCGTAAATGCGCGTTTGCTGAAACGTACGCAATAGGCCAAGGCGCGCAATCGCAGGAACACGAGACGTTGATATTTCTTCTCCATCAAATTGAATGGACCCCGCATCAATCGCGTGCGCCCCAACGATGGAGCTAAACAACGTGGTCTTGCCCGATCCATTGGGACCGATAAGGCCTGCGATCTGGCCCCCCTCAACCTTGAGTGAAACCCTTTTATTCGCAATCACCCCACCGTAAGCCTTGCTCACGTCGCACACTTCGAGAAGCAAACTCATGACCGCTCCTCAACAATGTCGCCGAACCAATGGGGAAAGCGTTCACGCAGCGTTCCCAAAATGCCGTTGGGGAAGAACACCACAATCGCCACAATGAGCAGGCCCAAGGCGACACGTTGCCAGCCCAGCAAATAGGTCCAGAACAGTTCCTGCGTAATGTGAAAAATAACAGCGCCGATAACAGGTCCCCACAAGGTGCCTTTGCCGCCAAGCACTGCCATCAAGACCATCCAAACCCCAAAAGTGCCACCAGCAAAGGCGACGTCCCGTGGATCGATGAAACCCAGAAGGTTTCCTGCAAGCCCACCAGCGACCCCTAAAAACACCGCTGCCAGCGACCATGCGACAGCTTTGATCTGCGTTGTTTGCAGACCCATTGCTTCCGCCTTGTCTTCATCATCGCGTATGGCATTTAGCGCTAGGCCAAACCGCGTTCGGTACACAGCTCTCAATATGAAAAATGTGATCACTGCTAGGGCAAACATAGAGAAGTAGAAAAACTCATTTCGGCCAGCAAGCTCGGATGGATAGAGCGGCGGCACCATGCCAGAACCCGCCCCAACAAAATCCCATCCACCGGCAATTTCGCCGGCAGCAATGCCAAGGCCCAACGTGCCGATGGCAAAATAATGCCCGCGCAACCCCAAAACGCCAGCGCCCAACACTACGGCTGTTACAGCCGCAATCATAGAAGCGCCAAACAGGCCTAAACCAAGGCCGGCAAAATAGTCAAACCCCAGATCACGCTGAATGATTGCGCACGCATAAGCGCCAATGCCAAAAAAGAGGATATTGCCAAATGAGTTGTACCCCATCTGTCCGCCGAGAATGTCCCAGGTCAATGCGAAGACAACCATCAGCCACAACATAGTGAGCTGGGTCGCAAACTGCGGGGCGACGAAGGGAGCTGCAAACACCACGACGAGGCCAAGGAGAATGAGTCCAGTTTTTTGCATCATCGTCATTTCAGATAATCCCGTTTTCGGCGCAACAACAGATTGCGCACAACGAGGATCACAACCATCAGCACGAACACAAAGGCGATCTGATATTCAGATCCCAAGATGAAACCCGCGAGGTTTTCCACAGCACCAAGACCAAGACCTGCGAAAATAACGGCAGCAATATTGCCAATGCCTGCAACCACGACGACGAGAAATGAGCGCACCGTGTAGGGCAACCCGATGTAGGGATGGACAGTCCAGGCCATCGCAACCAAGCTACCCGCTGCACCACATAGGGCTGCATTGAGCGCAAAAGTCGCCGCATACACACGGTCTGTATCAATACCCAAAATCCGCGCTGCCCGCGCATTTTGGGAAGTCGCTCGAATGGCTTGCCCCAAGCGAGCCCGCTTCAAAAATGCCCACAATACAATGCCGACAACCATTGCTGTGCCACATGCAACCAACTTGATCTCTGGCAAAACAATCTGACCATCAAACAAGAAAAGCGTGCCCAAGCCTGTCTCTAAGGTTTGCACGTCAGCACCAAACACCTCGTTAGATAATTGCTGCAATACGATGGACAAGCCAAACGTCGCCAAAAGAGAGACGAATAGGTCGCGGTCCACCACCCGGAAAATGACAATCCGGTAAAGCCCCCACCCTATGAGAAGCAGGACAACCGCAGCAACAGGGATCGTCGCCAATGCTGGCACACCGAGCTCAGCCGCTGTGATCGCAACAAAGCCACCAAGCATCACAAGCTCGCCTTGCGCGATATTGATGATGCCCAGCACACCCCACACCAGCGCCATGCCAAAAGCAGCCAGCGCGAAAATCGCACCGATCATCAGCCCGTTGGCAATCAAGTCACCGCCAAGAAAAGGGTAGTCAAAAAGCAGTTGAAGGTTTTCAAGCATGGGGTTGTATCTTACCGTTCCGACCATCGAGGCGTGGGGTGAAGAAACGGCGCTTCAGCAAACTCAGCCGGGTAAACCACGCGAAACTCGCCATCCTGCACCTGATAAAGAACCATCGGCTTCGCGATGTTTCGGCCCGCCTCATCAAAATCAATTTGGCCATAAAAAGTAGAGAGATCTGTCGCCGCGAGCGCATCTCGAACGGCACCCGTCTCGAACGTGCCCGCTCGCTCAAAGGCATCCGCAAAAACCATAACCGCAGCAGCAGATTCCGCAGATTGGTAAGGCGGCGCATAACCATAAGTGGCCTCAAACAAGGTCGCGAAGTCACGAGCTGAGCCAAACAATTCGTCTGAATAGGTCAACCCCGGTGCCCACTGCGAGGCACAAAGCGCATATTCAGCTTGCTCGCCAAACTTCTCAATAATCTGAGCCGCATCGCAATGCGTGAGCGCCAACATGGGTACGTTGATGCGCCCGTCAGCGAGTTGCCGGATCGCCAAGGCGGCCCCTTTGGCATGGCCAGACACAACCAACAGATCAGGACGTAGTGCTCGAACCTTGGCAAGGGTTGCCGACATGTCGTTCAATTCAGGGGGCAACTTGTCATCAATCACCACATTCATCCCATGACGCTCGGCGTCTGAAATCACGCCAGTTCTCACATCTTGAGAGAAGGGATCATTTTCCATGGCGAGCGCAATTCGCAAACCTTCCCCACCATCAGCGGTCTCTGCTGCTAGTGCGACCGCACCTTGTAGGTATTGTTCGGTAGTTGAAAGAACCGCGAACAAATACTTGTAGCCTTCCTGAAAAAGCGAGATGGATGCACCGTTCGCTTCAACCATCGGAATGCCGTATTTCTCAATGATGGGAGCCATAGCGCGTGTGAGGCCTGAAGAATAAGGTCCAAGAATGAACGTCACCCCATCTTGCTGGATCAATCGTTCAGCAAGCTGCGCGCCGCGTGCTGGGGTCGACTCATCATCATAATACTGGATTGCGAGTTGATAGGATTTCCCGTCAACACTGACGCCTCCCGCGGCATTGATCTGTTCTATAGCCAGATCATATCCGCGCTGGGTATGCGCGCCATTTGTTGAATATTTTCCCGTGAGCGAAATCGCAGCACCAAGATAGACGGTATCATTCTCTACTTTGGCAAGGGCCATTTGCTGCGGTGTAAATCCAAAAAGGACCATGCAGAGCGCGACACTGCCTCGCATTGCCCATATTTTTACCTGCAACATCGTCCCATTCCCCACAAATTCTAACCGTACCCTCGAATCTCGCCATATTAACCACCCGCGCGCCAGCTTCAATGGGCAGCGTGGCGCAACAGGTCATCATCCAGACGAACGCAAAGGGCTTGAAAGTAGAAATTCCAGACCCACTTTTAAGGGGTCAGGGCGCCATTGATCGGGCTCTGGGAATTTTGAAACAATGTGCCGCCATACAATTGGGGCCATTTGGGCAGAATCGCCCATCACCATCGCTTTTAAAAGGATGATAAACTCATGCGTACATTCGACTTTTCCCCCCTATATCGCTCCACAGTTGGATTTGATCGTCTGGCCAGTCTGCTAGACGCCGCGTCAAGTGACACGACGCAACCAGGTTATCCGCCCTATAATATCGAGCGGACCGGTGACACGTCTTACCGAATTACCATGGCGATAGCTGGCTTCTCGGAAGAAGAAATTTCAATAGAGGCCCACCAGAACAAGCTCACCATCACTGGCAAACAAGGCAGCGACGAGGACGAAAACACCCGTTACTTGCATCGCGGCATCGCAACACGCAGCTTTCAGCGCCAGTTCGATTTAGCTGATCATGTTGAAGTGAAAGCCGCAGCACTTGAGAACGGGCTACTTCACGTGGATCTCGTTCGCGAAATCCCCGAAGCGATGAAACCACGGCAGATATCAATCGCAAGTGGTGAACCGGCGCGGCCGAAAATCGAAAGCTCCGGCACAACACAAGCCGCCTAAATTTTCAAACTTATTGAAAGGCGCTTCTTCGGAGGCGCCTTTTTTACCGTGATGTTGAAGGCTTAGTCACTACGCAAAGTCAGAACCACTCTCACAAGCCCTGGTTCGCCGGGCACGGTTTTCCGAATAAAGCCAAGCCCCTCGCACATTTTCAGCATGGCGCGATTTTCCCGCATAACAACACCAAACAGTTCCGCGATACCTTGGTCTCGCGCGTAGTCGATCACTTTATTCATTAGCGCAAAACCAAGACCCGTACCGTGGCAATCAGAACGCACCAACACCGCGTATTCCGCCCGTTCCTGATCCGGGTCAGCCGCCAACCGACCGATACCAATAATCGACCGATTCTTTTTGTCTTCTCCATCAAAAACAACAAAAGCCATTTCGCGCGCATAGTCGATTTGCGTTAGCCGCGCCACCAATTGGTTAGGTAATTTCTTGAGTGGCGACAGAAAACGAAACCTCAAATCATCACGATCTGTCAGGGCAATAAAATCCTCTAACGCGTCGACATCATTTGGTCGGATTGGACGAATTGGAAATGATTTTCCTCGTCTATCTTCCAACCGCCCTTCAAGCTCTCGTGGATAAGGTCGAATAGAAAAGTTGCGACCAGGAGCAGCACCTTTCGCCGAAGCCACTTTGATGCGGGCGTCCAGAGCGACAACACCGTCGGCTGAGGCGAGAAGCGGGTTAATATCCAGCTCAACAATTTCCGGGAAATCTGCAGCGATATCACCCACCGCCATGATAGCATCCGAAATAGCATCCGCATCCGCAGGCGCTTTGTTCCGATACCCCTTCAAGAGCCGAGAAACGCGCGTGCGTGAAACAAGGTCTTCGCAAAGCGCACGATTAAGCGGTAGCAATGCCACTGCCTTGTCATCAATTACCTCCACCGCCGTACCACCTTGGCCAAACAACACAACGGGACCAAACACGCGGTCCGTGGCAAGCCCGAGAATGAGTTCAATTGCGTCCGTTCTGGATATCATAGGCTGAACAACGAAACCTTGAATTCTCGCATCCGGTCTCGCGTTGCTAACGTGCACCAGCATGGTGTTGGCAGCATCCCGAACAGCTTCTGCATAAGACAAGCCGAGAACCACACCGCCCACATCGGTTTTATGGGTAATGTCGGGAGACAGAATTTTTAGCGCAACAGGAAACCCCATCTCGGTGCCAGCAATGACCGCTTCTTCTACGGTTGCCACCTCACGTGTCATCGAAACGCCAATGCCATAAGCCTGAATGACAGATTTGGCTTCTGGTTCCGAAAGCCATTGCCGCCCTTCTGCTAGAGCTGNTTCAATGATAGGTCGCGCCAAATCCGCAGCGCCTGTTTTTTGCTCTCGTAAAGGGGGTGTTTCCGTCAACAATCGTTGGTTGCGTTGGTGACGAACCAGATAGGTAAAAGCATGAATTGCTTGTGCGGGTGTATCGTAGGTGGGTAACCCAGCTTCGTGCAGCACAGCGCGGGCGGGACGAGCCGCTTTATCGCCCAACCAACAGGTTAGCACTGGTTTGTTACTTTTTGCCGCCGCCGCAATAACCGCATGAGCCGCTTCAACATTATCTGCGACCGCTGTCGGGCAATTGAAGACAATTAAAGCGTCCACAGACGCATCATCCAGAACGGCCTCCACCGCGTGCTGGTAACGCGTGCCAGGCGCATCACCAATGATGTCAACGGGATTAGCCTTCGACCAGGTCAGCGGCAAACCTTCGCCCAGAGTTTCAACAGTTTCCGGTGACAAGGTGGCGAGCAACCCGCCCGACTCTTGCAGAAAATCAGCAGCAAGAACGCCGACACCACCACCATTTGTGACAATACCAACACGGCCTGGTCCAACGAGGTTTCGCCCTGGCGCCGCGGACAACGTCTCAACAGCTTCAAACAATTCATCTAGGCCCACCGCGCGCAACATGCCAGCACGGCGAAACGCAGCGGTGTACACCACATCTGAGCCAGCGAGAGCACCAGTGTGAGAGGCAGCAGCTTTCGCGCCCGCAGAACTTCGCCCCGCCTTCACCACGACCACCGGTTTAAGTCTGGACACTGCGCGACCAGCTGACATGAATTTTCGTGCGTCGGTTATGGACTCAACGTACAAAATGACACCGCGCGTATGTGGGTCCGCGGCGAAATAGTCCAGCAGATCACCGAAGTCCACGTCGGCCATGCCACCAACGGAAACAATATGGGAAAACCCAATACCGCGGCTGGCTGCCCAGTCAACGATGCCCGTCACCACAGCGCCGGATTGCGAAACAAAGGCGATATCTCCTTTTGGCGGAGAAATATGAGAGAAGCTTGCATTCAACCCAGCAAAGGGCGCCATTAAACCCAGGCAATTGGGCCCAACTATTCGCAACAAATAAGGCCGTGCCGCCTCCAAAACCCGCTGCTGTAGCTCTTTGCCTTTGGGACCCAATTCGCCAAAACCAGCGGTAATGATGACGGCAGCACGTGTGCCTCGTTTTCCCAGCCGCGAAACAAGGTCCGGTATTGTGTGCGGCGGTGTGCAAATTACGGCAAGGTCAGCAGACTCAGGCAAATCATCAACATCTTTGTAAGCCGAAATGCCATCGATCACGCCCCCCTTGGGATTAACCGCCGTAACGCTTCCCTCAAACCCGCTGTGGGTGAGGTTCCTTAGCAAAAGGTTGCCAACAGACCCTGCCCGAGCACTTGCCCCAACAAGCACCACACTTTTGGGATGAAACAGTGCTTCTAGATTTCTGACTGTCATCGGTCAATTTTCCTATTGCGCAGACGTTTTCTCAACTCGATGTGAAAATCTCACGCTAGCTTAATGGATGCTTCACAGTGCGCACCTACAATATCAGCAGCAAAATTGGTTGCTAGGGTTGGGGGTCGGCCATGAAAACCAAAAAGAAGCGGGATCTGGATCATATCCAGAATCCTTTGGAGAGAAGTCATTGGTTTATCGCGCCCTTGAGCGGCGTAACCCTGACGCTTGTTTTTTTCATCTTTCTTTTCGCCACAACCAGATATCTGGACAGCTTAGAAACACCTATTACAACGAGAGAGCTGCTCACCAATCCATATATTGCAGGAGCGTTCCTTCTCTTCACCCTTATATCCACGATCAGTCTAACATTTTTATGGCAGGTTGTGACCCAAGCTCCCTTGCGCGAGATCAACGAGCTATTGAAAAATTATGGTGCTCTGGAAGTTCATGAGACCGAAGCATTGCAACAACAATGTCTCCGACGCAGCACAGTAGTTCTGAGGCATGTCCTTGAGCGTGCAGACGCGATCTCGGATGACGCCAAAAAATTTGAACTTGTCGCAGCCACCACCGACCATTCTGTCGTTCTGACCGACGCCGACGGCTACATCATTTGGGTCAATTCCAGTTTCGCCAAAATGACCGGGTACGAATTTGAAGAAGTGATTGGCCGAAAACCAGGCCACTTCTTGAGAGCCCCCGAAAGTGCTCCCGCCGATATTGCCGCTATCAATAGAGGCATCCAGGATAAGGTTGGTTTTGATGCGGAAGTATTCAACCAACGAAAAGATGGAAGCCGATTCTGGGCTCAGGTGGAAGTCCGGCCCTCATTCGATGACGACGGGGGGCTCAAGTATTTCATAGGCATCGAGCGCGATATTACGGAAGAAAAACGCACAGAAGCTGCGCTTGAAATAAATCGCAAAGAATTGCAACAACGCATTGTAGATCTCCAAGCCGCAAAAGCGGAGCTGGAAACAGAACGATCAAAACTGGCAGCTTTTACCGAAGACCTATCAACCGCCAAAGATGCCGCTGAACAAGCAAACCGGGCCAAGTCAGAGTTCCTGGCCACTGTAAGCCACGAACTACGAACACCTATGAATGGCGTGCTTGGAATGGCCGGACTGCTAATCGATAGCAACTTAGGACCCATCGAAAGGGAACAGGCGCTAGCCATCAAAGAGTCGGGCGAAAACCTTCTGGTATTGCTGAACGATATTCTTGACCTTTCCCGGCTCGAAGCAAACGGCCTTGAACTTGAGTACGTGCCTGTACACATAACCGACATCGTCAACACCGTCATCGACGTTATGCGCGCAAACGCCAACGAGAAGAACCTCCACTTGATTGCCGAAATTGATCCTGAAACACCAAAAGTGGTCATCGGTGACCCGACGCGCATGCGGCAGATACTTTTCAACCTGACCAGCAACGCCATCAAATTCACAGAAAAAGGTGAAGTCAGAGTTTGTGTAATGCCAGACTATGAGCGAGGGGAGAATTCTATCAAATGCGAGGTGTCGGACACAGGAATTGGCATTTCCGAAAAGGCGCAAGCGCGTCTGTTTGATCGATTTTCTCAAGCTGATAGCACTATTTCGCGCACNCACGGCGGAACCGGTTTGGGTTTGGCCATTTGTCGTGAACTCGCACTTTTGATGGACGGAACCATCGGCGTTCGCAGTGTTCTTGGCGAAGGCAGCACTTTTGTCATTTCTATGCCCCTTGAGGTGCCCGAGGCACAAGACATCTCCGAAATCCAGACTGTACGCCAGCCATCAAAAAATCATACAAAGCTCAGCACAGCCTCAGTATGGCGAATACTTGTCGCAGAAGATCAACACATAAATGCAAAACTCATGACAGCGATTATTGGTCGCTTAGGCCACGAGTTGAACATCGTGTCTAACGGCATTGAGGTTATTGAGGCGCTCCGAGAAAATACATATGACCTCATTCTAATGGATATTCAAATGCCAGAAATGGATGGCATTTTGGCAACCAAAGTCATTCGAAGCTCCGACTCTGAATGGAAAAACATTCCCATCATCGCTCTCACCGCTCACGCAATGGCGGGAACACGAGACACTTATATGCAAGCGGGGATGGACGGGTTTATTTCAAAACCGATTAGCATTGACGCTCTCGTCGATGAAATGGATCGTGTGATGAACTATCACGCAGCAGGAAGTGCGCCTCACGTCACGCCTCCTCTCGAAAGAGCAGAAACTGAAGAGGTATCGCAGAGCACATTGCTCAATGACGCGTCAAAACTGGATCGCGACGAAGAAGCGTTTCTAAACGACATGCTGACAGATTTGGAATTGCCTGAAGATCACTCTGCTGCCTAGATATGCTGTTCAGGTAGCCGGCCTCACACAATAAATACGCTAGGTCTTAGATAGCGCTTGAAGAGCTTTGACGATCTTAACGCCGATCTCTCCACCAGAACCGACAATATTTTTCTCAATGACACGGCCAAGTACATTGATGTGTTGGCCAACGGCATTCATTTTATTTGGATTGGTGCGGTCACTCCGCAACAGATCACAAAGGGATGCAGCAATAGAAGTGACCAAGTCGTAGCCAAATGTTCCCGCTTGCCCCTTTAGGTTATGAGCCATGTCAAACAGGTTATCCAACACGGTCTCATCAGGGCTCTCTACTTCGACAGAAGCCCAGATTGCCTTCAGATTGGCCAGGTCATTTTGAAGCTGATCAATGTAGTCGCCCTTCATCGCGTCAATCGCTGCCGCAGCCATCGCGAGCCGATCAGCTCGGGGGTCGGTTGCATTGCCTTGAGCCATAAAAGAGGAGCTCTCCAAAAGTTAGACCTGTGAATTAACTTTCAGCTTAGGAAATGCCCGTTAAAAAGCTCTAAATGCCCAACGATGAGCATCCAGTATCATTTCCGGGCACACCTTTCCTATTTCCTAATTTGTCCAGCCGGGGAGATGCAGTCAGGCTGAGCCAAGGCGTTTCCTGATCAGATGGTCAACTGACAAGACGCCAGGACCACGCGCCACGAGGTATATAAGGATAGAAGCCCACATCAGGTGGAGCGGCCAAGCGCCTGGATAAACAAATACCTGAATGACCAGCGTCATCATCAAAAGCGCAGCAGCGCCAAACCGTGTCGCAAATCCAAACAGGATCAAAAACGGGAAAAAATGCTCAGCGTAGGTTGCCATATAGGCAGCAACGTCATGAGGGATGACAGGCAAAGCATATTCATATTGGAAAAGAAAAAATGTGCTTTGTTTCAACGTTAAAATGCCTTCAACTTTGGTCCGAGCCGATTGCCAAAAGACCAAAGCGATAGCAACCCGCATAGCCAGTTCATAAATGAGAGCCGGTGATTTTTCNGCCAGACCAATTGCCCATTCAATCAGCCACCGCACTTGAGCCACAAGTCCAATTGNATTCTGTTTACTGTTCATCATGTTGCTCCCAAAAAAGGTTCGTGGACCACACGAACAAATGCGCCGCCACTCAAAAATAAATGAAGCGCGTTACCCAGATCGAAGGTTTCATCATCAAGGCGAGCCGCGTCAAAAGCCGCACCCAAAGACAGTCCTCTACTTAGACCCTCACCCAACTTTGCAGTTCCCCGGTTAACTAGATGAACTTCAACACCCGCATCGGGGCGCAGCAGACAGACTGTCTCTCCACCGGAGGTCAAATCAACGCCGCTAGGGATTTCATCTTCCTTGTTCGTGCGCCAAATCGACCATATGGGATAGCGCGACGTAACAAATTGGACAGTAGGATGTAGATGGAACCTGAGTTCGCCCAAATCCTCTGGTGCGACTTGCGCCAAAGCATCTGCATCAATGGCCGGGTAGTCAGCGCCGTGATAGGCAGTGAGCCACGCACGGTCAACGCGTGCAACGTCTCCAAGGTACGGCAGCGATGATGCAGGGCCAAAATCCTCAAGAAATTCGGGAAGCTCCCCACCAAATCCCGTCCCGCCAAACCCAGTCAGGGTTCTATTTTGCGGCATGTGCGCACGAAGGAATTCAAGCGCCATCGCACGAAAAAAGTCACGCCCAACAAGTCGCTCAACAACAGGGTAAGCACTGGCCAATGCATCTATCAAACTGGCATGAACGTTGTTGCGATAAACGTCCATGCGCCGTTCGAGCGGAATACCATTTTCCCGAATAAGTCCAAGGCCTGTCGCGGAAGCACCGCGCACGGAAGCGCCGAATGACGCTTGAAAATCACGCAAAGTTGGCATCACCATGCCTCCTGCCCAAGATCAGATCGTTTTGGTCCAAAACCATCTGCGCGCGCTCTGCTTCATGGCTCAAAACAGCCCACGCGGGAATATTTGTATCCCATTCAATCAGTGTTGGTTTTGCGCCAACACGCATTATCAGTCTTTCGAATAATCCCCAGACGTCAGAGCACACCTGCGATCCATGATCATCGATGCGAAGCTCAACGTCGCCAATGCTTTCAACTGCATGTCCAGCCAAGTGGATCTCTCCGATCAGACGTGCATCGATCTCATCAAGGTAAGCAATGGGATCAAAGCCATGATTGCACGCGGAGACATAAACATTGTTCACATCAAGTAAGAGCCCGCATCCTGTTTTCGTGGCAAGTGCATGAAGAAATTCGGGCTCGCTCATCACATCATCATCAAGACTGAGATAGGTGGATGGATTTTCGACAAGTATTTGTCGATTGAGCGTTGCCTGCATCTGGTCAACATGCTCACACATCACCTCCAACGCTTCCTGTGTTAAGGGCAACGGGAACAAATCATTCATAAAGTCACCATCATGGGTCGCCCACGCTAAATGCTCAGACACAAGCCCTGGCTCATAGCGGTCCACAAGGGATTTAAACCGTGCCAAATGGTCACCATCCAAGGGGTCAACACCACCAAGTGACATGCCGACACCATGAAGAGACAAGGCATAGTCACGGCGAATTGCATCAAGGTATTTGTGAGGACTACCGCCCTCACCCATATAGTTTTCCGGGTGAACCTCAAACCAACCCATCAGCGGTTTGGATTCAAGAATTTCGGCATAATGGACAGGCTTCAACCCGACCCCAGCACGTGTTGGGATCGGGTTGGGCCGATATGCTGGATAATTTGTCATGGGGACTATAGCCGAGAGGGGAACCCGACTCCTTTCATCCAGCAGGTCGTTGCGGTTGTTTACATTGCTTCGAGGGTACCGTGACCGTTTGGTGTTTCCATCGAAGTACAAGTGCCAGCAGGAACCAGCTTCCAAGCGTTTGCCTGGTAATCTGAAGTAGACGTACCTGCACAGCTTGTGCCTGGGCCAGCGGCACAGTCATTTTGGCCGGCAAGGGAAACGCCGTAGCATTTTTCCATGCCTTCAGGCGTTGCAGCAGATGCTGGAACAGCAGCAAATGTAAGAGCGGCGCTCATTGCACCGGCAAGGACGAGGGCGGAAGTAGCTGACTTTTTCATAAATTTTCTCCAGGTGGACAAAGTAGAGGTTGCGTTCAGTAACGGACCCCTTTGGCCCGACAGCCCCAACACCGTGTTGGCCTGCAAGAGAGAGAATGGAGATAAACCACTTCAACTGGAAATCACGAATGCGCGCCTCTAATCGCGCATTGCCTCACCTTCTTGTGAACAGGCCAGCACTCGAAAAATTGACCTTTGAGGTGACACGGCTTCCATTCATCAAAATCGCAGCATTGAGCCGTTTTGGTTAATCCAAATTGGGAATCAGAACCTGCACCAAATCCAGCTAGAGACTCGGCTTGATCAAATTCACTCCATTTTCCGTCAATTCCGGCGAGCGCCTCTTAATAACGACTATCAAATACTCTCAAGAAACAAGTAACTCATTGAATTGTAAAGAAAATTTATAGGTCAGCAATCCTGTCTCAGTCCCTTGATCATTACCCCCCTTATCTGGCAATATCCCCTCCGCTGCGGGCCGAGTTTCGCGGTGCGACAGGCAAAGGTCCTTTGTGACAATGGCCTCGTAAAAGCGTCCGCCCAGACGCAGTTTTAACGAATGGGCGTCCAGCAGAACGGCCCGCTCTCCAAGAGCGGCACTGCACCGGACACGTGGCAGAGTGTTGTGGTCCAACTCACTGCCGCGGGTGTTTTCTGCGCACTGAAGCAGATTGACGGACCGCGGGTCGCCTTGAGCCAGGTTTGGGTCAAACGTCGCCGTCACGAAGAATGAATATCAAGTTGGGATGCAAATCGTATGAAGCAGAACCAGAAAAATAAAGGTTCAGTCCAGGACACACGCGCTAGCGCACGGGGCAAAACCGTTCGCGCCGCCGGTCTCCCCGCTGCGCGCGGCCTCTACGATCCAGCTAATGAACATGACGCCTGTGGTATTGGCTTTGTGGCAAACATCCACAACCGCAAAAGCCACAAAATCGTCGCCGACGGACTTCGCATTCTAGAAAATCTAGAACACCGTGGCGCTGTAGGTGCCGATCCAAAAGCCGGTGACGGCGCTGGATTGCTCATCCAAATGCCTGATGCCTTCATGCGCAAAGTCACAAAACTTGAGAATATCACGCTGCCTGCCGAGGGCGACTATGGTGTTGGCTTCTTCTTCCTGCCAAAGGAAGACGCAGCGCGTGTCGAAATGGAAGCTTTGATTGAGGACATGATCGCTGCAGAAGGTCAGACCCTTCTTGGATGGCGCACGGTACCCGTCGACAACTCAGATCTTGGCTATTCTGTTCTCCCCACCGAACCCTGTCACAGACAGGTGTTTGTGGCCAAAGGTAGCAACACTGCTGATCAAGACGCTTTTGAACGCAAATTGTTTGTCATCCGCAAGCGGGTGGAAATTGGCGTTGCCTCGATGGACAATGAAGAGGCTGCCAGCTTCTTCTATGTGCCTTCATTTTCGTCACGCACAATCACATACAAAGGCATGCTGCTCGCAGCGCAGGTTGGTCCTTACTACAAAGACCTGCTCGACGAAGACATGGTCTCAGCGCTGGCGCTTGTTCACCAACGCTTCTCAACAAATACATTCCCAACGTGGAGCCTCGCGCATCCTTTCCGCATGATTTGCCACAATGGCGAAATCAACACGAAACGCGGCAATGAAAACTGGATGTTTGCGCGCCAGGGCTCAATGGCATCGGAAGTTTTTGGCGATGATCTGAAGAAACTCTATCCGGTCATTCCAGAAGGCCAGTCAGATACAGCCAGCTTCGACAATGCGTTAGAACTGCTCGTGCAGTCCGGCTATTCGCTGGCGCATGCCATGATGATGCTGATCCCGGAAGCCTGGGCTGGCAATCCTTTGATGGATAAAGACCGCCGCGCCTTCTACGAATATCACGCAGCCCTCATGGAACCATGGGATGGCCCGGCAGCCGTTGCCTTTACCGATGGTCGCCAAATTGGCGCGACGCTGGACCGCAATGGCCTGCGCCCTGCACGCTATTACGTCACCGACGAAGGTGATGTCATGATGGCATCCGAAATGGGTGTGCTGGTGCCCGATGAAAGCAAAGTGACACAAAAGTGGCGCTTGCAGCCTGGCAAAATGTTGTTGATCGACTTGGAACAAGGACGCATCATCGATGACGCGGAGCTAAAAGCTGAGCTCTCCGCCTCCCATCCTTATCAGGACTGGTTGAACGCTGGACAGATCGTGCTCGAGGAACTGCCAGAACCTGACCTCAAGGCAGATACACGTTCAGCTGAGGAGTTGCTCGATGTCCAACAGGCATTTGGCTACACTCAGGAAGATTTGAGCGTTCTCTTGGCGCCGATGGCCGAAACAGGCCAGGAAGCCATTGGCTCCATGGGTACAGACACACCTTTGTCTGCGCTCTCCAGCCAGTCAAAGCTACTCTATACCTACTTCAAGCAGTTGTTTGCGCAGGTAACCAATCCACCAATTGACCCGATCCGCGAAGAAACGGTGATGTCGCTGGTATCCCTCATCGGTCCACGTCCAAACCTGCTCAACCTGCATTCCGCTGGCGATCAAAAACGTATGGAAGTGCGCCAGCCTATTCTCACAAATGCTGATCTGGAGAAGATCCGCGCAATCGGCAGCGTTGCGGACAATAATTTCCGTTCTGCGACCCTCGACATAACCTACGACACTGCTGCTGGTGCAGAAGGCATGCGCGACGCGCTCGCAGCCCTATGTGCGGCAGCTGAAAAAGAAGTGAATGAGGGCGACAACATCATCATTCTTTCTGACCGCAAAATATCAGCCGACCGCATCGCCATTCCAGCACTGCTGGCTACGGCAGCTGTTCATCATCACCTGATCCGTGCAGAGCTACGCACTGCAGTGGGCCTAGTTATTGAAACAGGCGAAGCGCGCGAAGTACAACACTTCGCTTGTCTCGCTGGCTTCGGCGCGGAAGCAATCAACCCATACCTTGCTTTTGAAACCCTGGCTCACACTGACCACCTTCAATCAGCAGACTTGAGCGAAAAGGAAATCCAGAAGCGCTACATCAAAGCGGTCGACAAAGGCTTATTGAAGGTCATGTCCAAAATGGGCATCTCTACCTATCAGTCGTATTGTGGCGCACAGATTTTTGACGCCATAGGATTAAGCTCTGCCTTTGTAAAAGAATTTTTCACAGGCACATCCACGTCAGTGGAAGGTGTGGGCCTTGCTGAAATTGCGGAAGAAACCACACGTCGCCATCGCGATGCGTTTGGTGATGTTCCAGTGCTAAAAAATGATCTTGCCGTTGGGGGTGAGTATGCCTACCGCACACGCGGCGAAGACCATGTTTGGACGCCAACATCTGTTCGCGACCTGCAACATGCCGTGCGGGGCAATTCCAAAGACGATTATGATGCCTTCGCAAAATCGGTCAACGAGCAAAACGAACGCTTGTTAACGTTGCGTGGACTTTTCGGGATCAAATCCGCAGAACAGGACGGACGCAAAGCCATTCCACTAACAGATGTGGAAGAAGCAAAAGCAATTGTCCGTCGCTTCTCAACGGGCGCCATGTCTTACGGCTCCATCAGCCGTGAAGCTCACACAACAATGGCTATTGCCATGAACCGGATCGGCGGCAAATCGAACACAGGTGAAGGTGGCGAAGAAGTTGATCGCTTCACACCTTTGGCGAACGGTGACAGTATGCGCTCTGCCATCAAGCAGGTGGCCTCTGGCCGCTTTGGCGTGACGGCGGAATACCTTGCAAACTCTGACATGATCCAGATTAAGATGGCTCAGGGCGCAAAGCCAGGTGAAGGCGGACAGTTGCCTGGTCACAAAGTTGATGCCGTCATAGCAAAAGTGCGCCACTCCACACCAGGTGTTGGCCTCATCTCCCCACCACCGCACCATGACATCTACTCAATCGAAGATTTGGCACAGCTGATCTATGACTTGAAGAATGTGAACCCACGTGCAGATGTTAGCGTCAAGCTCGTTTCCGAGGTTGGCGTCGGCACAGTTGCAGCTGGTGTCTCCAAAGCACGCGCCGACCATGTAACCATTTCCGGTTTCGAAGGCGGCACCGGTGCTAGCCCGCTCACATCGACCAAGCATGCCGGGTCCCCATGGGAAACAGGCCTTGCCGAAACACACCAGACATTGGTGATGAACCGCTTGCGTGATCGTATTGCCGTTCAGGTGGACGGTGGTTTGCGCACGGGTCGCGACGTTATTATTGGCGCTCTATTGGGGGCAGACGAATTTGGCTTTGCCACGGCACCTTTGATCGCAGCTGGTTGCATCATGATGCGCAAATGTCACCTCAACACCTGCCCTGTTGGCGTTGCCACACAAGACCCAGTGCTACGTAAACGCTTCGTTGGCACACCAGAGCACATCATCAACTACTTCTTCTTTGTTGCAGAAGAAGTTCGTGAACTGATGGCGAAACTCGGATATGCCAAATTCGATGAAATGGTCGGTCAGATGCAGATGCTGGACCAGAGTCGCGCCATCAACCACTGGAAAGCTCAAGGCCTCGACTTCACGAACATGTTCATGAAGCCAGAGACTGTCGAAGGCGTCGAAATTTACCGGACCAAGAGCCAAGACCACAATCTTGACAATGTCTTGGACCGCAAATTCATCGAGCTGGCAGAACCTGCCATTGCTGACGGAAAACCGGTTTCTATTGATTTGCCAATTGGCAATACCGACCGCTCTGCCGGTGCGATGCTTGGTGGCGAGATTGCCAAGCGCAACGGCCATGCGGGCCTGGGTGCTGACCTGTTGCACATCAAGCTATCGGGTACTGCCGGACAAAGTTTTGGGGCTTGGGTGCCCCGCGGTGTCACCATGGAACTTGAAGGCGAAGGCAATGACTACGTCGGCAAGGGTCTGTCGGGTGGCAGGTTGATCGTCTATCCGCCAAAAGAAGCAAAACAGATCGTGCCAGAAAACAGCATGATCGTCGGCAACACTGTCCTTTATGGCGCAGTGGAAGGCGAATGCTACTTCCGCGGAGTCGCTGGTGAACGCTTCGCCGTTCGTAACTCAGGCGCCATCGCCGTCGTTGAAGGTGCAGGCGACCACTGCTGTGAATATATGACCGGCGGCGTTGTTGTTGTCCTGGGCGAAACAGGCCGCAACTTTGCAGCTGGCATGTCAGGCGGTATCGCTTATGTGCTGGACGAAGACGGCATGTTTGAAAAGCGTTGCAACATGTCCATGGTGGAACTTGAGCCGATCCTTGGCGAAGAAGAAGCCAACGAAAGCATTCATCACCAGGGCGGCGATCTTGAAACGCATGGTCGGGTGGACGTTATGGCTGACCTCACACGGTTTGATTCAGAACGGTTACTCCAATTGATCGAAAATCACGCACGCTACACCAATTCAACCCGCGCGCAGACCATTTTGGAGAACTGGGAAGACTTCCTTCCCAAGTTCCGCAAAGTAATGCCAGTTGAATATCGTCGGGCACTAGAAGAGCTTGCCGCGCAACGCGCGAAAGAGCCACAACTCGCAGCGGCGGGAGAATAAACATGGGTAAAGTTACAGGATTTCTTGAAATTGATCGCCATGATCGCAAGGCCAAACCGGCTTCTGATCGTGTGCGCGCCTTCAAAGAGTTTATCATTCCCCTCGGCGAAGAGAGAACCAAAGAACAGGCAGCACGCTGCATGGATTGCGGCATTCCGTTTTGTCACAATGGGTGCCCGGTCAACAACCAGATCCCTGACTGGAATGACCTTGTCTATCATGGCGACTGGTTGAAGGCGTCCCTCAACCTGCATTCAACAAACAACTTCCCCGAGTTCACAGGCCGCATTTGCCCTGCTCCCTGCGAAGCTTCTTGCACGCTGAACCTCATTGACGAGCCCGTCACGATCAAAACCATTGAATGTGCGATTGTTGACCGAGGGTGGGCCGAAGGCTGGATCAAGCCAGAACTGCCAACCCACAAGATTGGCAAAAAGGTCGCTGTCATCGGGGCTGGTCCTGCTGGCATGGCCTGCGCTCAGCAGCTTGCCCGCACAGGCTATGACATTCATCTCTATGAGAAAAATGCAAAAGCTGGTGGCTTGTTGCGTTATGGCATTCCCGATTTTAAAATGGAAAAACACCACATCGACCGTCGTGTTGAGCAAATGGAAGAGGAAGGCGTGACCTTCCACTACAATGCAAATGTAGGGGTTGATACATCAACGTCCGACCTGATGGCTGAATATGACGCAGTTGTCGTGTCTGGCGGCTCAGAAGTCCCACGCGACCTGCCGATTGAAGGTCGGGATCTATCAGGAATTCATTTCGCTATGGACTTTCTGCCCCAACAAAACCGCCGCGTAAGCGGAGAGCCTTTGGGTGCCGTTCAGCCCATCATGGCAAGTGGCAAACATGTTGTTGTTATTGGCGGTGGCGACACGGGGTCTGACTGCATCGGCACTTCCGTGCGTCATGGTGCTCTTTCGGTGACGCAGTTGGAAATCATGCCAACACCGCCCGAAAAAGAAGACAAGCTGATGAACTGGCCGGACTGGCCGCTGAAAATGCGCACGTCGACCAGCCACGAAGAAGGTGCTGAGCGCGAATTTGCTGTCATGTCTCAGAAATTCACAGGCGACGATGGCCGTGTCGAGAAACTGCACTGCGTTCGAGTTGATGACAAAATGCAGCCGATTGCGGGAACAGAATTCGAACTGAAGGCAGACCTCGTGTTGCTTGCCATGGGTTTTGTGCATCCTGTGAAGGACGGCATGTTGGAAGACCTGGCCGTTGATTTGGACGGTCGCGGAAATGTAGCTGCCGACACATCTACATACCAAGCAAGCCAAGCGAAAGTGTTTGCTTGTGGCGACATGCGCCGCGGTCAATCACTGGTCGTTTGGGCGATCCGCGAAGGTCGCCAATGCGCTCGTGAAGTGGATGTCTTTCTGACAGGCGGCAGCAATCTGCCTCGCTAAACCGAAATTTTAAGAACCCGATAGATCAGAGACCGTGCTACGTAATACCGCAGCGCGGTCTTCATCTGTTGGGCCATTTGTTGTCGCGCGAGCAGCCTCACCCTCTGCGCTCTCCCACGGCCGGTTGACAAACTCAGAGACGCTTGAACGAATATCAGACAGAATTTTTGTCACGCCATGGCGTTCCATTTCAGAATTCCAGGTCTCTGACATCACAATGACGGTGTCTTGAACCGGCCCGATGGAAAGCCCCTGCACAAGCTGTGCAAGCCCTGCGCTGTTGAGCAGGAAAAGGATCGCGACAGTTACCAACAGGGCACGCCGCACGCGGGAAATGCTAATCCGGGTTTCTTCTTCTTGGCGCAACTCAGCCTTCGATATGGCTTCCCAACCTTCATCAAGCTCGCCTAAGTCGTCGAACTTCTCGACAACCCCTGCCATTTCAATCTGTGTGATCGCGTTCATATCGATCTCCTAGAACTGAAAATAAATGAAGGGTGCCACACCCTCGGGCGCGACCGCCCAGATGATAAACAAGCCAGTCCCGAAAACAGGTCCAAGAGCTGGTGATGGCAACCACTTTACGCCATCTCCGATCCAACGTCCAAGTGACGGTGGTGTGAAGTGAAATGCCAGCGCAACAGTGATGAGCAGAGCCAGGAACGGCGTTGCATGTTGAACGGGGGCCGACCAATTGCCAAAGCCCATCACGTAATCAAAGGCGATGCCGAAGCTTTCAGCACGGAAGAAAATCCAGGCAAAACACACCAAATGGAAAGTGGTAAAAACACCAATGGCCCAACTGGCCGCGTCAGAAATACGGGAAACCGCCTGCGGCTCACCATCAACAGGCGGTGCGAGAGCGGCAAAGCGTCTTTTCACATACCGTTCAATACCAAGGGCTGCACCATGGAATGCACCCCAGAAAACAAAGGTCCAGGCCGCGCCATGCCAAAGCCCGCCCAAAAACATTGTCAGAAACAGATTGATGTAGGTGCGGATCGGACCTTTGCGACTACCCCCTAGAGGAATGTAGAGATAATCCCGCAACCAGGTGGATAGAGAAATATGCCACCGGCGCCAGAATTCTTGGAACGATGCTGAACGATACGGCTGGTTAAAGTTCGCATTGAAGCGGTAACCCAGCAAAGCTGCAATCCCGATGGCAATGTCGCTGTACCCGGAGAAATCACAATAAATCTGGATCGCGTAGCCATAGACACCAATTAGCAGATCCACAGCGCCCAGCGTACCAGGGTCAAAGAAAACCGGATCCACCAGCTCCGTCGCCAAATAGTTGGCAATTACCATCTTTTTTATGAGGCCTGACAGGATGAGCGTAACACCTATGCCCACCATGGCACGCGTCAAATGTGGCTTTTCCTCNAGCTGAGGCAANAANTGTGCNGCGCGCACAATTGGGCCAGCCACAAGCTGCGGGAAAAAGGAAATATAGAGAAACACATCCAACAGAGAACGTTCAGCAGCCACCTCACGGCGGTAGACATCCACCACATAGGAAATACCCTGAAAGGTGAAGAAGGAAATTCCAACCGGCAAGATCACCTGCAAGAACGGCAGGTCCCGCTCAAGGTTGAGCATGACCAGGATTTCATCAAGACTTTCTAGGAAGAAGCCGTAATATTTAAAGAATCCGAGAACCGAGAGATTTGCGATCACCGCCAGCGCAACCACCACGCGTCTTAACCATTCACGTTCAAAAACGCCAAGCATGCGGCCGAACAGATAGTTCACAAAGGACGATGCGGCGATCAATCCAACGAAGCGCCAGTCCCACCAGCCATAGAAAGTATAAGAGGCGGCGAGTAGAAAAAGTTTGCGCAAGTCAGCCGTTCGCCGCAGCTCCCAGCTAACGGCAAAGACGATCAGAAAGAAAACACCAAATTCAAAAGTCGGAAAAAGCATTCCGC
>JGI24723J26617_10000650_pt1 | contig 33772 bp, 34 predicted proteins | sample Cruoilmetagenom6_FD_26617 | JGI IMG/M metagenome (IMG submission 26617) | reverse complement strand
CCCATCAAGCCCAGCAATCAGTAAGTTGGTGTCTGACTTCTTTCTTCCACAAAATGAGCATTCTAATTCTTCCTTCTTTGCCATGATTTATATTGTCTGTAATACCTTAACACGGTATATGCCTAAATATTTTATTTATTTCGGATTAAAATTTCGTCAATCATCCCGTATTCTTTCGCTTCATTCGCTTTCATCCAGTAATCTCTATCAGAATCGTTATCCACTTTCTTTTTCGTTTGACCAGAGTGCTTAGCAATAATCTCATACAATTCATCTTTTAATTTCAGAATCTCTCTGGCTGTAATTTCAATATCAGAAGCTTGACCTTGTGCTCCACCTAATGGCTGGTGAATCATAATACGTGAATGTGGCAAAGCTGAACGTTTCCCTTTGGTTCCTGCACACATCAATACAGCAGCCATAGAAGCGGCAATTCCGGTACAAATAGTAGCAACGTCAGGCTTAATGAACTGCATGGTGTCATAAATCCCTAACCCTGCGTATACACCACCTCCAGGCGAGTTAATATAAATTGAGATATCTTTACTCGCATCCGTACTTTCTAAAAACAACAATTGCGCTTGAATTACATTGGCAACGTAATCATCTATTCCTGTTCCTAAGAAAATGATCCGGTCCATCATTAACCTCGAGAATACATCAAAAATGGCAATGTTCATTTGACGCTCTTCAATGATATTTGGAGTCAATGCTTGCGGGTGCATCGCACTGATCATTTTATCTAAATACAGGCTGTTAATACCCTGATCTTTTATTGCAAATTTTTTAAATTCTTTTCCGTAATCCATGGAGTTTTTTTATTAGCTAAGTTTAGCTTGTAAATATACTAACTTAATTTGAAAATAAGAATACCAACCGCGCTAAGATTAATAAGACCTCTGTGCTAAGCACTAATCCTATAGGTGCAAAAAACCCGAAAATAAATTTCGGGTTTTTGTAGTTACGCAGTAATGATTAGCCCATTCACTTACGTGAGCCTAGCTCTTCCTATTTTATTTATACACTTCTTTAACAAACTCGTCAAAGCTTAATTCTTTTGTTTTAAGCTTAACATTTTCCTTAAAGAAATTTAATAGTTTCTGACTCATTAATTGTTCAGACAAGCGTTTAACCTCTTCTTGATTTCCTAATACACGGCCAGCGATCTCATCTAATTCGGCCTCTTCAGGATTCATGTTTCCGTACTGTGCCATTTGTGTTTTAATAAAGCCTTTGGCAAACTCTTTCAACTCATCAAAAGTTACTTGTAAGTTGTTGTCTTTTGCAATTTTCCCCTCAATTAACTGATAGCGCAAGCCTTTTTCTGAACGGTTATATTCTTCCGTTGCCTCAGCTTCCGATAATTGTTTTTCACCCGCAACGGCTAGCCATTTTTGAAGAAAAGCTGCTGGCAAATCAAATTTTGTATTTTCAATAAGCGCTTCAGTTACTGCATTTAGCAATTGTTGATCTGCTTGTTGTTCAAATTGCTTCTCAGCATCTTCTTTCAACTTCGCTTCAAATTCTTTTTTACTTTTTACTTGGTCTGGACCAAATAGTTTATCAAACAATTCTTGATTTAATTCAGCGGGTTCAGTATAGCTAATTTCCTCAACGGTAAATTCAACCTCAATAGCCAATCCATGAACAGCCTCGTGCTCTACACCCAAGTGGTTCTGTAATAAATGATCATCAGAGAACAACCCTTTTGTCTTTAATTTAATCACGTCACCAACCTTGGCGCCAATAAATTTTTTCGCATTGGGCTTTCCTTTAATTTTATCTAAGGTAAAGGTGGTTTTCTTTTCAATCCCTTCAGCTTCATTTACAAAGGTACCTGTAATATTAGAATTTTCAGCCACTTCCGTTTGGCTAATCATTTTTCCATAGTTCTTTTGCAAGTTAACCATTTGATCATCTAACATTTTTTGATCCGGCACTATTTTATAATGCGTAATGGCCTTTTTTGGCTGTAAGTTTACTTCAAATTCTGGAGCTAATCCAACTTCAAATTCAAAGGTAAAAGCGTCTGCTTCCCAACTAAAATCCTCTTGTACTTTAGGGATTGGATTCCCTAAAATATCTAATTTTTCTTCAACTAAAAATTTACTTAATGAATCTTGCAACAACTTATTTACCTCGTCAATCATGACTGGTTTTTCGTATTGTTTTTTCACTAAACTCATAGGCACATGCCCTTTTCTAAATCCAGGGATATTTGCTTTCTTACGATAATCGAGTAGAATTTCACTCACCTTATCTTGATAATCTGCTTCAGTAATGTCAATTTTCACTACTGCATTTAAAGCATCTATATTTTCTTTCGTAATATTCATAATATTCTAATTAACCCATTTTTGAGGGCGCAAAATTACTAAAAATCTCTAATAAAACAACTTAAGTCAGGTTTTGTTTTTTATCCTTTAACAGTGCAAAGGCCCAAGACTGAATTCCAGACAGCAATAAACTAAAAAATAATGCCCACCAAAACCCATCTACTTCAAAACCAGTTACCATCTTATCAGCCAGTAAGATAATACATCCATTAATCACAAATAAAAATAGGCCTAAACTAAGAATGGTCAAGGGTAAGGTAAAGAGAATAATCAATGGCTTTACAAAGACCCTTAAAAAAGCCAGCGCAACAGCCACCCATACGGCAGACGAAAAAGATTGCACCTCTACTCCTGGCAACACTTCGGCTAAAAGAATAACCGCTGCCGCTGTAATTAACATTTTTATAATTAAATTCATGTTGTGTTGGTTCTTAAAATTAATCTGGTTGAAACTTTAACACCCCTTGTAGCATTTCCTACTTCACAGACAAGCAACACTACCGCGTTCAAATTCAACACATTCCGCAAGAAGTGTACGATAACTATGCCAAACTAACTGTCGGCTAAAAACCTGACAACATCGTCATAAAAATCGCCTGGATTCTCTGCATGTAGCCAATGACCTGCATTTTTGACAGTCTCTAATCGTGCATTTGGAAAATGCCCTAAAATAATGGGCCAATCTTCATCGGTAATATAACCAGAGTTTTCTCCGCGTAGAAACAAAACTTTTCCATGGTATAGGGCNAAATTTGGNANGGCAACCCCTACTTCTTCATAGTGTTCTGTCAAACTTTTGAGGTTAAAACGAAAAGCCATCTGATCTTTGCTAGGGCGGTATACATTTTTTAATAGAAATTGACGCACTCCAAATTCNGGTATATATGACTTAAGTACTTCTTCNATCGCTTTACGCGAAGTATGCCTGGTAAAATCAACCGCAGCCAAGCCGCGCAAAATAGCTTCATGATGCGGTGGATAGTACTTCACCCCGATATCTGCAATGATTAATCGCTTCACCTTTTCGGGATGCGTAACCGCAAATAACATGGCCACCTTTCCACCCATTGAATGCCCTAACAGATTTGCTGCATCTATTCCGTGCACATCCATATATCGCACAAGGTCTTCTCCCATTAATTCATAACTCATATCCTCTGCATGAAAGGATCGTCCGTGATTGCGCTGATCAATTAAATGCACCTCATAATTTTCGGCAAACTTATTTCCAAGGGTCTTCCAATTATCACTCATNCCTAAAAAACCGTGTAANATCAATAAAGGTTCTCCNGTTCCAATGATTTGTGAATGTAATACAGGCTGCATCATTTGAGTTTTTGAAGGTACATATTTACAACATTTTCTAGGCCTAAATACAAGGCCTCAGTTATTAAGGCATGGCCAATAGAAACCTCAAGTAAATGGGGAACCTGCTGGTGAAAAAATTGAATATTTTCTAAACTTAAATCGTGCCCCGCATTGATTCCTAGCCCCAAGGAATTCGCCAAAATTGCACTTTCTGTATAGGGTGCTACCGCATTTACACCATCCATTGAATAGTGTGTAGCATATGCTTCGGTATACAATTCTATTCGATCTGCCCCAGTTCTTGCGGCAGCTTCAATAAAATCTGCATTTGTATCCATAAAAATAGATGTACGAATGTTATTGCGCTTAAATTCGGTGATTACCTCAGTTAAAAAAGCTTGATGTGTTATGGTGTCCCAACCGGCATCCGAGGTTATTGCATCAACCGAATCAGGCACTAAAGTCACTTGCGTAGGTTTAATATCAAGNACCAAATCCACAAATTTAGGAATCGGATTTCCCTCTATATTATATTCTGTATGCACCAATGGCTTTAACTCATAGGCATCGCGATAGGTGATATGACGTTCATCGGGCCTTGGATGAATGGTGATTCCTTGTGCACCAAATTCCTGAATATCAATCGCTGCTTTAGTAACACTTGGCATATTGCCCCCACGTGCATTTCGAAGGGTTGCAATTTTATTAATATTTACACTTAATTTTGTCATCCAATAGATTTTAGTTAGCAAAAGTAATATTAATTTTAATTTAGTTATTTTGCAACCGCATATGGCAACATCAGATTACATAACAAAAGACGTACAAGCCTTGACGCTTAACGACACAGTGAGCACTGTAAAGAAGCGGTTCAACAGGTTAACTTTTACCCATTTACCCATTGTAAATGGTAATCAGTTTATTGGCTTAATTAGTGAAAATGACATTCAGGCCATCGTTAATGACCAGGATAAACTCAGTGCGTTTGAATATGTCTTTCAATCGTTTTACGCCAACAAAGAGACCAATTGGTTTGAATTACTGAAAATTTTTGCACTTAATGATGCTACTATTATTCCAGTGGTTGACCTTCACGGTGTTTATGAGGGATATTATGAACTCAATGATATTTTACACTTGTTCAACAGTACTCCATTTTTAAATCAAAGTGGGTCTATCTTAGTTGTTTCAAAAGCAATTAAAGAGTATTCTTTTAGTGAAATCTCACAGATTATAGAAACCAATAATGCCCGACTTCTCGGCGCCTTCATTTCAAATGCAACAGAAGATGAAGTTGAAGTGACCATTAAACTAAGTGATCACGATTTAAACAATACTATACAAAGTTTTAGACGATATAATTACAGCATTTTAACCAGTTTCCAAGTAGATGAATACTTACAAACGCTAAAAGAACGCGCTGATTATTTACAAAAATACCTAGACATCTAACCGCTCAAACCTCAGATTGATGAAAGTTGCGATTTACGGACAGTACCAGACCAAGGAAGCGATAGGTTATATTAAAATACTTATGGCTATTTTGGCAGATAAGAACATTACTGCTGTGTTTGAGGCAAACTTTTATGCGCTCATTAAAGAACAAGCGTTTCCAACAACAACCTACCCTACCTTTGCGTCGTACCAAGAACTGGATGAATCGTTTGAAGTAATGCTAACCGTTGGTGGAGATGGTACATTTTTACGAGCAGTTACTTTTGTGCGAGATCGTGATATTCCAATTTTAGGTATAAATATTGGGCGCCTTGGTTTTTTAGCTACAGTTCAAAAAGAACATATTGAAAAAGCCATTAACTTGTTAATTTCAAAAAAATACGTCATTGATGAACGAAGTTTATTAACGGTATCAACCTCCTCTTCAAACGAATTAGCGGGCTTAAATTTTGCCCTTAACGAGATTGCCGTGAGTAGAAAAAATACAACCTCAATGATCACCATTGAGACCTATTTAAATAATGAGTACTTAACGTCGTATTGGGCTGACGGGCTTATCATTGCTACCCCCACAGGCTCCACAGGCTACTCCTTAAGTTGTGGAGGTCCTATTTTAGCACCAGACACACAGAGCTTAGTTATTACTCCAATAGCACCGCATAACCTCAACGCAAGACCGCTCGTAATAGCAGACAGCACGGAATTAACTTTAAAGATTATTGCACGAGAAAAAGAAGCCTTACTTTCGTTAGATTCTAGAACCGTTAGCATAGATAGTACGGTAACTATTCATGTTAAAAAGTCTGATTTTAAAATAAAAACCATCCTCTTACACGAAAACACATTCTTTAAAACCCTTCGCGAGAAATTACTCTGGGGAGAAGATAAACGGAATTAGGTAATAAGTCAGGTATAACTTACCCCTCATTTCCACAATAATTTACCGTTAATTCTGTTAATCAAAAAAGAGAACCTAATCCTTACCAAGCCCCAAATCTGAATTCTTCTTAATTGTTGAACTCAGGTTCAGAACCTGATTCGGCTCTGATGAGAATGTCAGACTGTCTGTAAGCAGGAAGTTTCAACTGAAAACACTGAAGTAATAGCAAGTTATTACAAAGGATTTTCAGGCAGAAAATTGTTGTTTGCAGTCAGAAATGGGATTTTTGAGAATAGACGAACTCAGGTTCAGAACCTGATTCGGCTGTGATGAGAATGTCAGACTGACTGTAAACAGGAAGTTTCAACTAAAAACAATGAAGTAATAGTGCGCTATTGCAAAGAGTTTTTAGGCAGGAAATTGCGGTTTAGAGTCAGAAATGGGATTTTTGAGAATAGACGAACTCAGGTTCAGAGATTTAATTATATTTGCAAACCATTTTTTATCATGAAAAGATATCTTTTAGTCTTAATTTTTATTGGAACCTCTACGCTTGGCTATTCGCAATTAATGGAAGCTGGAGTCTTTATAGGTGGAAGTAATTACATAGGGGACATAGGATCAACAACCTACGTAAATCCCAATAAAATAGCTATTGGTGGGGTGGCCAAATTCAATTGGACCCCTCGAATTGCCTTTAGAGGAACCTTAATTTATTCACGAATACATGCAGATGATGCGAAATCAAATACAAGCTTCCGACAAAATAGAGGCTTAAGCTTTTCAAATTCAGTGCTTGAAGGTGCCTTAGGGATAGAATTTAGCTTTTACAAGTACAATATGTCTAAGTTAGGCTACCGAAGTACCCCGTATATCATCGCACAAGTTGGGGCAAGCAATTACAGCATTGTTGGAGCTGATGGAACTGAAAAACGAACCACTTCCCTTGTCCTTCCCGTAGGTATTGGTTATAAAATGCCTTTAGCACGTAATGTTGGTATCGCCTTTGAATCTTCCGTTAGATACACCTTTAAGGATGTCATTGACGGTAATAATCACAGCCTACCTGCATCTAGTTTTGGAAATCCTAATTCAGACGACTGGTATGTGTTTACAGGAATTAGTATTGTGTATGCTTTCGGTAGACCAGGGTGTTATAAGGATCATCTTTTTTAGTAATGAATTTCAAATCATCGATTAAATCACAGAACATTCCACAGCATGTGGCCGTCATCATGGACGGTAACGGTCGTTGGGCTAAACAAAAAGGCAAGATGCGTGTCTTTGGTCACCGTAGAGGAGTAAAATCTGTACGAGATGTTGTTGAAGCAGCTTCTGAAATTGGTATTGGTGTGTTAACCTTATATGCTTTTTCAACCGAAAATTGGAATCGACCAAAAACCGAAGTAAAGGCATTAATGAATATCTTAGTGAGCTCACTTAAGAAAGAATTACCTGTCTTTCAGAAAAATAACATCAAACTTCAATGCATTGGACAAATTGATTCTCTTCCCGAAAAGGCCAAAAGAGAACTCACTGAAGTGATTGAACTTACTAAAAATAATTCAAAAATGATCCTAAATCTCGCGTTGAGCTATGGATCTCGTGAAGAAATTGTTAATACAATTAGAAATATTTCTAAAAAAGTTGTTAATAAGACACTTTTACTTGAAGAAATTGATGAAAATATTATAAATAATCATTTATATACATTTACTTTGCCCGACGTTGATTTTTTGATACGTACAAGCGGTGAAAAACGCATAAGTAATTTCATGTTATGGCAGATTGCCTATGCTGAATTGTACTTTACCGATGTGTTATGGCCTGATTTTAGAAAGGATGATTTTTTTAAAGCCATCATAGACTATCAAAGTCGTGAGCGCCGTTTTGGAAAAACCAGTGAACAAATTAAAACTGATAATGAATAGACTAAAAGTTACCCTATTACTCTTAGTATTTGCTTTTTCTGTACTACAACTTAATGCTCAAATTGATCCTGCAACTCCAGTTACAGACTCAATCACTGGTGCCGCCGTTGATACAATTATACCTCCATCAAAGCCATCTTTGCGTGATTATAATTTTCAAAAGTCACGATCGTATATTTTGGGTGGCATTACTGTAAAAGGAAATCAACAATTTTCTGAGCAATCCATACGCGTGTTCTCTGACCTTGCGGTAGGGCAAGAAATAAAAATTCCAGGAGACAAATTAACAGCAGCTATTAAAAAACTTTGGGGCTCTAAACTTTTTAGTAATGTAGAGGTGTATGTCACCAGTATTGATAACAATACTATTTATTTAGAATTTGATGTCACGGAATTGTCAAAAATTAGTGAAGTTACTGTAGAAGGTGTTAAAAAAAGTAAAGCCGAAGATTATCAAAATGAGACGGACTTTAAGAAGGGGGCTATGCTCACTGAAAACTTAGTCACCACGACCAAGAACTATATAAAAAATAAATATATTCAAAAGGGATTCTTAAATGCGAAAGTGTCTATTTCTACCAAAATTGATACCTCACAAAACAATGCCGAAAAAGCCCTTATGGTTATTGATAAAGGGAATCGGGTGAAAATTAAGAACTTGCGTTTTCACGGAAATGAAAAGTTTAGCGATAAACGTTTAAAAAAATACTTAAAGAAAACAAAGGAAAAAAATATTTTTCACCTCTTTAAGCCTTCTAAATATCGTGAAGAAGAATACAATGCTGATTTAGAGCGCCTCGTTGAAAAATATCAAGAAAAAGGGTTTAGAGATGCCCATATCATTAAAGATTCTATTTCGTGGAATGATGACAACACCATCAATTTAGATATAGAACTTATTGAGGGGAATAAATACTATTTTGGGGATATTAAATTTATTGGTAATGCTGCTTATAGCGATGCGGATCTTACTAAATTCTTAGGGCTTGAGAAAGGTGATACCTATAATGGTAAATTATTAAATGAACGCGTTTCAGGTGACGGAACACCAGACTCACAAGATATCACAAATACCTATTTAAATACAGGATATTTATTTTCACGTGTAGTACCTGTTGAAACCAGAGTTCAAAACGATACTATTGATATTGAAATTAGAATACGCGAAGATGAACAAGCTACCATCCGTAGAATTAGTGTTGTAGGAAACGAAATTACAAATGACCATGTAATCTATAGAAATATAAGAACGCGACCAGGCGACTTATTTAGCCGTGAAAAAATAATACGAACTATTCGTGAGGTAGGACAACTTCCATTTATTGATCCAGAAGCCATTGTTCCAGATATTAAAGATAATTACCAAGACAAAACAGTTGATATAGAATATACCGTAGCAAAAAAAGGTGCCAGTCAAATAGAATTGCAAGGTGGTTTTGGAGGTAAAACTTTTATTGGAACGTTGGGACTGTCCTTTAGTAACTTTGCAATTAAGGACCTATTCAATAAAAAAGCATACACTCCGGTGCCTCGCGGGGACGGACAAAGTATAGCGCTTAGAGCACAGGCCAGTAGGTTCTCAAACTCATATAGTTTCTCATTTAGTGAACCTTGGCTGGGAGGAAAAAAACCAAGATCACTCTCGTTCTCTATCTATAGTTCAAGTCAATTTAATTATGACTATGCAACAAATGATGTAGATAAAAGTCAAAAATTAAATATTCTTGGTGCTTCCATAGGTATTGGTCAAAACTTACGTTGGCCAGATGATTACTTTACCTTAAGTACGCAAATAAGCTACCAACGCTATAACCTAGATAACTTTTTCTTAAATACTTTTGGATTTAACAACGGTATTTCAAATAACCTTTCACTAGGGGTAAGTTTTGGTAGAAGTTCTGCCGGATATAACCCTATCTTTCCAATTAGAGGTTCTAAATTTACCATTGGAGCAAAAGTAACACCACCGTATTCGCTTTTTAAAGAACGTAGTGATGATTATTATGAAAACCTAGAAAGTGAAGATCGATTTAAATGGTTAGAATACTATAAATTTAATTTCTCAGGAGAATGGTTCTCCTATATTACCGGAAAACCAGGGAGTGAATTGGTTCTCGTTACAGGCGCAGAGATGGGATTCTTAGGCGCCTATAACAACAAACTAGGAGTTTCTCCATTTGAACGCTTTTACGTTGGGGGTGATGGTCTTGGAACAGGTAACTTTGACGGAAGAACAACGGTAGGATTAAGAGGGTACGAGAATAATAGCCTCTCTTCAAATTCTGGCGGAACTATATTTAATAAATTTTCAGCGGAAGTGCGATTTCCAATCACACTCAAACCGCAGGCTTCTATCTATGCCTTAGGTTTTATAGAGGCAGGAAATTCATATGACGGGTTCGATGACTATGATCCATTTAACATAAAACGTTCAGCTGGATTTGGAATTAGAGTGTTTATGCCAGCCTTTGGTTTGTTAGGAATTGACTTTGGATATGGATTTGATGACATGCCTGGTGTACCGGGTGTTCCTTCAGGATGGCAGACTCATTTCAAAATTGGCCAACAATTCTAACGAATTTAGTACATTTGCAAGAATCTAGACTTTGGCATGATTTTTTCTAAACACTAATTGAGATGATTCGGAAACTAATTTTTATTTTAAGTATTATAACATGTACTGCAGCTCTGGCGCAAAAACCGCAGAAGCTTGGGTACATTGATATGGATTATATTTTAAAAAACGTTCCCGAATATACTGATGCAGAGTCCAGGTTGCAAGCAAAGGTAGCCGGATGGCAGCAAAAGTTAGATGCCTTAGCAAAAGAAATTGAAACGCTAAAGATTGAACTCAGTAATGAAAAAGCATTATTGACAAAAGATTTAATTGCTGAAAGAGAAGAAGATATAGCAATTAGAGAATTAGATTTAAAAAATTTACAAGCATCCTATTTTGGGCCAAATGGAGATTTATTTATCTTGCGTAAGCAAATGGTTCAACCCGTACAAGATCAAATCTACACGGCCGTTCAAGAAATTGCTAGAACGAAACAATACGATTTCATCGTAGATAAAACGAGTGATTTAATTATGCTATTTGCAAATGATAATTACGATGTAAGTGAATTAGTTCTGAGTAAAATTGTAAAAGGAAGAAAAATTGTTGAACTAGAAGAACGTAAACTTCAGCGACAAGAAGAACAAACAAAAGCAGCTGAACGCGCTAAAACAAAGGCAGAAATTAGAAAAGCAAATAATGAAGCCCTACGTGAAAAGATAAAACAACAAAACGAAGAACGTGCAAAAAAAAGGAAGGAAGCTGCTGAAGCCGCTGCCGAAAAGCGCAAGAAACGTTTAGAAGAAATTGAAAAACGTAAAAAAGAACGAGAAAATTCTACAAAAAAAGAGGACAATTAATATTTAAATTAAAAACAAATGAAATTATTTAGAAATCTACTATTAGTAACTGTACTAATGATGGGAACCATGGCCGTGAATGCACAGTCAAAGGTAGCACATATTAATTCAAGAGAATTAATTCAAAGTATGCCAGAGTTTAAAACAATGCAAGATGAATTAAACAAACTGCAACAAGAGTATAGAACGGACTATGAAAATGAAGCTAAAAGTTTAGATGCTAAATTACAAAAATACCGTCAAGAAGCTCCCACTCAAACAGATGCTGAAAATCAAAAGCGTGCTGCAGAAACTCAAGAGTTAGGTCAAAAACTACAAGTTTATTTGCAAAACGCAGAGAAACAAATCGCTCAAAAAGAACAAGATTTGTATAAGCCAATGGCAGAAAAAGCACAAAAAGCAATTGATGAAGTTGCCGCAGCTCAAGGTTTTCAATACGTATTTGATTCAACTCCAGGAGGAGGACTAATCGTTGCTAAAGGAAAAGATCTTATGGCAGATGTTAAAGCCAAATTAGGTATTTAATAACTACAAAGAATAATTGAATTAAAAATCCCGCTTCTTGCGGGATTTTTTATTTTTGTACTATGACTACGCAACCTATTGGTATTTTTGATTCTGGACTTGGCGGACTTTCTATCTGGAAAGAAATAATTAAACGCCTTCCACAAGAAGACACCTACTATTTAGCCGATAGTAAAAACGCTCCCTATGGCGTACGATCAAAAGAAGAAATAATTGCGCTCAGTAAAAAAAATATCGATTATTTACTCAATCTCCACTGCAAACTTATTGTGGTGGCCTGTAATACCGCGACCACCAATGCAATTAAAGAATTAAGGGCAAATTATAACCTTCCCATAATTGGTATTGAACCGGCCATTAAACCGGCCGCCTTAAAAACCAAAACTAACGTTGTAGGCATTCTCGCAACACAAGGCACCTTGAGTAGTGACTTATTTCATCAAACTACAAATCGTTTTAGCAGCGACATCACCTTTATTGAACAAATGGGGACTGGAATTGTTGAATTAATTGAAAAAGGGGAAACCAATTCGCCTGCCATGGAAGGATTATTAAAAAAATACCTTGACCCCATGTTGGCCGCACACATTGATTACCTTGTTCTTGGTTGTTCACATTACCCTTTTTTAATGCCTTTGCTAAAAAAAATATTACCCCCAGAAGTTCATATTATTGATTCTGGAGAAGCAGTAGCAAATCAAACTGCGGCAGTCTTAGCGCAATTCAAGCTGCTTAACACACAATCCACCGCAACCCATCATTTATACACCAACACCACACTCAGAGGCATTAATTCTATTGTTCCTGATCATCCAACTATTGTTAAAGCAATTAAAATGTTTTAAGTCAACACTACCCAAAAATAAAGCTAGATTTTACCCGCATACGCGCGGCATTCTAGTCCTTCAAAAAAATAAGTTCTATTTAGCACCTTTACACAAAAAAACAGCCAATAGTGTATTGGCTGTTTCATTTTGGGAGCATGTCGTCGCTAAACACATTATATTTTCCCCAAAAAAGAAAAGGTAAGAACGAATGTTCTTGGTGTAATTATTGGAGTTTCCTTTTCTAGTAGACTTTAAAAATAGTTATTTTATTTTAAATCAGCAAAATAGAATGGATAAAAACTTAAACCCACCTCAAAAAACCTAAAGGAGCCAACAAGAATTAAATGCTATTCAATAAGCTCTAAAAGGATGACTTGATTAAACTGCTTCCCAAAATTACTAAAATTATCATCTGCAATGAGCACTAAACTTCGATGTCCATTGGCTAAGCGAGGACCAAAACTTATCCCTTCTATATTGTCTATAGTACGCGCAGTTAAGCGATCTCTAAAATCTTCCAAATCGATCACTAATTCTTTTGTTGCAGGGACATACTCTTCGTTTATAAGGTGATCTAAATGTACAATATTACTCGCATTCGAAGCATTAGCTAAAAATAGTTTCACGGTATTTCCCTGCTGCCCTAAACCACTTGAATAACCGCGCTCAACTATTAAAAAACGCTGCGCATCTAAAGCCAGCATTTCACTTAAACCATTCACCATAAAATCTTCCTTTGGAACTTTACTTACAGGACCAAGCATATAACCAAACTCACGCGTTATCCGATCTTGTTCTAGGTCAAAATAACTAATTCTTACGGGCGATTTTGTAGGTACTAATTTGGGCTCTGGCCCATCCGAAACTAACGGAAGCTCCATACCAAACCAATACCCTTTGCGATCTGTAGCAATTGTCAATCCTTCAAACACACCATTGGTTCTAACCTCATTTGAGTTCGCTTTATAGCGAAGTGGCAAGGGAAACTGTGTTATGGCTCCCTTAGCGTCAACGCGGAACGCTGCGGGGTCTTTTGCGCGACTAATATTCCCTTCGCTTGTGATAACCACTTGATTCCGTTCTACGTCAAAACGTATGCTTTCTAAATCCAAATACCGTACGCTATCTTTTAGTCGCCTAACCGAGGTAAACACAACCTCCTTAATTTTATCATCAACAATGTCAATTGTAGCAGTATAATAGCGCGGGTCTTTTGGGTCATCACAAATAATATAGAACTGTTGACCGTCATAATCGATGCCTGACAACCCGCCTATAGTTGTTCCTTCTAGTTTCATTCCTTTTGGAATGATAAATTCATCTAAAAAATTAATTTTAGGTGTTCTAGCAACCGATGTAGAAAGTGATTTACATGAAACTACAAAAATGAGTAGCAGTAATAAGCCCCCTATTTTTCTCATTTGTACCAACTTGAATAGGTGACGTAATTATCCGCAATACGATCAATCTCACCCGAGATTAAATCGGTTGAGATATCTTTAATTTTTACCGCTGGTATTCCGGCATAAATACTTCCACTCGTTGCATGTGTACCTTTAGTCATGACCGCTCCGGCAGCAACAATAACATTACTTTCAACAATACAATCATCCATTAGTATACTTCCCATTCCAATAAGTACATTATCGTGTACCGTACATCCATGCACAATGGCATTGTGCCCTATAGACACATTATTGCCAAGCGTTGTTGGACTCTTTTGATAGGTACAATGGACCACCGCTCCATCCTGAATATTAACCTTATTTCCCATCTTAATATAATGCACATCCCCGCGAATCACCGCATTGTACCATACACTACATTGATTTCCCATAACCACATCCCCAACAATTACTGCGTTTTCAGCGATAAAACAATCCGCTCCAAATTGAGGTTTTTTTCCGTTTAATTCTTTTATAATCATTTAAAATACGATAATAGTTCTGCTTTTTTAGAGGCTGAGACACTAAGTTCCTTTTGATTCGTTAAAGTCACCGTACCTCCTTTCCCTTTTTTATACGACACAATATAAGACACATTTACTAAATAGGATTTATGAATTCTAGCGAATCCATTAGCGACCAAAATTTGTTCAAAATATTTTAAGGTCTTGCTCACTAGTTTCTTTTGATTTTGATCTAAGAAAATTTCAGTATAATTATCATCTGCCTTACAATACATAATGCGCTTCATTTCCAATACCTCGAAACCGTCTTGGGTTGGAATGGTTATTTTTTGGTCTGTAGGACTTGTCTTAGGAACAAGAACCGCGTGTTGAAGCTCAGCTTCTTTATGTTTTAATTGCACTACATAATCAACTGCTTTAATCAATTCATCAATAGAAATAGGTTTGAGTAAATAATAGGAAGCATGTTTGTTTAAGGCTTCAATAGCATATTGATTATAGGCAGTAACAAAAATCACCTCAAACGTAGTCTCTCCTAGCTTATCTAACAAATCGAATCCTGTACCATAAGGCATCTCTACATCTAAAAAGACTAGATCTAGATCATTATTTCTAATAAGCACTAAAGCCTCATCAATTGTAGATGCCTCCCCTACTACCGTAATGGTAGGACAATACTTGGCGAGATAATTTTTTAATATTTCCCTACTGGTCTCTTCATCTTCAACGAGAATAGTTTTCAATTGCATACGCGTGGTTTATAAGGTTATTCTTTTTTTAAGGTTAGGGTAACTTTGGTGCCAGTTTCATCTTCATGTAAATTTCCAATCTGTACTTCCACCCTATCCTTATACATTTCATTAAGAATATCAATACGCTGCTTAATATTCTGCATTCCTTTTGATTTCTGCTTTTTTTGATACTCCGTCTTTAACGCTTTAGACTGTTTTCTACCGATACCGTTATCCGCTATAACAATACGAATAGTTGCGTTGTCTATATATTGAACTTGAATGGTTAATTGTCCTATTTCTTTTTTATACCGCAACCCATGCCATACTGCGTTCTCTACATAAGGTTGTAATAGCATTGGAGGAATTTCAAAGGCGTGTAAATCAATAGCCTCATCTACCTTTACTTCATAGGTGAATTTATCTTTAAATCGCGAATGCTCTAACTTTAGGTATAATGAAAGCAAATCAATTTCTTTTTCAAGGGGAATAAAATCTTCATCAGAATTATTTAACACACTGCGCATTAAGGTAGAAAAGTCGGTGAGATAACGATTTGCCGTGCGCTCATCATTTTGCGCAATAAAACTATTAACTGAATTGAGTGCATTAAATATAAAATGAGGGTTCATCTGCGTTCTCAATGATTTTAAAGCAAGTAAATTATTGGCTAATTTTCGCTGCCGATTGCTTTTAATCATCCAAAACAACGAAAATAACAACAATAATACCCCCGCTATTAATGCGTAAATAATTACTTTTTGACGACGATCATTTTCGACGGTAAGCTCTTTTTGGCTCATGGCCAAATCGTAATTACTTTGTGTTAATGCACGATCCTTCTCAAGACTATTAATTCTATTTTGTTTATCTGATAATTCCTTATTTAAAGCCACTACAGCATTAATTTCATCCTCTTTTTGTTTGTACACTTTGTCAACCAAGGCAACGTATTGTTTATAATTTTCAAGCGCTTTATCATCGTCGCCTAAGGATACATACGCCTCAGATAGTTTTTCAACAGCATCTTTCTGGGTAAAAATGTCGTCAGCTTCTTCTGCCTCAGTCGCACTTTCTTCCAATAAAGTGATTGCTTTACCAAAATCTTTTTGCTTTAAGTAGGCATTTCCTAAATCTAATTTCGCTTTGGGCTTAGTGAGTACTGCATTGTCAACAACAACCGTATCTAATGAGAATTTTTCAAAATCATCTAAGGTTGCTTTTCGCTGAACCACTTCCTTTTCAATATTGTTATTTCTACTGTAAAAATCAGCTGCATTTCGTTGCTCTATAATTGCTTCACGTTTGCTGGTACTTGCAGCAGCTTGTGATTTGAGTAAGAAATTCTCCGCTTTTTTTGTCTCTCCTTTTCGCTCTAATAACAAGGCTATTTTGGCATTAAGCGATCGTGATTTTTGAACATCTTTGGTTTGTTCGGCTAGCTTTAGTCCCAATTGATACTGGGCAAAACCGTTGTCTAAATCGGCTCGTTCTACAAAAACATCTCCACGGCCTTCATACACCAAAATACGCTGTGCACTAGTCAATTTACCCACCTCTTGGAGTTGTAACCAGTGTCGTTCACTTTCGTCATATTGCTTATTTTTAGTGAGCGCATTCGCCAGTTTTATCTCTAGTCTAGGAGTAGAATTCTGATTCATTGCCATCTGATAATTACCTACAGCAATATCAAACTGTTTTAAATTCATGTTTACGTCTCCAAGAATTTCATAGGCTTCAGCTACCTGAATTTTATCCTTATTCACATCCGTTTGACGCAAGGCGTTTTCAATAAAATCAACGCTTTTTGTTGGTTTTGTCTTTTGATAAAATTTTGCCGAATCTAGCAGCGAGGTGACCGATAATACTGTACTCCGTCTATTTTCAATTTTTCGGTCCGCTTCTTTGACCGTTTCATTTTTGTCATATATTCGATACTGAGGACTGCCATCATAGGTATAGGTATTAATAATGGTTCCGTCTTTACTTAAAACAATTACATCACCATAACTCGCTTCTATGCTAAACTCTCCTTTTGAATTAGTACGTACAGATTTTGATTTCCCTTGAACGCGAACCGTTATGCCAACGATAGGCCTTCCCGACTCATCGGTCACCCTGTCTGTATAGATCTTTTTTGATTCGTTTTGGTTGGTAACCTGAGCCTGTACGCCAGAAACCGTAAACACTAAAAGAATCACGATGACCTGTCTTATATACTGTAGTTGCTTATTCATAATTAAACTTATCTCGGTAAAACTACGACCTAAAATTCGTTAAATAAAATGCCCCTTCTTTAAAATTAATAAAAACAGGACTAAAATGCCAGTCTAAATTCCCCCTCCCTCAATAGATTATCCCATTCCCTCATTCATGAGGCTATTTCCCTCATTTCACATTTTATATCGCATAGATACCCTCTAGTTTTACAGTAAATAAAAGCGAAGAATTATGAAAAATGTACAAAAAGCACTCCTCACCGTATGCATACTTATCAGTCTGTCTGTATCTGCAAACGAACCCAAAAACACAATTAAAGTTGCACTGCTGCTCGACACGAGTAATTCGATGGACGGTTTAATCAATCAAGCAAAAACACAATTATGGGAAATTGTGAACGAGCTTTCGTATGCAAAATGTGGCAATGAAGATCCAGATTTACAAATTGCACTATATGAATACGGGAATGACAATCTCCCGTCTGAAGAAGGGTATATTAGACAAGTAATTGGCTTTAGTAATGATTTAGATGAAATCTCTGAAAAGCTATTTTCCTTAAAGACTAGTGGTGGCAATGAATTTTGCGGCGAAGTCATCAACACTTCCTTAAAGCAATTAAATTGGGGAAAAAATAAGGATGATTTAAAGTTAATTTTTATTGCTGGAAATGAACCCTTTACTCAAGGAAAACTAAATTATCAAGATGCAGCGTCACAAGCAAATGAACAAGGGGTTACGGTTAATACTATTTTTTGCGGAAGTTATTCGCAAGGAATATCGGGTAAATGGCGAGATGGAGCTACATTGACCAGTGGAGAATACATGACCATAGACCACAACCAAAAAGTAGTGCATATTGTCTCTCCCTATGATGAAGTAATTCTTAAACTTAATGCGAAACTCAATGAAACCTATATTTATTATGGAAACCAAGGGAGACAAAAAATGGTCTTGCAGTCTACACAAGATGAAAACGCCTCAGCCCTGAACGATGTAGTGAGTGTAAAACGTGCTGTTTCTAAAAGCTCGCGAATTTACAAAAATGAGTCATGGGACTTGGTAGATGCCGAAAAGGGAAAAGCATTTGATTATGCTAAAATTGACAAAACAACTCTACCAGCTCATTTACAAGATAAATCGGCAGTGGAATTAAAAAAATACGTCGCTGAGCAAAGCAAAAAGCGATCTGCCATTCAAAAAGAAATCCAAGCCTTAAATCTAAAGCGAAATGCGTTTGTACGCAACCAGCAAAAAGAAACGTCTACAGGCTTAGAAAGTGCCTTGATCAACGCAATTAAAAAACAAGCAGCATTAAAAAAATACCACTGGTAACTTACTGAATAGTATCGCATAACAAAAAAGCAGCGGAGTTTAGCGCTGCTTTTTTGTTATATACTGACAGATGTTGCTTTAGTATAAACTTCGGCTTATCTAAAGAAGGAATGGTTTTAATTATCATTTCGAAAGAGAAAGGGGTTGTACTGTGGAAAATAGCCTCTCATGCGTGGTTTACCAAAGAGATTTATTCCCAGGGTTAATTGATGAAACCCACCATAATCAAAACTCAAATCTCCCAATTGCTGTGAATAGGTATAGGTAAAAGAATACCTCCCCATTTCAAACCCTAAAATGGGTGTAATCTGGCTGAGTTCTTCTATCGGATTATCATCTAAACTTCTACGGTATGATAAGGCCACATAGGCTCTTTTATCCGTTCCAATTAATCCGTAAATTTTAGCATTTAAATCAAGAATCTTTTCTTGTGTTTGCTCTACATATTGCAGCATTACAGAAGGTTCAAATTGGAAGCGTTTTTCCCATCCAAAAAAATAGCCCACATTAATGAGGTACCGTCTCAAGTTTACCGTTTCAAGTCGCTTTTCACTTGCTGATTTAGTATTGAGAAGTAAATTTTTTACCGTAAAAAAAGCATAGCCGTCTAGATTAAAATACGCCATAGAGAAATCGGCGTTGACATAATAATCAGATTCAACTACTCGCGAAATTACCGGATCTGGTCTTGAAAAAGAGCGCTGATCAACGCTGTTCTGAACAAAAGTTCCTGCGAGACCAAAGGATAGTTGATTACGGGCATCATCGCGCCCAAAATTAACATGATAGGCATAGGTTAATTGAATTCCTTTTTGCGCGTGATATCCATTTTTATCATTAAACAACATCCCTCCCAGTCCAGCATTGAGTCCCAAACGCTGATGATAACTAAGCGTTTGTAAAGAAGGAGCATCTTCTTGTGACGTCCATTGCTGCCGATGGGTCATCCTTAATTTTGCAAACTCATAACTCAAACCAGCTACAGACGGATGCACTAAAAAAATATTATCAGATAGATAATCTGAATATAGGGGCAAAGTACCTTGCGTCCAACCTACCTTACTATAAAGCACTAGAATACTTATCGTTAAAATATTTTTTATTTTCATTTTCTCAATAAGCTAAAATGACCTTTAAACAATCTACCATCCTCTAATTTCACATTAAACCAATAATCCCCATCTGGCATCATCCTTCCCCGATACCTCCCATCCCAACCGTCAGAAGTTGGATCTAATTTAACAAGCAGCTTTCCAAAGCGATCATAAATATAAATCAAGGTGGCCGGTTGAAAATTAATTCCATCAAGCTGCCAGGTATCATTATAACCGTCTCCATTAGGGGTTAAAAATTTTGGATATCCAAACACTGCAATTTCACGCTGTTCAACTCCACAGCCATATTTATCGCGAACCTTGACGGTTACCATGCCAGAAGGCACATTATCGAAATAAGGATCGTCTTGAAATGGACCATCATTAATAGCGTATTCATAATCCCCAACCCCTGAAGCATCGATTGTTATCCTATTAATTTCATTTTCATCGTCAATATGTATGGCGTCAATCACAGCAAGGTCAGAATAGCTAATAATAACAGATTTTGTGACGGTACACTGTGCATTATTTTTAGCAGTGACAGCGTATACTCCCGGCGTATAAAATTGGTGTGAAGCTGCCGTGCCTATGACTTCATCGTTACTATTCGTCCACGTGTAGCTATAATCGTCTGCTGGTTGTTCAACAGAAACAGTAACCGGGCTAGTTGGGGTATTCAAACACAAATACGCCCTTTCGGGAACTTCAAATGCAGGAATGTNATCTACGTGTAACTGTAAAAAATAGCCAAGAGCAAGGCATGCATTATTGTCTAGACTTTCTACTCGCACCACCACATCTTGAGTACCTTGAACAATATTAACATAATTCGTTGGATCTATGGGGTGTATTTCTTCGAGCCCATCTTCCATACGCTCATACAATTGGATGTCTAAGTTTTGTCCGCTAGGAAATAATTTCTTTAGCTCTTCCACGGCGTTTACCAAATTAAAAGCCACAAAACCATTCGTCTCATCGCCGTCGGCTGCATCATCACATTGATGTACAATATACTGGGTATCTTCGGGAAGAGTTGTTGTAGATACCTTTAACAAAATCCGCGCAATTTTAGCACAACCCACTGCATTTTCTACCCGAGCAAATACAGTAACATTATTTGATTGAAGGTAGTTGGTTGGATTGCCAATAACGTCAGACACATCCCCTTCTTCGGCATCAGCTAACGATTCATAAAACAACATAGTAGCTATAGTAGGGTCATCAACAATAAGCGATTTGGCTTCGTTAAGGTTAAAAAAGGTTTGACCATCCCCATCATCATCACATTGAAATAATTGTACGTTTTCTTCAATGTCTGGAACGGCTAAAATTTCAACTACTTGTGATATTTCTTTGGTTTGTTCGGCTGTAGTTACGCGTACTGAAATTGTATAACTTCCTACGGCTGAATAGCGGTGTGTGGGATTGAGCTCAGTACGCACAGGTGTTCCATCGCCAAAATCCCAAGCAATGGAAACTATGGGCTCATTAGAATCTATGGAGAAGCGCGTTTCTTGACCAAAACAATTATTCTCAACAGTGACATAAGCGGCCAAAAAAGATTGAATAAACGGAGGTAAACCTTGGGTTGAATTTTTACCATTTAGACCAATTGCATTGTGAATATAATTCGCTCCAAGGCCGTCGACATCCGGATTGCTTATTACTCCTAAAAAGGCTGTTTCGTTAATGGCACGGTAAATTTTACCATCAATAGCTAATTGCAAAGCTCCGCGTTGATTTTGATATCGATGAAGTTCTACGCGACTTGCATTGAGTTCATTTGACGTTTGTCCTTCAGCTTCCACATCAAACTGATAGAGTACTTCTAAGGAAGTACTACCAAAATCGGTATAATCACCCGTTGAAACGTATAATTTTTTACTTAATGGGGAAAATTCCACCCCATATCCATGTTCTCCATCAAGATTAATAATACGCTGATTACTAACCGTACCTGAAATTGCATTAAAATCGTAAAAATAGGTCCCTGCAGACATGGATGCAGACACTAATTTTTTACCATCAGGTGATACTTTTAAATACCCTCTTCTGTCCGATGGACTCGCAAATCCATCATTGCCTGCAATGGGTGTAGGCCGAACGCCTGTACCATCAACTTTATAAACAAAAAAGCGATCGTTCTTATTAGCAATAACCCAAAATGCCGCTTCTCCTTCTACTTTAACCGCCGTAATCTTTTCATTCACAGGAGAAGTTAAGAGTAACGTTGGGCTCGGTACTCCGCTATCACCCACCACATCTCCTAGTCCGCCATTAAGATGCATATCTACGGTATAATAATTCAACCCCTTATCTCCATTTGCCCAATCAACGGTAAAAATATAATAGAGGTTATCAGCCTCAGGGTTAGGAACAATAATAGCAGATTGTGTACTAGAGGAATGTCCAAAGAGGTTTTTTCCTGTAGGCATCACCACATGGGAGGCATTCCACACATTGGACCCATCTGTATAGAACAAAAGTTTCCCTTGTGCATCGGCAATTGAGGCACAGCCTTCAGATGTTCTTAACGCCCCGTTGGTAATTGCCACAGGGGCACCCGAACTGAAGTCAAGACCAGCATTATTACCAAAATACCAATACCCCGCTTGTTTTTGTGAAAACACAGTGAGCGAACTACAAAGTATCCATAAAATGAGAAGGTAGTTTTTCTTCAAATTTATTACGTTATGATGACTAAATGGGTGTATACTCAGTGTATTTAGGGAACCCACCTTTAGTGTGGGCGCGCCCAGATAAAATCTATTTATCATGTTATTGAAAAAGATTATATCAGTTCACTGTCAAATATATATAATATCTTACTTTTGCCTTTAAAATTCTAGTTAAATGTTTGTCATAAAAATAGAGGCTACCAATAATCCTACTGTGATTAAATTTGTTGCCAATAAGGTACTTACCGAAGGCAGTTTTGAATATCACAATGTAGAAGAGGCAACCAATTCGTCTATCATTGCCCAATTATTTCATTTACCTTTTGTAAAAAAAGTATATGTCACCGCTAATTTTATTGCGATTGAGCGCTATAATATTGTAGAATGGCCCGAAGTTCAAAGTGAAATAAAAGGTATCTTAGAAGATTACCTCAATGCAAATGACTCTCTATTTTCAGTACAAAAGAAAAAGACCGGAATGGTAGATGTGTATGGTGAGAGTACACCAAATCCACATGTAATGAAATTTGTCTGTACAAAACTACTTACTAAAGAATTAATAGAAGCCACTTCTGTAGCAGAGACTACCGAAATTCCACTGGCACAAGAACTCTTTAATTTTGAAGGAGTACGTGAAGTTTTTATTGCTGAAAATTATATTTCAATAACGAAAACAGCGGCGATAGAATGGTTTGAATTAACCAATGAACTCAGAGATTTTTTAAAATCATACCTTCAAGAAAACAAACCAATTGTTACCGAAAACTTTAAGCCAAAAAAAATTGCAGCAGAGCAACATGAAGTAACCACCAGCACCGACCTATCAGGTACCTCAAAGGAAATTGTTGCTATTTTAGACGAATATATTAAACCCGCAGTTACATCTGACGGTGGCAATATTTTATTCCAATCTTACGATGAAACCAACAAAATAGTAAAGGTAATTTTACAAGGCGCCTGTAGTGGTTGTCCATCATCAACGGTTACCTTAAAAAACGGAATTGAGGCCACATTAAAACAGCTCTTGCCTAATAAAATTGAGGAAGTAGTTGCCCTAAATGGATAGTTTTTGTTTCTAATTTCGTAAATTTACGATTCACTAAATTTTTAACTTAAACACACAATTATGGCAATTATGAAAGTAATAGAGGTGATGGCAAATTCTGACAAGAGTTGGGAAGATGCCACACGCAAAGCAGTAAAACACGCTTCAAAAAGCGTAAAACATATTAAATCGGTATTTGTTCAATCGCAAAGTGCCGTGGTTAACGATCAAGAAGTAACTGAATTCAGGGTAAATTTAAAAATTACGTTTGAAGTAAAATAAGTTACTTTAAAACATCAACTTAAAAGTGTATTGATTTTCAATACGCTTTTTTTTTGCCTAGTGGCTGGTACCCCTTCTGAAGTCGTTTCCTTTGTAAGCTTACTATTGCGTAAGGTACAGCTGCGAATAGGTATGGGTACGTATTAAACGAAGTAAAATTATTAAGAAAATAGCACGGTACTACACAGACTAGAAAGCTTTAGGAGATTTTAACATTAACTTAAAAATATAGTGCTTATTTTTGCCTTGTTAACTAATTAAAAAATATAGATTATGGATATGGATAAGTTTATGGAAAAGATCATGGAATTCATTGTGAATTATGGCCCTAAAGTATTGGGGGCAATTATAATATGGATTGTGGGATCTTGGCTTATTAAAAAACTTATGAGCGTTGCGCGTAATGTAATGACAAAACAACGTTATGACGAAAGTTTACAGCGATTCTTATTAAACTTAATCGGATGGGTCCTTAAAATCTTATTAATCCTTACCATCTTAAGTAATCTTGGCGTTGAAACCACTTCTTTTGCTGCAATTTTGGCAGCTGCCGGCTTAGCTATTGGCTTGGCACTGCAAGGTTCTTTGGCTAATTTTGCTGGAGGGGTGCTCATTATGATCTTCAAACCTATAAAAATTGGAGATTTAATTGAAGCGCAAGGCATTACTGGAGTAGTAAAAGANATTGAAATATTCACCACCAAACTTATTACCCCTGGAAATAAATTAGCGATTGTTCCAAATGGCGCTTTGTCCAATGGAAACATCATCAATTACACAGAAGAAGGAATTTTACGAATAGATATGGTTATAGGGGTGTCTTATGACGCTGACATTAAGAAAACCAAAGAAGTATTGATGCGTGTTTTAACAGACAATGAAAAGGTCTTAAAAGATCCTGCTCCTACGGTAGCCGTGTCAGAATTAGCAGATAGCTCTGTGAACTTTGTTGTACGTCCTTTTGTGCTTGCAGCAGACTATTGGGCGGTTAATTTTGAAACTTTAGAAAATGCTAAAATCGCCTTAGATAATGCAGGAATTGAGATTCCTTACCCACACTCTGTGGAAATTCAAAAACAAGGATAAGTTATCCTCAAAAAATTATCGTATGAAAAAAATAAATTTAATAATTGGCCTTTGCCTGGTTACCCTAGGTGGAATTCACAGCCAAACCATTGACGTTGACAATTATTTTTCAGGGTTAAACGTGGTGACGGAAAAAGGAGGACTTCCTGACGGAGTAATTGGATCAAGCTATATCACGGATGAGTTTCAGCCTGCTAAAATTTCGACTGACGATAAAACCTATGCCGTACGGTATAACGCATATCGCGATGAGATGGAAATTCAACACAATAATCAGAATTACTACCTAACTAAAACTGTGGGATTTACAATTACTTTTATTACGGACAATAAAGTCTATCAATCCTTCCCACTCCCTGAAAACGCAGGTAAAACTGGATTTTTTGTGGTATTGGCAGCAGGAGATAAAGGAACTGTTTTACTACGGGAAAAAATCACCTTTATAGAAGGTTCTCAGTCATCTACTGGATATGATTCTGCTCAACCCCCGCAATTTAAGCGACAAAAGGATACATTTTATCTTTATCGCAATGGGATGGCTACAGAAATTACTACCAAGAAAAAAGATTTCTTAAACTTGTTTGGCGCGCAATCTAAGCAGGTAGAAAGTTATATGAAAAAGGAAAAATTGAATCCGAAAAAAGCGGAAGATTTAAGTCAAATCTTTACCTATTACAATTCGTTATAGCGGTTTTTTCTTTGAAGGAGTAACTAAAAATTCTTTGAGGTAAAGTGGCTCAAAATAGGCGAGGTTCTCGTAGTTCGCTTGGGTGTATTGCGTATTTCCAAGTATAGGCATTTGTTGTGATGATGGGAAGTAACCATCCATGAAGATGGCATTTTCATGACGTATAACGTCACGGCATTTTTCAGCACCATCCCCTAAAAAATATACCTTTCCTTTGACCAAATATTCTGCAAAGGAATCGGCATTGATTACTTCGGCTTGAATCCCTCGAATACACGTGTAATTTTCGTCGTAAACAGCACTATACACTTCCATTCTACGTGCGTCTAAAAGTGGCACTATATAGGCATCGTTTGTAACCGAAATTGCACGAGCTAAGATTTCCAAAGTTGACAGACCTATCAAGGGAATATCTAACGTAAAACAAATTCCCTTAGCCGCGGCTACTCCAATTCGCAAGCCAGTATAAGACCCAGGTCCTTTGCTTACCGTTACCGCCTTTAAATCGCCCATGGAAGTACCTGTTGTAGTGAAGAGTTCATCAATAAAAACATGCAGGAGTTCCCCATGACTATAGCTTTGATCATTAAACTCTTTAACGCAACGTAATTGAGCTCCATCAGACAAGCTTACAGAGCAGTTTTTTGTGGCGGTTTCAATATGTAATAATAAGGTCAAAATGAGATAATTTAGCTACAAAGGTATTGAACTGAAGTTAACTTTTCAGGTGTAAATAAAAATTAGTGTAAGCCTTCTCCTCACTCCAAACTTCAGCTTAGCCGATGGCTGTTTTGTCATGTCTTTATTTCTACGTACATCAAGAAAGCTGATACCATTAGGGCACAGACTAATGCGTTAATAAACTTTATGAAGACTTGTACTTATTCTAACACAATTGGAATTCCGTAATAGAACTCAAGCAGTTTAGTTCGAAATACAAAATTGTATTTGGCACGTGATAAATCAGATTTAACCGTGGCAAGGCGATTGCGCACTTGCTCAAAATCAAAAGACGTACTGTCGCCCAGGTTATAACGTTCTTGTGCAAATATAAACGCTTGTTCTTGCGCTTTTACCGACTTTTCAGCCGCTTGATATTCTTTCAAAGCACCTCGAGCATTAATATAGGCTTGTTCTATATCTTCGCGTAAGGCAAGTTTTGTATTTTCTAGCCCTATTTCTGTAATTTCCTTATTAATTAAGGCTCTATTCACTCCAGCTTTAACTTGGCCTCTATTAAAAATAGGAATATTTAAACTTAGCCCAATAGATTGACCAAGGTTATTATCGAGTTGTTCAGAAAAACTAAACATATCTGGATTACCGTATAAATGACTATATCCAGTACCGAGTCCTGCACTCAATGAGAGCGAAGGTAGGTAATTAGATTTAGCAATTTTAATGCTATTTTCTGCATTCTCTACATTGAGTTTAGCACTTTTTATTTCAGGTCTACTCGCTAATGCTTTCGTGAAAATTTCATCGGTATTATTGTACATCAATGCCACCGACCCAATGTTTACATCAATATCTTCCACATCAAAATCAGTATGAGGTAACTGTAAGGTTTGTGAAAGTGATAACAGAGATAATTCAAGGCTATTTTCAGCTGCTACAATTGCACTTTCATCACTAGCTAAGGTGGCTTCAACTTCCAATAAATTACCTTTTGGTAACACACCAGCATCAACAAGCTCTTTAGTTCTCACTAATTGTTGCCTAGTAATTTCTATTTGCTCATTAGCAATGGCTAGGCTTTCTTTATTAAATAATACATTGAGGTAAGCATTGACAATAACTAAAGAAATATCATCTTTCATCTTCTGCAAGTCAAGCAAGCTCGCTTCATACGCAATTTCAGATTGAAGTACATTGTACTTTAAATTAAATCCGTCAAATAAAGTTACCGAAGAATTTAGGCCTAGATTGGTTGAGCGGGTATTTACAGACTGTCGATTTCCTGAAATAGGCTCAATTCCAGATCCAAAACTAAAGTTCTGACCGATAGATCCTGAAACTCCGGGTAATTTATTCCCTTTGGCACTCGCAATATCTTGTTTTCTTAATTCGGTTGTCTGGTCAGCTTGTAAGACAGATAAGTTATGTTGTAAGGCATAATTTACCATCTCTTCTAATCCCCATTTTTTCTCTTGCCCTACGGCGGTAACTGCGATTAAAAAGGCGATTAAAACTGTAATTTTTGTTCTCATAAACTCTTAGCTATTAAAAAAAAATACCCCCTAATAAGGTAGATTACTTAAAAGGGTGCTCTATTTATTTTTTTCGATTTCTTATTTGACGACTAAAGCCTGTACATGTTACACTTTTTTACAGGGAATTCGTCATTTATTTATTTTGTTTGTATTTTTTAAATATAAAATACCCAGCAACTGCCACCAAAATATAGGGAAACATCATTAAATATACGATTCCAGTATTTAAGCTCTCAGCCATATCTGCATCACCCGATTCGACTACGGCTTTACACATGGCACATTGAGCCTCACTAAGGATAGGGAGTAGTAAAAAACAACTCAGAAGAAAGAATTTTGCTTTCATATATAATACGGTGAAATCATAAGGTACACAATTACTCCAGAAATAGCAACATATAACCAAAGTGGAAAGGTTATTTTTGCAATACGTTTATGTCGCTTTATATCATTAGTGATTGCCCTTACATAGGTAATTAATACAAAAGGAATTACCGCAATTGACAGTAATATATGAGAAATTAAAACGAAATAATAAATATACTTACTACTTCCTTCTCCTTTATAGACTGTTGAGTCAGAAGTCATATGGTATAAGATATACAAAATTAAAAAAATTACCGAACAAGCGATAGCCGTTTTCATTAAACGTTGGTGAAGGCTTATTTTTTTATTCTTTATTGCCCAAAAGGCTACCATTAAAAGCACTGCCGTAAACCCATTAATAGACGCGTAAATAGGCGGTAAGAATACCGGTAGCTCTAAATCTATTTTAACTGAAAATAAGGCGGCAACTACAAGCGGCACAAGGATAGACAATCCTAGGATTAATTTATTGTATTTTTTTTCGGCGACTTGATTCATTCTGCTAATAATTTTTTAATATCCTCTTTAATCCACTCCACCTGCTCTGCTTCTGTTCCTTGATAGTAAACTATTGGATTTCCATGTTCATCTTTTCGCGATCGGATATACCCATTTTTATCGATAAGGGCAAAGAATCCTTGATGTTCAAAACCTCCTTCAACTTCAGGGTTAATACCCGTAAAAATATTAAGGCCTTTGTTTGACAATTCATACACATCCTGATCTTCTTGCGTTAAAAAATGCCAATTGAGGGAGGTAACTCCATAGCGTTCTGCATATTTTTTAAGAATCATTGGCGAATCGATGTCTGGGGTTATACTAAATGAGGCAATCCCAAAATCTTCACGATCGCCATACTCCTTTTCAATTAANGTCAAGTTTTTAGTCATNACCGGACAGATACTGGGACAGCTGGTAAAAAAGAAGTCCACCACATAGACCATTCCGTTAAAATCGCTTCTACTAATCAAGAGACTATCTTGATTTCTAAAAGTGAAATCTGGCATTTTTTTTAGCGTATCATTTATGTTTAAAAATGCGAGGTCAGTATCGGGTTTTAAGCTTTTTCGTTGCTCAATGGTGTTTCCATTTTTAAAACGTTCTACAATCTTAGGAACTGCATAAATTCCAAAAACCAATATAATAAAGGTAATACCGATATATGAATTTTTCTTCATCCGTTATATTTTACGTTTATTCTTTTTTAATGCCATTCTATATTCGGCCACCAACACTTTTACATCATCTACCATCTTATTGTGAATTGGGGCTACAGTTTCTGCATTATACCCATATAAAATTCCTGCTGTATCATCATCGTCTACCCTACCTCTTAGGTTTTGATCTTTATCTACTATAAATGCATAAGGTGTATAACTATTCTCAGCTAGTGGAAATGGTGTTTTTAAGCTTTTAAACAAGGTTTGAATCTGTTCAGGCGTTCCGTATACACTTTTCCATTTTTGCATGTCAGTGACCACACTAAAACGCTTAAGTAAAGCCTCTGATTGTTTTTCCGTTCCATTAGGAAGGACGGCTACAAACTGAAAATCCTTAAATTTATAAAAGTGTTTATAAATCTTTTCATTTAAATTTAGGGCGTTGCTCTTTACCGCATCTAAATCATCACCAAAGAAGCACAGTATTGTAATATTTCCATCAAGGGTAACCGTATCAAGTGCAGGGTGATTAAAGTCATTAACATCACTAACTTGTTCTGTAAGCACAGGTAATTTGGCAAAATTATTTGTACCTGTCAACAAGAGAATATAGAAAACAAGTGGCATAATAAACAATACAACTACTACCCAAAAATTTCTTTTCTTCATCTTAATAACTTTAATAAATCGGGATACAAAATTACTGTTCTTTTAAGGAAATCTATTAATTTTTAACAAAGTTCTGTATTAAAATATCATTTGCTGAGCCAAAAAATAGTTTTCTGCCGTTATTTTGATATGTTTTTAAGGGCTGACGGGTTTAGGGGGGCTAAAATTTCACATTGGACCATAAAAAAAAGCGGTTAAAACCGCTTTTTATATATGTAAAACTTGTGCTCAGTGATTTATGACCACGTAGTATATCGTTCAAAGATTTCACCTAAATGCCCTCCTTCAATTAAGAGNAAGGTAGCTAAGTAACAAATTAAAAATACGGTTGTCCAAACTATAGCTCTTCGTAAGGATGCTTTTTCATGTTTAAGGTGCATAAAGTACCATGCAATTCCATACGCTTTTACAAGTGTTAAGATTAAAAAGATCCAGTTTAATAAACTAGTTCCTAAAAAATTACTGAGGTGAAGTGAATCAGGTTTAATAATACCAAAGATTACTTCAACGATTGTGATTATTGATAAGAATCCAAAGACTTTCCAAATTAAGCCAACATGTGATTCGTGTGCTTCGTGTGATTGTGCCATTTTACTAATTAAATATGATTAAACAAGATAAAAGAAGGTAAATACAAAAACCCAAACTAAATCGACAAAGTGCCAATAGAGTCCAACTTTCTCAACCATTTCATAATGACCTCTTCGCTCGTATGTTCCTATAATTACATTAAAGAAAATAATAATATTGATTACGATACCTGAAAATACGTGAAATCCGTGAAATCCGGTAATAAAGAAAAAGAAATCTGCAAACAAGGTATTACCATACTCGTTCACTTGCAAATTAGCCCCCATAACTACGCTTTCAGCTTTCGCTAAATACGCAACGGCTTCCTCTTTAGACATTACTGTCTTCTTCTTTTCATCGAGGTTAATCAACTCCGTTCTTAGTCCAACATCTGGATTTGACTTAAAACTAGTCACTACTTCCTCTAAGGTATAAGGAGCAATCGCTCCTTCATCTTGCATAAACCAAACTCCGTCGCTTCTTGTCAATTGTTTGCGTTCAGAATGTCCAACCACAAAATCATCTAGTGCAATTTGGTGCCCTTCTTTATCTATAAACTGGGCTATTTTGCCATCTTGCATGACTACAGCTCCATAGGTTCCTCCAATAAAATTTTTCCATTCCCACGCTTGTGAACCAAGAAAGATAAGTCCTCCAATAATGGTTAACAACATATAAACGGTAACTTTTGCCTTTTTCATTTGATGACCAGCATCTACTGCTAATACCATCGTTACCGACGAAAAAATCAGTATAAAGGTCATAAACGCTACATAATACATTGGGAAATGACCGTGTATGAAGGGTACGTGTGTAAACACTTCATCGGCAATTGGCCAACTTTCCAAAAATTTAAAACGCATTAATCCGTAAGCGGCTAAAAATCCTGAAAAGGTTAAGGCATCTGACATGATAAAGAACCACATCATCATTTTTCCGTAACTTGATCCTAAGGGTTTCTTTTCCCCTCCGTCCCAGGTATTTTCTGCGCTAGTTTCTGTAGCAACTGTTGCTTCCATAAAAAATTATCAGTTAATTTTGGTTAATTCTGGCGCCACGATGACTCTTGGCATCTGGCAAAAATATAAAACTTATACGACAAATCAATAGATAAAAAATGGTTTTTTCGCTATCTGAATTTCTTCTAATTAGGTAATAAAATAGAAAAAGATAAATAGAAAAATCCACAATATATCTACAAAATGCCAGAAGATCCCTCCGAGTTCTACCCCTAAGGTGTCTTGTGCACTGTATTTTTTTCTCAACATTTTAGTGGTTATGTACCCCAAAACTATAATTCCTGCGGCGACGTGCAAAAGGTGAGCAAACGAAATAACCACCAACAAGGCGGAAGAGACTACACTTTCTTTTCCTGCAAAGTAAAGCCCAGCATCCCTAAGTTCTCCAAAACCTTGAACCTGAAAATAAACAAAGCATACGCCTAGCAGTAAGGTAATAACTATCCAAAGCGAAGCATATTGTGTATTGCCATTTTTTACACTGCGCAATCCTAGATAATAAGCAATACTACTTAAAAAAATTAAGGCAGTACTAATATATAAGGCTTGAGGCATCTTAAAGGAGACCCAATCTTCCCTTGCGCTACTAATAATATAGGCGCTTGTTAGGCCTGCAAACATCATTATTATACTCACAATACTGATATACAGCATTTGTTTTGATGATTTACGACGAATTTGAATTTCTAATTCCATATTAAATAAATTTATCAACTACATAGATCACTTGTACAACGGTAATATAAAGGACACTTGCCAGCATTAATTTTCTAGCAAGCACATCCGTTTGTTTTTTGTGAAGTTTTATGCCAGCAATAAGCATAAAAATTCCGAGTCCAAAGACAAGTATCGCTCCAACGATAGAGAGTTTTAATTCTCCTGTCATCCCAAAGACAGGAAGAATAGAAACAATTATCATCCATATGGTATATAGCAATATCTGCGAGGTGGCTTTCTTATCTTTAGAACCAGTTGGCAACATATCAAAACCCGCTTTTTTATATTCATCAAATTGCAACCAGCCAATTGCCCAAAAGTGTGGAAATTGCCAAAAGAATTGTATGATAAATAAGACACCAGCCTCAACACCAAATTTACCCGTAGCCGCAACCCATCCAAGCATAAAAGGAATTGCACCAGGAATAGCACCCACAAACACTGACAAAGGAGTCATTGGTTTAAGAGGGGTATAGACACTTGCGTATAAAAAAATTGAAATAGCGCCGAACAAGGCCGTTTTTGCATTTATATTATATAAGATAATTATTCCAGCTAAGGCAAGAATAATACCTATGGTCATGGCGGTATTTACAGACATTCTACCAGCCGGTAGGGGTCTGTTTTGCGTTCGCTTCATCAATTTATCCGTATCTTTTTCAATGACTTGATTAAAAACATTGGAAGCACCCACCATACAATAACCTCCAATAGCTAAGGAGATAAGTACAGAAAATTGAATGGTATTTGCAGCGATTAAGTATCCAGCAACGGCAGAAAACACTACACTTAGGGAAAGTCCAAATTTAGTAATCTGCTTAAAATCATCTATGACTGACGCAATAGATTTCTCTGCTGAGGATGTTTTGACGGAAGTCGACATAATAACTAAAAAATTGATGCAAATATATTTATTAATTAAGGAATAAGCACCTTAAAATTACCCCTTTATTTCACACAGCAATAAAAAGATCAAAAAACTCTTTGCGATTTATAGAATTGTATTAAATTTGCGCTCGCAATTACGACAATATAATTGTGAAACGTTCATCATAAAATTGCGAAAGTAGCTCAGGGGTAGAGCATCACCTTGCCAAGGTGGGGGTCGCGGGTTCAAATCCCGTCTTTCGCTCAGAAAGATCGAAAGATGAAACCTCGTTCCATTGTAATGGAATATCTTTCTTTCGTTTTAAAACTATACCAATTGGTCGATTTATCGGCAGCTGCTCGAGTGGTGGAATTGGTAGACACGCCGGACTTAAAATCCTGTGACCATCTGGTCGTGCGGGTTCAAGTCCCGCCTCGAGTACA
>JGI24723J26617_10000641_pt1 | contig 34011 bp, 26 predicted proteins | sample Cruoilmetagenom6_FD_26617 | JGI IMG/M metagenome (IMG submission 26617) | reverse complement strand
CAAGCGCTGAAAGACAGCGGCTGGGAACCAAAGACCCACGACGAGCAATGCCGCACAGGTGTGATGATCGGTTCCGGCATTGGCGGACTGCCAGGTATCGAAGAAGCTGCCATCACCCTGCGTGATAAAGGGCCGCGCCGCGTGAGCCCGTTCTTTATTCCAGGTCGCCTCATCAATTTGGCGTCCGGCTACGTCTCGATTAAGTACGGCCTTAAAGGTCCAAACCACTCAGTCGTAACAGCTTGTTCCACAGGGGCCCACGCGATCGGCGATGCCTCTCGTCTCATCATGTTTGGCGACGCTGACGTCATGGTCGCAGGCGGCGCAGAATCCGCCATCAGTCGTCTCGGCATTGCAGGCTTTGCAGCCTGTCGCGCGCTTTCAACCGGCTTCAATGACACGCCAGAGAAAGGCTCACGCCCCTATGACACAGACCGCGATGGTTTTGTGATGGGTGAGGGTGCTGGCGTAGTCATCCTAGAAGAGTATGAACATGCCAAGGCCCGTGGCGCCAAGATTTATGGCGAAGTTGCGGGCTATGGTCTGTCGGGTGACGCATACCACATCACGTCACCTGCGCCAGATGGAGATGGTGGATTTCGGTCCATGCAAATGGCACTGAAGCATTCCAGTCTGGGTGTATCTGATATTGATTACGTCAACGCACATGGGACCTCGACGCCACTTGGTGATGAGATTGAGCTGGGTGCGATTTCTCGTCTCTTTGGCAATTCCATTGAGACGATGTCAATGTCATCTACCAAATCATCTATTGGCCACCTGTTGGGGGCTGCGGGCGCTGTGGAAGCGATTTTCTCGCTGTTGGCAATGCGCGACAATATTGCGCCGCCAACCATCAACCTCGACAACCCATCGATAGAAACAGAGATGGACCTGGTCCCCCTTAAAGCACGTGAGAAAGAGATCAACGCGGTCTTGTCGAATTCATTTGGCTTTGGGGGCACCAATGCGTCGCTGGTTATGAAAAAAGTCGACGCTTGAGCGAAGACGCAAAAAATTCTGACAACAATGAAGGAGCGGACGCTAACAATGCGCCTGCACCTAAGCTGCCATTCCTAAAACACAAAGCCTTTATTTACACTGCCCTTGTAGGTGCTGTGGCTTTGGTTATTGCACTATCAACCTTGGTGGGATTGTACGCATACGCACGCGCTGAATTTTACGCCGAGGCGCAAACCGATAGCGATCAGGTGTTTCTGTTGCCTCATGGCACAGGGCTCAATGCCACGGCAGCCAGGCTCCATGATGCCGGTCTCATTTCCAGCTCTCTCATCTTTCGACTCACCATGCGCATCACCGAGCAAGGCAACAACCTGAAGGCGGGTGAATACGCCATTCCTGCCGGGGCCAGCATGGCGCAGATTGCTTCTATTTTGGAGAGCGGCAAATCCATTCTGCATAAGATCACTCTGGCGGAGGGGCTCACTAGCTGGGAAATCATGCAGATCATTGCTGCCGATCCTGTCTTGGTGGGCGAAGAGGTTGAGGTCCCGAGCGAAGGCTCGCTATTGCCAGAGACCTATCTCTTTACGCGTGGAACAAGCCGCGCTGAGATTGTCGCACAAATGCAGGCCACCCATGATGAGGTCGCGGCAAGGCTCTGGGATGCGCGCGCTGAGAACCTTCCCATCGATACGTTGGAAGAGGCTGTGATCTTGGCTTCAATTGTTGAGAAAGAAACGGCTCTTGCGGCCGAGCGCCCACGTGTGGCCGCCGTGTTCGTGAACAGATTACGCCGTGGCATGCGTCTCCAATCTGATCCGACAATCATCTACGGCCTTACAGACGGGAAGGGGCCGCTGGGACATCCCATCCGTCGTAGTGAGTTGAACCGGAAGACGGCTTACAACACCTATCAAATTGACGGCCTGCCACCGACAGCAATTGCAAATCCAGGGAAAGCATCACTGGCAGCCGTGCTTAATCCGCCAGATACGACAGAACTGTTTTTTGTGGCGGATGGGACAGGCGGCCATGCTTTTGCGGAAACGCACAGAGAACATGAGCGAAATGTCGCAAAATGGCGTCGTATAGAGCGCAGCCGTCGCCAATAGTCGGGACGCTATTCACGCTGCTATACTTCACACGCTTTCTTTTTCGATTCTCAGAAAGGACGTTTGTTCCGATGTCGCTTCAAAGCATGACTGGATTTGCCCGCGTTGAAGGGGCCCATGGTGCCTATCGTTGGCATTGGGAATTGAAAAGCGTCAATGGCAAGGGTTTGGATTGTCGCTTTCGTCTGCCGTCTGGTTTTGAAACGTTGGAAACGCCATTGAAAAATGCTTTGGCCAAACATTTGCGACGCGGCAATTGTCAGGCTGGTTTTCAGTTGGACAGAACGGTCTCCGCCTCAAAGCTTCAGGTGAATGAAGGTATCCTCGCAGATGTTCTGGCCGCCTCGTCGGTTGTGGCCAAAGCGGCAACTGCTGCTGGTGTTGATGTCGCTGCACCAACCACCGCCAGCCTGATGGCGCTGCGTGGTGTTATGGAAACCATCGATGTGGAAGAGGGTGATGGGGACGATACAGCGCTGCACGCTGCTATCCTCACCTCGTTTGAAAGCGTCGCGGCAGCTTTAGCCAGCGCTCGCAATGATGAGGGCCGGAAACTCACCGAGGTTATTTCCGGGCAAGTGGACAGAATTGACGCGCTGACCAAACAGGCGACCGCATCGCCCGCAACCAGTGTTGATGCTTTTCGAACGCGGCTAAAGTCGCAACTGGATGATTTGTTGACGGCATCACCGTCACTCTCCGAGGAGCGTTTGGCCCAAGAAGCAGCTCTGCTGTCCACCAAAGCCGATATTCGTGAGGAACTGGATCGCTTGAACGCGCATGTAGCGCAAGCTCAAGATTTGATTGCCTCAGGGGAGCCCGTTGGCCGACGACTTGATTTCTTGAGCCAGGAATTTAATCGTGAGGCAAATACTCTGTGTGCTAAATCGGCTGATACAGATCTCACACGCATTGGCCTCGACCTCAAAGCGGTGATCGACCAGCTAAAAGAACAGGTGCAAAACGTCGAATGAGCGACCTTGAGATAAATCGCCGTGGCTTGATGCTCGTGCTCTCATCGCCTTCTGGGGCAGGCAAGAGCACCCTGTCGCGCTTGCTGCTGCAAAAGGATGACCAGATTACAATGTCTGTGTCTGCAACAACACGCAAACCTCGTCCGGGAGAAGTTGACGGAATTGACTATCGGTTTTTGAGCACCGAAGATTTTGGCATTCTGCGCAATCAAGATGCATTTTTGGAACACGCGAAAGTCTTCGACAACTATTATGGCACGCCCAAGGCACCTGTTGAAGAAGCACTGGCGGCAGGCCGCGATGTCCTGTTTGACATTGACTGGCAGGGCACTCAGCAACTGGAAGAAAGCGCGTCACAAGATGTGGTGAAGGTCTTCATTTTGCCGCCGAGTGGTCAAGAACTTGAAAAACGCTTGAACAGCCGGGCCCAGGATCCCGCTGATGTTGTGACAGCACGCATGGCGAAAGCGTCTGACGAAATTAGTCACTATGCAGAATATGATTACATCATTGTCAATGTGGAGATCGAAAAGGCGTTGCTTGAACTGCAAGCCATTTTGACCGCCGAACGATTGCGCCGCGACCGCCGAGTGGGCTTGCGAACCTTTGTGCAACAGTTGCAGCAGGCACTTTAGAAGCTTGAGTGAAATTGACCGGCCAGATTTTGAAGATCTGACCGGCCTTCTTGTCTTTAAGGTTTCAGAACCACGCGGCCCAGGATTTTGCCATTGCGTAGATCATCAAGTGACTTCGTAGCTTGGTCAAGCGGACGTTCCTCTACCGGGATCGGGTCGATTTTGCCAGATTTCACCATGTCCATCATCTCGATGGTTTCGCTCAGAGAGCCAACGTATGAGCCCCCGATGGTGATTGCCCGCATTGGAAACATGGGGATCGGCATGGAAAAACCACCACCGAACATTCCGACCACAACGACCTGGCCGCCTTTACGTACGATGGAAGTGGCAAACTTCAGCGAGGCTTCAGAGCCAACAAAGTCGACGGCAGCAGGAACGCCACCATCCGTGTCAGCAAGAAGCTGCTTGATGGCACCTTCGTCTTTTGGATTGTAGGTCGCATGCGCACCAGAACCCATGGCTGCTTGCAGCTTTTGTGCATCGACATCTACGCCGATAGGAGCCGCATCAAACATGGCTTTGGCAAATTGCAAACCCATCATGCCAACGCCGCCAAGGCCAACAACAGCAACCCGTTCTTCAGGACTGATTTCGCCAAGCTTTTTCATAGCTGAATAGGCCGTAAGGCCAGAACACATGTAGGTCGCGGCCAATCCATCGGAGATGCCGGTATAGTCCAGCAAGTAGCGCGGGTGAGGGACAAGCACGTGAGTGGAATAGCCACCAGCAATTTGAATGCCAAGGTTTTGAGGCCGGTTGCACAGGTTTTCTTCACCACGGCGGCATGTGGGACAGTCACCACATCCGATCCATGGGAAAACCACGCGTTGATCGCCGACTGTGGCCCCTTCAGCATCTGGTCCAACAGCAACAATTTCGCCTTCGATTTCATGTCCAAGCGTAAAAGGCAGCTTGCGGCCACCGCTTACGTCCAACTTGTTACCACCGCCAAGGTCAAAATGACCGTCATGCAGATGAACGTCAGAATGGCAGACGCCGCAATGGCGCACTTTGATCAGAACCTGTGATCCCTCTGGCGTGGGGAGTTCACTCTCAGTTTCCTGAAGTGGTGCGCCATATTCGACGATTGATTGTGATTTCATAACGAATTCCCTGACTTATTGTGCCTGACATACTGTCATCATGTTTAGGCGCAATGTGGCACGGAGGGCTGGTCCACTCAACTGTGTTTTAGGGATTCGTAGGTCCTGGCGAGTGCGGCAAATTCTTCGATGGAGAGTTGCTCTGCACGCGCTGAGGGCTCAACACCCGCCTGGGCAAAAAGTGCCGCTGGGTCTACGCCCAACCCTTTCATGTTGGCGCGGATCATCTTCCTCCTTTGGCGGAAGGCTGCTTTCACGATCACAAAGAGTGAACGCAAATTCGCATCAAAAAGTGGTTCTGCTCGCGGTTCCAGATGGACAATGGAAGAGGTGACCTTTGGTGGTGGTGTAAAAGCCAATCGATCAACGTCGAACGCAATATCTGCCTCACACCGCCACCCAGCAAGAATAGACAGACGGCCGTAGGTTTTGGACCCTGGACCCGCAACAATCCGCTCAGCGACCTCCTTTTGGAACATAAGCGTGAGGCTCTTGTACCAAGGTGGCCAGGGNTCACACTCCAGCCAGTTGGTAAGCAGTGGCGTGGCAATATTATACGGCAGGTTGGCGACGACCCGCGTGGGGCCGGAAACCAGTGAACGATGATCTATTTCTAACGCGTCACCTTCGATAATTTCCAGGCGGCCTGGATAAAAATCCGAGATTTCTTTTAGCGCCGACAGGCAACGTTCATCACGTTCGATCGCAACAACTTTTTTGGCTCCTTCAGACAGAAGGGCGCGTGTCAGGCCACCAGGGCCGGGCCCAATTTCCAAGACTGTGACATCTTGAAGTGGGCCAGCAGCGCGCGCGATCCGCCCTGTTAGATTGAGGTCCAGGAGAAAATTTTGTCCAAGAGATTTTTTTGCATCGAGACCGTGCGTTGCGATTACATCGCCAAGGGGCGGCAGGCCGTCTGCTTCAATCATTAAAGGATGCCCTTTGAGCAGCGACAAAGGCTGCTTGGCGCAGCGCCGCGATGAAACTACCGGGATGTGCCTTGCCAGATCCAGCAATGTCACAGGCTGTACCGTGGTCAGGCGAGGTGCGTACAATCGGGAGGCCCAATGTGGTGTTGACCCCATTGTGAAAATCAATGGTCTTCAAGGGGATCAGTGCTTGGTCGTGATACATGGTTAGCACTGCGTCATAATGCACGCGCGCTTCTGCATGAAACAATGTATCAGCAGGAAAAGGACCAGTCACATCATGTCCACTCGCTTGAAGGTGGGCGACGGCAGGCGCAATCACGTCAATTTCCTCTGATCCCAACGCACCGCTTTCTCCGCCGTGAGGGTTTAATGCAGCGACGGCAACGCGAGGGTGGCCAATACCAAAATCCTGTTTCAGCGCATGTACCAGAATGGTCCCCCGCGAAACAATCAGCTCAGGGTTAAGCATTGCTGATACCTCGCGGAGAGGGACATGAATGGTAACCGGTACCACGCGTAATCCGGGGCAGGACAGCATCATGATTGGTGTGCCACCTGTCTCAACTGCAAGGTATTCAGTGTGGCCAGGGTGTTCAAAACCGGATTCATACAATGTTTGTTTGTGGATTGGGTTTGTGATGATCGCGGCGATTTCTCCCATTTGCGCCAATGCTACTGCACGCGAGAGAGACAGCATGACACTGGCCGCATTCCCTGCATCCAGGACACCAGGGCGTGATTTTTTTTTCAGCGTGAGCGGCATGACAGGCAGTGCATTTTCGAAGAGCGACACTGCCTGATTGGGGGTCTTTATCTCAACAATGGGAACGGAGAGCCCCAGCATTTTCGCCAATGCAGCCAATCGCTCTGGATCGTCAATCATGAAAAACGGCGACAAGTTCGCAGCATGGCGTTGCGCCCACGCAGTGAGCGTGACGTCACCGCCTATGCCAGCGGGGTCACCCATTGTTACAGCCAAGGGGCCGGTATTTGCTGTCAGCGCTAAGGACGGCATGAAGTGCTCCATCAAACGCCAAAACCGGTGAGGTCCCAATGTTCGTTTTGGATTTATCGCCTTTCGATTACGGCATCGCGGCGAAGGTCTCGCAAATGGCGCCGCGCCATCATTGAAAGTTCTTGATTGAAAAGATTGTTTTCAATCGAGTCGCGTGTTGGTTGGTTCCCTTGATCATCTTTTCGGTCGCAGATGACAAGAGCTTCAATACCGCGCTGTGTCCGACCTGCGGGGACAAATGATCCGGCCTCTTTTTCCAAGACAGCCGCGCGGATCGGCCCTCGCAATTGAGCAGCGGTTACTGTTTGTGGCTGACTAACCTGAGCACCTGGAATTGATGAAATTTGCTCTGGCAGGCGCGCACAGGTCCTAAAGTCGGCCTGCAATCTTTCGACTTGTGCGACGCGTGCTTGCACTGCGGCAGCGGGAGCATCAGGCGCGAGAGACAGGACAACTTGTATAAGAGAGAACTGTGTTTCCAGCGGATTAGGGCCGAGGCCTTGTCTACGCGATTTCAGTTGCATCACATAGAAACCGTTCACACTGCGAATAGGGTTGGAAACGGTGTTTACATCCATGCTGCGAACAGCTTCTGCAATTTCCGGTGTCAGCTGGCTTTCTGAGACCCATCCAATGTCACCACCGTTTGCAGCAGATGCCGCTTGGCTGAATTGTTGTGCGACACTTGCGAACGGGGCACCAGCACGTAACTGCTCAACCAATCGTTGGGCGCCGACAGCCATTTCTCGTTCCTGCGCGGGACCTTCGAAGCCGAGATACAACTCTTGCAGTTGGTATTGAACCTGGTTTGCGTCCGTCGCAATTCTGTTCAAGGCTTCACTGATTTCATCATCACCAATGGTCACAAGTGGCGCGAAACGAGCACCAGTGACCCTGTTCCAAGCTGAGTCAGCCAAAATTTGAGTCCGCAGGGCAGCTTCATTTACACCATTTGTGCTCAGATATTCAACGATCTGAGCACGTGTCATTCCCGCCCGCTGTGCGATGTTGTCGATGGCTGAGTCAATTTCTTCATCTTCGATGGTGATTTCCAGCCGTGCAGCTTCCTGCAATTGCAGCTGCTCATCAACAAGCGAACGTAAAACCTGTTCTCTGATCCGTTCAAAATTTTCAGGTGTTGGCTGAATACCAGATGTAACCATGACCAATCGAACACGCTGGTCGAGATCATATCGTGAGATAACCGCATCGTTGACGATGGCGGCAATCCCCAATACTTCACCTGCTGCCTTGGCTGATTGCCCGACCATGGGGCCGGCTAGCAAGCTGAATGTTAAACAAAACAAACCCAGAGTACTAAGCTTTCGCAAGCTCTGGGTGATCCGCACAGCCGAGGTGGTCATCGCTATCTTAAACAGGGTCGGGCCTCTCAAATGGTCTGCCACAGGTTTCGCTGAACCCTTGAGGTTCGGCCGCTAAGTACCGCGACAGAATACAATTTCTGCGGCCAGGATCAACCGCTCAAGCGGCATGATCAATTATTTGCGTTAAGACCCGCCAGTATATGCTGTACCACCGAGGTTCTTGAAAACGATTGTGAATGTAATTGAATTTTCGGGTTCAATGTCCCGATCTCGCGTAAAGGATTGTGTATAGGCAAGTCCTGCAGTGAGGCATTCATCGGCATAATAAACGCCAACATTGTTATTTAGTGTTTGGCGATTCTGCAAATCTCGCCTTGTTGAGCCAGAAACACGCCAATAATCGGAAACTTGGTATCGCACGGAGCCGGTTATTTCTTCTCGTTCTCCAAGAGCTGCCGAAAGGCTTTGATCGAAGAAGGCGTAGCCAATGGTACCCGAGAGATCGCCATAAGTTGCGAGCGCATCGACCTCATTTCTGCGGAACGTTAGGGAATCCTTGTCGAGGCGGAACCTGTGATCAATAGAGAAGTTTGCAGACGGCGCCAGGGAAATGCGGCCTACAAAGTCTGATTCTTGGTTTCGCAGACCGGACGCTGCATCAAAAACATGGTTTTCACGTAGCCGGTAGGTCTGACCGATTTCAACAGACGCTGTGCCTCCGTCTTCGCCNTAGATAGAGGCGCGAACNCCGATATTAGCCCGTGATCCGCCCTCCCAGCGGTCAAGCCCGGCAAACCGTGTCGTATCAAAGAGATTGGTAGAGTCAAATTCAAAGCTCAACGCATCTTCATCTGGGATCTCTTCCCGGTTGCCGGTGTTCGGTGCATAGATGAGTTGAACAATAGGTTCGATGATTTGTCGGGTGGTGCCGCCGCTGCGGATCAGCGGCCAGCGCCATTCTGCACCGATGGTAGGTAGGCCGCGTGCGACGGTTGTAGGGGCAGACAAAGTACCGTTTGCGCGTAACACGTTATCGGTGTGATAGACGTCGCCACGCAAATCAGCGAAGAGGTTATAGACTTCACCCGTTGACGTGATCGTTTCTGCATCCCAACCCAAGTTAACAGAGAGGCGTCTAGAATCTGCGCCAGAGTTTCGGTTGAGCACCATGGCGTTAACGTCCAGGCTCCCTGTGCCGCCTACGACTTTTTGGGGGTGCTCATAGTGGTAGTTGAGCAAGGGAGCGATGATTGGCGTCGTACGTGCGTTGTCTGTGCTTAGCAAACCTTGAAAATAGAACGCTTCGGCGGTGAAGAGGTTCGGACCATCTTCAGCTGCGACATATGCCGTCGTCGTGAGGTCGGTTTCAGAGGAAAGGTTAAACCGGCGTAGAAAAGTATCGTCGGTGGTGAGTTCGGTTCTGAAGCCCCAGCTCCATTCTTCATTCAATTGAAAGTCGCCATAAGAAAACAGGCTGCCGCGGAAATTTTCGTCGCCCGGTGTGCCGGCCAATTGTTCTTTCGGCGAAATGCCGGCGGCGTCGATCACAAAAGTTCCGCTCTCAAGTCTATGCCGGTATTGGGTTTCTAGGAGAACGCCCTGTTTGGTCATAAAGGTGGGAGCAATCGTCGCGTCGATATTATCTGCAATGACTAGGTAATAGGGCACCTGCAGGAACGTACCCAGGTCACTCGAATTGCCAAACGCAGGCGCCAGGACGCCGGATTGCCGCTCAACAGTCGGATCGGGGTGTGAGAAGAAGGGAAGGTAGGCAATTGGAATACCAAACAGTTCAAAGAATGCATCTTCATAGATGATGCGTTGTTCCACCTGATTGTGGACGACGCGGAAGGCCTTGATTTGCCAGAGCGGCGTGGTTTGTCCTTCTTCTTTGCAAACTTCACAAGGGCTGTAGACGCCTTTGTAAACCGTTGTAACGTTCCCATTGCGACGACGGGCTTCTGTCCCCGCCAGCCTTGAGTTGTCAGCGAGCAAAACTTGCAGCGTTTGAATGACACCCTCGCGCAGTTCATCCCCAAGTTCCACTTGGTCAGCGAAGAGAACTTCCCCAGTCGGTTCGAGAAGCACAACATTTCCGACCGCCACCACAACACCGGTTTGTTGATTATAAGTCATTTTCTCCGCGGTCATGACGCGGTCACCGTATGCGACCTCAACATTTCCCGTGGCGGTGACGATCTGTGTGTCTTGGTCGTATGAAAGCTCATCGGCTTGCATGAGAACCTCGTCACCAGGTTGCAATTCAGCGGCTGCCAACAATGGTGAACTCATTGCTAAACATGCAATAACAGCACATGCAACAAACGTCAGAAAAACACTCTTTGGCGCTAAGGCCATATACGCCCCCCAAAACAGAACTGGTCCTCTAAGCAAGACCAGTATCTGCTGTCGTTCAATCCGCCTGCATTTTTGTCACGCAGGGGTAAAAGTCATTCAGCAATTGCTATCAGCCATCTTCCAAGTGGAAAAGCGCTGCCAAGCCCAAGAGCATTGCAATCAGGGCTGGTGCCCAAGCTGCAAGCAACGCAGGCATAATGCCAGAGTTTCCTAAAGCTAGGGAGAGCCGAGTGAGGAAAAAAAGCATAAATCCGACAAAAATTGCGGCAACCACGAGTTGACCAATGCCACCAAGCCTGGAAATGCGCATAGAAAAAGTAGCGGCGATGAGAACCATTGTGCAAAACAACACCGGGCTGGCGAGCAATGAATAGAAGTAAATTCTGTGTTGTCGTGCAGAAAAGCCGGCTTCTTCCGCCAGAGCTATATATTCCGGCAGGTCCCAAAACGAAATTGTCTTTGGTTGGTTGAAGCTTTCTTTCACGCGTTCCGGGCGAAGTTCAGTTGGGAGCTGAAAACTTTCATGATGGCGTGGTCGGCCCGACGTCTCCGTTACCCAAACATCTGTGAGTTGCCAATATCCTGGGGCCAAAACAGCTGTGCTCGCATCGAACCGCCCAACGAAAATATTGTCGGATGAGTATTTGAATATAATCACATCCTGCAAAACAATATTGTCCGTGCTGGTGCCACGAAGGGCATGCACCACCGATTGGCCATCGCTATCAGACTCGCGTAGCCAAAACCCTGTTTGGGCAACTGACAACAGGCTCGCGCGTCCTTTGATATATTTGGACTCCAATTGTTCAAATTGCGCGACCAAAGCAGCCGCAACAGGATTGTAAACGGTCACAGCGACGACGCCGATAAAAAATGCGACGATCACTGCGGGCATAAGAAACTGCCAAACAGAGACACCAGCAGCTCTCGCGATAACTAATTCTTGGTTTCGGTTTAGGCGAAGTAAAGAGATCATCCCACCGATCAACACAGCGAAGGGCATTACATCCCACCCAAGTGTTGGTAGGCGTAACAAGGTCATTGTGACAACAATTGTGAGGCTCACATTTTCTTTGCCTGACGTACGTCTCAAAATCTCTACAAAATCTGCGAGGAAAATGATGGCGAGGCAAACAAGAAAAGCCATGCCAACTGCATTCAGGAACTGGCGGCTAAAGTAGCGAGAAAACGTCCATGAAAGATACATGTCAGGCCTCTCTACGGGAATGGCGCTGGACTAGGGATGCCATTTTTCCAAACCAGAGTTCAAAGCGCACACCGCTAATGGATGCTGCAGCAAGGGCACAGACAGTTGCAGGGAAGAGATACATGACGATTGCTAATTCTGGGTACTTCGCTGCTGAGTTGTAAAGCACCAGAGAAATGATGCGTGTGCCGAGGGCGAATGTTGCCGCGACAGCTATGCGAAAAGAGTAGCCACGTCGATTAAACTCTGCCGAAATCAAACTGGCCAGTGCAATAAAAGTGAACATGAAGGGGTATAAGAATCCCGCTAAACGATCGTGTGCCTCGGCCATTAATTCAGATTTGTAGTTGGCTGCATAAACATCGTCTGGTTCTGGCCACAACAGATCAGTCATATAGCGCTCGCGTCCTTCGTAAAACTTCGCGGACGGCTGGGAGGCAAATTGACCAAGATCGTAAGTGTATTTGTCGAAATAGAGCAGACTTAGTGAGTCGCCGCCTTCAGTCTTGGTTGCGCGTTGAATGTTGCCGTTGAACATAACGAGCCGAGGACCGGCATTCGAGAACACCATGGTACCCGTTTCAGCCATGTAGGTGACAGGCTCGGTTGGTTTTCGATTATCATGGACCAGAATGCCTTCAATAGTGCCGTCGAGATTGCGTTCGCGTATGTAGACAGTCAGACCTGCGGTGGGCGTATTGAAGGCGCCTTCGCGAATCATTGCGCTGGCGAAATCAGCGCGAATTTCATAAAGCTGTCGCTTAATTTCCCGCAATCCAGCTGGCGCGATATACATGTTCATCGACAAAATGACGACGCTAACGATGCCAGTTAGCAATAGTAGCGGTGCGCAAATTCCCCATCTGCTGATGCCAGCCGAAAACATCACAACCAATTCGCTATCTGAATACAGGCGATGAAGCGAATAGAGTACACCCACAAACAGAGAAATTGGCAGTATGAGAGTCAAAAGGCTTGGAATAGACAGGAGTGTCAGGAAAAAATAGGTGCCAGCGGATTGCCCTTGGCTGATGATCACATCAAGCAGTCGCAAGGCTTGTGTCAGCCAGATAATGCCCGTGAGCGCACCTGTCGCCAACAGGAACGGCCCTAGAGCCTGGATGAAAATATAGCGGGTAAAGCCGCTGAACATAGCCAACATACCTTTAGTCGAAAGAGCTTGGCCTTATCAGGCATTGTTTCATCTAGGCCCGCAAAGCAGTCTAGGATAACTTGTATCTATAAAACGAATGGTTAATCCATTTTAACCTTCGGGGGAAGTGCTCGAAACCTATATGTTTCGTCACAGACGCCGTTCTGCCTGATAATTACAAAAGCTGAGGAATGTACCAGATGAACGTGAGTTTTGCCGATATTGCGATGCCGAAGACCGGAGCTCTGGCGATTTTTGTTGTAGAGGGAAAAACCCTGACTGGCTCCGCTGCCGATATCGACAAAAAAACAGAAGGCGCCCTGAAGCGCGCGATGAAGCTGGCAGAGTTTAAGGGATCAAAAGGCCAGATCCTCGATTTGCTCGCGCCAAAGGGGTTATCCGCATCTCGGGTCATTTTGATGGGTCTTGGCAAAGCAGCGGGCCTCAAGGACACATCATTTGAAGCCGCTGGCGGCAGATTGGTCGCCCATTTGGACAAATCTGCAGATCGCACAGTGGCTGCCATCGTCGACCCCGTTGCTGCATCCACCCTCAGTCATGAGGAAGCCGCCGCCCATGTGGCTTTTGGGGCAAAGTTGCGCAGCTACCGTTTTGATAAATATCAGACGAAGAAGAAACCCGTCGCGGACAAAACCAGGCTTACCAAAATGGTAGTGATGACGGCGGTGACGGCCAAAGCACGCCGACAGTTCACGCCACTTTCGCGCGTTGCAGATGGCGTCTGCCTTGCCCGCGAGTTGGTGAACGAACCGGCCAATGTTTTATACCCAGTGGAATTTGCAGCGAGAGCAAAAGCGCTCGCAAAGCTCGGCGTTAAAGTTGAGGTGCTGGGTGAAAAGGAAATGAAGAGACTCGGCATGGGGGCCTTGCTCGGTGTCGGCCAAGGGTCTATTCGCGACAGTCAATTGGTCGTGATGCAGTGGATGGGTGGCAAAAAGGGCGATGCGCCTGTTGCTTTTATCGGTAAGGGCGTGTGTTTCGACACTGGTGGTATTTCGCTGAAACCGGGCGCTGGCATGGAAGATATGAAGGGGGACATGGGCGGCGCTGCTTGTGTAACCGGCCTTATGCACGCGCTGGCTGCCAGAAAAGCCAAAGCCAATGTGGTTGGCGTTATCGGTCTTGTGGAAAATATGCCTGATGCCAGTGCACAGCGACCAGGCGACATTGTGACATCTGCCGACGGTCAAACCATCGAAGTCATCAATACAGATGCAGAGGGACGTCTCGTGTTGGCTGACGCGATCTGGTATGCGCAGGATCGTTTCGATCCCAAATTCATGATTGATCTGGCAACATTGACGGGCGCAATCATGGTGGCCTTGGGGCAGGAATTTGCGGGCCTCTTTTCCAACAATGACAAACTGAGCGAGCAGCTCACAGCGTCAGGCTTGTTGGTGGATGAAAAAGTTTGGCGCATGCCGATGACGGATGCGTTTGACAAGATGGTCNATTCCAAATTTGCTGACATGAAAAATGTCGGAAGTCGCTACGGTGGTTCCATCACTGCAGCTCAATTCCTGAAACGGTTTGTTGACGGACGTCCATGGGCACACATTGATATTGCGGGGACTGCAATGAACTCACCGGCTAGCGCCATCAACGCGAGTTGGGGGTCAGGCTATGGTGTGCGTTTGTTAAACCGTCTTGTTGCAGATCATTACGAAAAGTGACCGAAGTTCTTTTTTATCACTTGCAAAAGACCGGCGTGGATCAAGTGCTGCCCCCTCTTTTGGAGCGCAGCCTTGAACGCGGTTGGAAGGTAAACGTGCGTGTTGGCGTTGCAGAGAAGTTGGAACCCTTTTGCGCGGCACTATGGAGTTACCGGGACGACAGCTTTCTGCCGCATGGAACATCTGAGGATGGTCCTCTTGCCGATCAGCCCATTACGCTGTCGTGCGATGAAGAAAACGCAAACCAGGCGGAAGTATTGTTTTTAGTTGAAGGTGCGCCGCCAAGCGCGATTGACGATTATCAACGATGTGTTCTTATGTTTGATGGGCGCGATGATCAGGCGCTAGATGCAGCACGCAGCCACTGGAAGGCCTTGATGTCGAGCGATCACGACATCACATACTGGCAACAAAATGAAGCGGGTGGTTGGGAAAAGAAAGCCTGACCGTTTTTCGAAATTCGACTGGGGGAAATACTATGAGGAAGTTTGGTGCGGTTTTATTTGCCGTATTGATATTGACAGGGTTCGCTTACTACTTGCTCATACTTCAGATGAGTGATCCTGATCGCTCTCTGTACAGCATTGACCTAGATAGAGCGCGTGAGCTTGCAACGAGCATTGAGGGCGCGCTCCCAACCCAAATTAATGCAGAAGCACCAATAGGGATCGAATTCCCTGGTGCCGCCGTTATCACCGGAGAAAGCTGGTCTCCTTTTAAATTGCCGATATATGCTTATCAGGTCGTCTTTCCCGATGGCCATATGATGATTGATGCAGCCATGAATGAAGATCAGGCTGCGCTCGGTGGTGGCGCGTCTTTCTTTGACAAGGACTCTTATGCGCGACTTCAAGCTGCACTTGGTAGCGCAAAACAGATTGTCTTTACGCACGAGCATTATGATCATGTTGGTGGTGCTGTGGCGCATGTAGACGCGATTGCACTTCTAGATCGCGTTCGCCTAACCGATATGCAATTGGCCTATCCTGAAAATTGGATGGGTGTTGAATATCCTGAAGCGGCTCTCGATGGGTATGAGCCACTTTCCTATGATGGTATGCATGCCATCGCGCCCGGTGTTGTTTTGATCGAAGCTGCAGGCCACACGCCTGGTAGTCAGATCATTTACGTCCGCCTGCAAAGTGGTCAGGAGTACTTCTTCATTGGTGATGTTGCTTGGCACTATGCAGGCATCAATCTAGTGCGTCCGCGCCCCAATCTGGTGAGCCGCATGTTCTTAGGCGAAGANCGCGCGCGCACTCATGCCCAGGTTGCAGAACTGAAAGCGCTGGAAGAAGCGAACCCANACCTCGCCATCATCGTAGGTCATGACGGCGGCAGAACTGAAACACAGATCACCAACGGTTTACTCGGAAATCAATTTCAGTGATCAACCAAATGAGCGTCAAGCCGCGTTGACGGCGGCTTGCGCTTTCTCAAATGCTTCTGTTGCGTTGAGCCATTTTTCTTCTGCTTTGGTGAGTGCCTTCTCAGCTGCAGCGCGTCCTTTGACAAGCTCCGCGGCGCGATTGGGGTTGGTGTGGAAAATCGCCCCATTGCCAAGTCTGGCGTCAACCTTGCCGATAAACACTTGAGCCTTTTCAATATCCGCGGTGGCCGCTTCAATCTTTCGTTTAAGCGGCGCAATTTGTTCGCGCGCCTGCGCAGCTGCTTGGCGTTGTTGCTTCTTAGTGTTTTCAGCACTATCCGCGCTGTTTTCCCCATCGCTCACATGTGCCATCGGGCCATTGCGCCGTGCGGGATCAAGCAACCATTTTTGATAATCGTCTAGATCGCCATCCCAATTTGTCACGGTGCCATTGCCAACCAGCCATAGGCGGTCGGCTGACATTTCAATCAAATGCCTGTCGTGACTGATNAGAATGACAGCGCCATCAAATTCATTGAGTGCAAGCACAAGAGCTTCACGCGCTTCTATGTCCAGATGGTTTGTTGGCTCATCAAGGATCATAACGTGTGGCTTGTGGAACGTCGCCAACGCAAACAGTAGGCGCGCTTTCTCACCACCTGAAAGCCGGTTTGCCAATGTGTCCGATTTTTCCGCACCAAAACCATAAAACCCACAACGTGCCCGCACCTGTGCCTGTGTGGCGTCGGGCATCAGCTCGCGGAAATGGTCATAGGCCGACCAATCATAATGCAATTCGTCTAGCTGGTGCTGGGCGAAGTAGGCGACACGCAGTTTTTTCGACTTAAAGTATGTACCGTTTTGAATGCGCAATTTGTCAGAGATCAATTTGGCAAATGTGGACTTGCCGTTGCCGTTGGCACCCAGAAGAGCGATCCGGTCATCCTGGTCGATGCGCAAGTCAAGGTTGCTGAGCACAGGCGCATCTTCGCTGTAGCCGACGCTCGCTTTTTCCATGCGAATGATGGGCGACGACAATTGTTTATCAGCATTTGGAAAGTGAAATGGCAGCATGCGATCAGCAACCATATCGGGAATGGGTTCCATTCTCGCGAGCGCTTTCAAGCGGCTCTGTGCCTGGCGTGCTTTGCTGGCCTTAGCGCGAAAGCGCTCAACAAACTCTTCCATGTGGCGTTTGGCGTGTTCTTGTTTGCTCTTCAAAGCCATTTGAAGCGCTTGCTTTTCACGCCGGGTGTTTTCAAAGCGGTCATAGCCACCTTGATAGAAAGTGAGCTTTTGTTGATGCAGATGCAGGATGCCCTGCACAGACCGGTTCAGCAGGTCTCTGTCATGGCTCACGATGATGACTGTGTGAGGATAGGTCTTGAGGTAATTCTCAAGCCAGATGGCACCTTCCAAATCGAGATAGTTGGTCGGTTCATCAAGCAGCAGAAGGTCGGGCTCAGCAAACAGCATGGCCGCCAAAGAGACGCGCATGCGCCACCCGCCCGAAAAGTCCGAACATGGCTTGGCTTGTGTTTCCTCATCAAAGCCTAAGCCTGAAAGGATGGTCGCGGCGCGCGATGGTGCAGAATGGGCACCCATGTCAGCCAAACGGGTTTGGATTTCCGCGATCCGGTGGGCGTCAGTCGCGGTCTCAGCCTCCTCCAGAAGGCTGGCGCGTTCCTTGGCTGCCGCCAACACCGTGTCGAGCAGACTAATAGGCCCCGCGGGCGCTTCTTGTTCTACGGAGCCGATAATGGCTCGCTTTGGCATGGAAATCCCACCGGATTCCGGCTCAATTTGCCCTGTTATCAGCTTCAGAAGAGTGGATTTACCCGAGCCATTGCGGCCCACAAGCCCAACTTTGTGCCCTGTGGGGATCGCGGCAGTCGCGTGGTCAAACAGGGCGCGCCCGTCAATTCGGTAGGTCAGATCGTTAACATGCAACATTTTGGATGGCCCTCACGGGCTCCTTGAATTGAGCTTGGTAGCTTGAAAAAACGTTTATCTATCACGCACTGGTTGCCGACGCCAGAAAGCCCCGCTATAACCCGCGCAAATCCAAAGCCGATCCGGCTTGCCACGCTTCAATAGTTACAGCCCAGATACAATAAGGAACGGCACATGGCCCTCGAACGTACATTTTCGATCATTAAACCTGATGCAACACGTCGCAATCTCACTGGTGAGATTGTTGCCCGTTTTGAAAAAAATAACCTTCGCGTCATCGCTTCAAAGCGCATTCAGATGAGCAAATCTCAGGCTGAAGGCTTCTATGCGGTCCACAAAGAACGTCCTTTCTTCAACGATCTTGTCGCTTTCATGGTTTCTGGCCCAGTGGTAGTGCAGGTTTTGGAAGGCGAAAATGCCGTCCTGAAAAACCGTGAAATCATGGGCGCAACAAACCCAGCCGATGCTGATGCAGGCACAATCCGCAAGGATTTCGCTGAATCAATCGAAGCAAACTCAGTTCACGGGTCAGACGCACCTGAAACAGCTGCAGAAGAAATTGCTTACTTTTTCTCAGATGAAGAGATTGTTGGCTAATTAAGCCTCACGAAAGAATGCAAGCGGGTCTGCTGTCATCGTCTCTCTAGTTATCGAGAGAGGGGATGAAAAGCGGGCCCGTTTTCGTTTCTGCCACGTCTTTCAACACAACAGTTTCGCCCTGTACACGTGCTTTGCCTTCAGCAACCAGCCGTACAGCCATCGGATAGAGCTTGTGTTCTGCCTCCAAAACACGCGCACCAAGGCTTTCAGGCGTATCGTCCTGCGCCACAGCGAGCGCTACTTGTGCGACGATCGGTCCTGCATCCATCTCCGCACGCACAAAGTGCACTGTGGCACCAGTGATGCGCACGCCTGCCTGAATCACCCGCTCATGCACGTGTAGCCCCTTGAATGAGGGCAGAAGTGATGGATGAATGTTGAGTTGGCGGTTGCGCCAGCTTTCAACGAAGCCATCTGTCAAAATACGCATGAAGCCCGCATTGCAGATTAGCTCGACGTTTGCCTGTTTCAGCGTTGCATCCAAAGCGGCGTCAAACGTGTCTCGACTATCAAACTCACGATGATTGATGATTTGAAGGGGGATGCCCGCCTTTTCAGCGATCGCAACACCGCTGGCNTCCGGATTGTTGCAAATCGCGATCACAATTTCGGCGGGAAATTCTGGGTCAGAACAGGCTTCTATCAACGCGGCAAAATTGCTGCCGCGCCCGGAAAACAGAATACCGAGCTTCATGCTCCAGAACCCAATAGGCCATTGATGGTGATGTCGCCCCTCGCGCCTTTGCGTAGCTTGCCGATGCGCGACACAGCCTCACCTTCAGCTTCGAGCGCTGTTACGACGGCGTCCACCTCATCAGCAGACACAACCACCACCATGCCGATGCCGCAATTGAACGTGCGACCCATTTCAGCATTATCGATGCCACCAAGCTCAGCCAACCACTTGAAAACGGCAGGCTGTGTCCAACTGGTGCCATCAATGTCGGCTGCTATATCGTCTGGCAATACGCGTGGCACATTTTCCGTGAACCCACCGCCGGTGATGTGAACTAGTGCTTTGATGCCTGTGGTTGCTTTGATGGCCGCCAACAGAGGTTTGACGTAGATGCGTGTCGGAGTGAGTAAAGCTTCTCCGACAGTTAATTCAGGGGCTGGTGGGAAGGGGGCATCAAAACCAATGCCGTGATCTGACAGCAAGCGCCGAACCAGCGAAAAGCCATTGGAGTGGACGCCGCTGGAGGCAAGTCCAAGCAAAACATCTCCGGGCGCAATGTCTGATCGTGGCAGCACCTCACCACGTTCGACAGCACCTACAGAAAAACCAGCGAGGTCATAATCGCCTTGCGCGTACATGCCGGGCATCTCAGCGGTTTCACCACCAATCAAGGCGGCACCTGACATCTCGCAACCCTTGGNAATGCCAGCAATCACAGTNTCCGCAACACCCAGTTCCAATTTTCCGGTCGCAAAATAATCGAGGAAAAAGAGTGGTTCGGCGCCTTGGACAATCAGGTCGTTCACACACATGGCGACCAAATCAATGCCGACGGTATCATGGTGGCCGGTTTCGATGGCGATTTTGAGCTTTGTCCCGACGCCATCATTGGCAGCAACCAGCAAGGGGTCGATAAAACCAGCTGCTTTGGGATCAAAAAACCCACCAAAGCCACCAAGGCTGGCATCAGCGCCAGGACGGGCTGTGGCCCGTGCCAGGGGCGCAATGGCTTTCACCAGCGCGTTTCCAGCATCGATATCGACACCGGCATCGCGATAAGTGTAGTGATTGGGGCGGTCTGAAGGCGGTTTGGTCATGAAAGTAGTCGCCTAATAGGGCATAAGGGTGGACAAGATTGGAATCGGAGGCTTCTGCCTCTCTAAAGTTGCGCTCAAAACACCTTAAAATGGCCTCATATGCAAGGCGAACTTGTGTCAGATCGATCAGAGCGCTTCATGAAGAGCGTTCAATGTTGTAAATAAACACTAGGGACGTAGGCAAAGGGCCATTTGAACCGTCCTGAGCGAGGGTAGGGCGACAATTCGTCGGCAATCCTTGATGTAGCTATGCGTAAGACGGGAACAGGCAGAACATGAGACGGCAATCATTTGGCAGCACTTTTTTTGCCAAACCGACAAGAATATTGTGGATTACGGTCCTTTTCTGTTTTGCGGCGGCGACTGCTCAGGCAGCAGATGTTTTTTCCGTAACAGGCGTATCCATTGATGCAACCGCAGACAATGCGACCTCAGCACGGGATGCTGCCGTTCGGTCTGGGGAGAAGCGCGCTCTTGAAGCCCTGCTGAAGCGCTTAACATTGAGAAGCGATTGGGCAAATCTACCTCAAATCGATGGGCCTATGGCGGAGAGCATGGTTCGAGCATTTCAGGTGGCTGACGAAAAACGCTCTGCGACACGATATCTTGCCAACCTGACAGTGAGTTTCCAGCCAGCTGCGGTTCGCAACTTGCTAAGGGCGCACTCTATCCCGTTTTCGGAAAGCCCCTCACGCAAGGCTGTGNTGGTTGCCATTCTGTCAGACCAGAGCGGAGACCGGCTGTGGGATGAAGGCAATGCGTGGACACGTGCATGGGCGAACGCTGACCTCGTGAACACGTTGACCCCCATGGTTATGCCGTTGGGTGATATCGGCGATATGACAAGTTTGAGCGTGGAGCAAGCGCTCTCGGGCGATCGCGTGGCGCTTCAGGTGATGGCAGAGCGTTACAATGCGGACAGGGTTGTTGTTGCGCATGCACAGGTCGGCGATACGGCAGACAGTCTGTCAGCGCGTTTTGTCACTTATCCAACTGGAGAAGCGGGACCAAGAACTTGGTCGGCGCAAGAAAACGGTACGGGCGCGTTGGCACGGTCAGCCTCAAGGTTGGCAGCACGCTTTATCGACAAATCAGAAGCGAATTGGAAACGCGACAGCATCGCAAGGTCAGCGGAGCGCGCTGTTCTGTCTGCATCTGTTGCTTATCAATCATTGGGCGAGTGGCAGAGCATCCGAAATCGTCTGGCCAAAATAGCTCTCATTCAAAGAGTAACCGTGGTCGCTGTCTCCACCGAAGGAGCGCAGGTTGAACTCGATTATATTGGGAACATTGATACGCTTGATCTGAACATGGCGCAGCAAAGCCTCGCGCTCACTGATCTCGATGGATACTGGTATCTTGCTTCTATCCGATAATCTGCACGCGCCGACACAAAGATAAACTGGAAGCAATAGGAACAATCATGACCATTCAGAGACAAGCGCTGGTTTGGGTCGTTGGATTTGTTATTTTCATTTTTCTGGTTTGGCTTTTGAGCGGCATTCTGTTGCCATTTGTGGCAGGCTTGGCGGTGGCTTATCTGCTAGATCCCGCTGCGGATCGCTTGGAGACCTGGGGCATATCTCGTCTTCTGGCAACGACGCTCATTACGGGCACATCAATTCTGCTTTTCCTTGTTTCATTGATGGTGTTGCTGCCACTCTTCTATGAACAGGCCGTCAACCTCATTCAGGCCCTTCCTGCCTTGGCGGAGAGGGCACGTGAGCTGCTGCAAAATTCTAACGATGGGTATCTCGCCAAGCTATTTGACTATGCCGGTGTGGACTTTAAAGAAACCGTAATGGTTGCAATCACAGGCGCACGCTCGTGGATGCTTGGCCAACTCGCCGCAACGTGGCAACAAGGTGTTGCCTTCATCGGCTTGATGTCGCTGCTTTTTGTGATGCCGATCGTCACTTTTTACATGTTGCTCGATTGGGACAATATGGTCGCGCGCATTGATAGTCTTGTCCCGCGCGATCACTTGAACACAGTGCGTGAAATTGCGACGGAAATTGACAATGTGTTGGCGGGCTTCGTTCGTGGACAGGGGGCCGTTTGTGTCCTGTTGGGAAGTTTTTATGGCATTGGACTGACCCTACTCGGTCTCGACTTTGGGCTGATCGTTGGTCTCATTGCGGGGCTTATCAGTTTTATTCCTTACGTCGGTTCGATTGTTGGCTTTTTCTTAGCTGTAACAATCGCCGTCGTACAATTCTGGCCGGAATATGGATGGATCATCGCAGTTGCCTCAGTCTTTGTGATCGGACAATTCATTGAGGGCAACTTCCTAACGCCAAAACTGGTTGGCGGCCGGGTTCGCCTGCACCCCCTCTGGGTGATGTTGGCTTTGTTTGCCTTTGGTTATTTGTTTGGTTTTCTTGGCATGTTGTTGGCTGTACCTGTCTCTGCCGCCATCGGCGTGTTGGTGCGTTTCGCTGCAGGGCGATATTTGAACAGCGCCTTGTACCGTGGCCAAAGCCCAGGTCAGGGACAAGGTCAGGGCGGAGGCGAAGCGTGACGGTGGCGCAACTTCCTCTTGATCTGCCACACCGGGTTGCTTTGGGGCGTGACGATTTTTTGGTGGGTGAGGCAAACGCTGTTGCCGTCGCCCTGATCGACAGTTGGCCGAAATGGCCGATGTCGACTGCCATGTTGGTTGGACCTGCAGGNGCCGGAAAAACCCATCTGAGTGAGGTTTGGCGTACCAGGAGCGATGCTTTGTGTGTTGAACCAGANGCGCTCTTAGCNGCGGATTTGCCAACCCTTGTCGCGAACAAAGCGGTGTTGTTGGAAGATGTAGATCTGCTTCCTGCCAACGCAGAGACGAACCTGTTTCACTTGATCAATCTCATAAAGGAAGAACAGGGTTATCTGCTNCTGACATCAAAGGTTGGTCCGGCGCAGTTGGATGTAAAACTGNCAGACCTTGCCTCTCGTTTGCGNGCTGCCGTAACGGCNGAGCTCGGCGCGCCAGACGATGATTTGCTGGCAGCCGTTCTTGAAAAGCTTTTTCAGGACCGGCAATTGCCAGTTCCAGAAACAACCATCAGGTATCTTGCCGTTCACATGGACCGCTCAATTGCCGTCGCCAGAAGGATCGTCGGTGAGATTGACCGGGCCGCCTTGGCTGGAAAAAGGCGTGTAACGGTCCCTTTGGTGGCGGAAGTTATGAAACGCCTGNCCACTTCGTCATGACTTCGTTGCATAATTGACGTAAATTGGGGACTACAAGGGTTTTGCCCAGCTTGGGTCANCTGAGAATGTGGCGTGCGGCACCTATCTGCATTTTGCGACGCCTATTCAGCACTTAGAATGAGATATACCAATGAGCACNCCTCAAGCATCACAAAAGACCGCGCGTCGTACGAACAAGACACCTGTTGGNAAAACATCTGCAATCGACNTTGCTGTTGATCAGAAGAAAACCACAACNATTGATGCGGGCTCACCGGACCGGTTTGTAAACCGCGAATTGTCCTGGCTGGCATTCAATAAACGCGTTTTGGAAGAAGCTGATAATCTTAATCACCCACTGCTTGAGCGTCTGCGCTTTCTCTCGATTTCAGCGAGCAATCTCGATGAGTTCTATATGGTGCGTGTGGCAGGGCTGAAAGGCCAGGTTAACGCTGGCGTCGAAACTCGAAGTCAAGATGGACTGACAGCGGCTCAGCAGCTTGAAAAAGTAAATGCGGCCGCCAACGACCTTATGGTTGAGCAACAAAGACAATGGGACCTGCTGCGCTCAGAACTTCGCACAAACAAAGTTTCTGTAATCGATTCCGAAGAGGTGACACCGGCTGAATTTTCTTGGTTGGAAACGCGGTTTTTGGAAACAGTCTTTCCCGTTTTGACGCCACTCGCGATTGATCCCGCACACCCATTCCCCTTTATTCCAAACATGGGNTTCTGCCTNGCGCTTCAATTGCGCCGCGTGACNGATGGCAAAATAATGAACGCGCTTTTGCCGATCCCTCAGCAGGTTGATCGTTTTATTCGTTTGCCAAACAATCCCGATGGTGGCGCGGAAGTAAGGTTTTTGAGCCTGGAAAATATGATTAGGCTTTTTCTTGATCGCCTGTTCCCAGGATATCAAGTCGTCGGCCAGGGCGCGTTCAGAGTGTTGCGCGATAGTGATCTTGAGATTGAAGAAGAAGCGGAAGATCTCGTTCGCTACTATGAATCGGCGCTGAAACGTCGTCGGCGCGGCAGTGTTATTCGTCTTAAAATGGAAGCGTCAACGCCAGATCAGTTACGTGATTTGGTTGTCCGTGAATTGATGGTNGGAAATCAGGAGTTGATTCTGGTGGATGGTCTCATTGGTCTGTCGCAAACCAGCCAGCTGATCGTGGACGATTTTCCTGACCTCAAGTTTCCACCTTACAACGCACGCTTTCCTGAGCGAGTGCGAGATTTTGGTGGCGATTGTTTTGCGGCAATTCGCGCGAAGGATTTTGTCGTCCATCATCCCTATGAAAGCTTCGATGTCGTTGTGCAGTTTTTGAGACAAGCCGCTGCCGACCCTGACGTTGTTGCGATCAAGCAAACACTTTACCGCACGTCTAAAGACTCACCCATCGTACAAGCGCTGGTGGAAGCGGCTGAGGCTGGTAAATCAGTAACAGCGTTAGTGGAACTGAAGGCCCGTTTTGATGAAGCCGCAAATATCGCATGGGCGCGAGATTTGGAACGTGCGGGTGTGCAGGTGGTATTTGGTTTCATTGAACTGAAAACGCACGCCAAAATGAGTTTAGTGGTGCGCCGGGAAAGCGGCAACCTGCGGTCTTATGTGCATGTGGGTACAGGCAATTATCACCCCATTACCGCAAAAGTTTACACGGATCTATCGATGTTCACGGATGACCCTGAGCTGGGCCGTGATGTGGCGCAAATTTTCAATTACCTAACAGGTTATGCAGAGCCAGAGCGTCTCGAGCAACTGGCCATGTCACCAAAAAACTTGAGGGCGAGATTACTTGGCCATATTCAAACAGAAATCGATCACGCACGCGCTGGCCGGCCAGCAGCCATCTGGGCGAAAATTAATTCTCTCGTTGATCCGATCCTCATCGACTCCCTTTATTCCGCCAGCCAAGCCGGGGTNCAAATCGATCTCGTGGTTCGGGGNATTTGTTGTTTGCGGGCAGGGGTTCCAGGTCTATCTGAGAACATTCGTGTGAAAAGCATCGTTGGCCGTTTCCTTGAGCATTCGCGAATCGCATGCTTTGGAAATGGCAAGGGCCTGCCCTCAGACAGTGCCAAAATTTATTTTTCGTCAGCCGACTGGATGCCACGCAATCTAGACCGGCGCATCGAAATATTGGTTCCCGTCAACAATCCAACTGTTCATGACCAAATTCTCGATCAAATCATGGTTGCGAACCTTAAAGACAATGAGCAAAGCTGGTATATGTTGCCCGATGAAAGCTATCAGCGTATTGAACGGCAACAAGGTGTCGAGCCGTTTAATGCTCATACCTATTTTATGAATAACGCGAGCTTGTCAGGTCGAGGCAAGTCATCGGAACGAAACGAGCCGCCTACAGTTGACCTTTCGTTTGGGAAAAAATGATCAGCCGGTTGTAGGAGACGACATCCAGGCTTCAGTGCTTCAAGCAGCGCCCTTTGCAATCGTTGATATTGGATCGAACTCCGTGCGTCTCGTGATCTACGAGGGGGCCAAGCGCAATCCTGTCCCCATCTTCAATGAGAAAATCCTTGCAGGCCTTGGTGGATGTTTGAGTAAAACCGGCAAGCTCGACCCGGAAGGTAAAGTGCGNGCCCTCAAAGCATTGACGCGCTTTTGGGCGTTGCTCGGTAAACTAGAAGTCCAGCACGTGGAAATGGTTGCAACCGCTGCTGTGCGCGACGCAGAAGATGGATCTGAATTCAAAGCCGCCATTGAAGACGCAACTGGCCACCCAGTTCGTGTGCTCACTGGTAAGGAAGAAGCGAAATATGCCGCATTGGGCGTATTGTCGGGAACCCCTGAAGCTGATGGCATTGTTGGCGATTTGGGTGGTGGTAGTCTTGAGCTGGTTGATGTGCAAAACGGATCGATGGGTGAGGGGGCAACGTTGCCTTTGGGCCCTTTGCGCCTGCTAGGCGGTAACAAAAAAAACTTGAAAGATGTGTTGACGAGCATTGATGACACGCTGGACACGGTTGAGTGGATTGGGCAAGGAAAGCGTCGCACGCTGTATGCTGTCGGTGGGGTTTGGCGGAACTTGGCGCGCATTCATATGGCGCAAAATAATTATCCCATAAGAGTGCTCCACAATTATGTGATCCCAGCCACAGACGCCGTAGAACTCGCTGGGTTGATCGAACAGCTGGGCCCCAAATCGCTGGCTAAAATACCCGACGTTTCATCACGACGCGTAGAAGCGCTTCCCATTGGTGCACATGTGTTGAGCCAATTGATTGCTGCGACACGGGTGAAGTATGTTTCCATCTCAGCATATGGGGTGCGTGAAGGATTGTTGTTTGAACATCTCGACGAGGTGGAACGAAAACGCGATCCGCTGTTAGCGGGCGCTGAAGATCTTGCAACCCGTCTTGTTCGATTTCCTGAACAAAAAAATGAATTGGCCGACTGGATAGCACCGATTTTTGCAAGTCACGGGTTAGGTGAGTCTGATGCACAAAAACGATTGAGGCTCGCTGCCTGCGTGCTCGCAGATATTGGATGGTACGTGCATCCGGATTACCGGGCGAACCACGCTCATGAGGAAATTTTGCTGGCGCCGATTTCTGGAGTGACACACTCAGAGCGGTTGTTTTTGGCGCGTGTTGGCTATCACCGTCACGAAGGGGCCGGCGAACCTAAAGTGGGCGGGCAATTGCATAACCTGCTGGATGAAGAGGGACACAAACGAGCGCGTGTGATGGGGGTGGCCCTTCGGTTGGCGTTCACGCTGTGTGCGGTAAGTCCGGGTGTTTTGCCTTATACGCGTCTCGTTGTGAAGCGAGACCTGTTGAGACTGGATGTGCAAAACTCGCACCGTGCCTTTGTCGGTGAAATCGTGGAAAAAAGGATGGCGGCATTGGCCAAAGTTCTAGGCCTTAAAAGTGACATCCGAGCTCTCTGACACAATACGTTTCCGCGCCAATAATGTAGGCAACAAACACGGCAATCTGGGTTGCGACGTTCTATTTCAAAGAGCTCTTTTCGAGTGTTAAGCGGCTCGGATGGTGCTAACAAATTCGCCTACGATGGTGCGCAACTGTTCCGACGTTCTTGATAGCTCCTCGGCGGAAATTAGAACTTGTCCGGCAGCATCCCCCGTTTCCGCAGAACTTGAGCGCACTTTGGCAATGCTGGTTGTGACGTTCCTGTTCATTTCAGCGGTCATGTCAGAGCTGCGAGAAATTTCCGCAGCAGCTGAACTTTGTTCCTCAATGGCAGCGGAAACAGCATTCGTAACCTGAGTAATGTNACCAATTTTCTGATTGATGGAAGACATAGACCGAGACGCCTGCGCGGTCTCTTCTTGTACACGGGTCACATGTCCGGAGATTTCTTCGGTCGCTTTCGCTGTCTGGTTTGCCAGGTCTTTGACCTCTGACGCGACGACGGCAAAACCTTTCCCTGCGTCGCCNGCACGTGCAGCTTCAATCGTTGCATTGAGAGCAAGTAGATTGGTCTGCTCGGCGATTTCCTGAATGAGTTTCATCACAGAACCAATACGATCGGCAGCATCCGCAAGCGTTTTCATCTGGTCTTCAGTTCGCTGAGAATCTGCTTGTGAATCAACCGTTAGTTTTGCGGCGGAGGTGATTTGTTCGGTGACCTCTTGAATGGCACTAGAAAGTTCCGTTGCAGCTGAAGCCATAATTTCGACGTTTTGCGTTGCATTATCGGCGGCATCAGACACGGTTTGAGATTCAGTGTTTGTCGCGTCCGCAAGACTGGTCATGCCTCTTGCAGTTTGTTCCAACTCTGTCGAAGCAGAAGCCAATGTTGCAACCATTTCGCCAATCGTCGTTTCAATTCGGTCGGCCATTTGGCTAAGGTCACGTTTTTTTGTCTCAGCGGCTTGTTGCTCTGCTTCTTGTTGTTTTTTCTTCAACTCTTCGGCTTCAAGGCTGTTGGNGCGCAGCACATCAACTGCGCGTGCCATCTCGCCAACTTCATCACCGCGATCAGCACCATCCACCTGGATAGCGAAAGAACCGGCAGCAATCGTATCGAGAATTGAGCGTAGACGAGAAAGGGGAGTGATAATGGTTTGAGCAAAGAACCAACAAAGCGTGGCTGATGCGGCAAAAGCAATGGCGACGGTCGCCAAGATAGTAAACAACGTTGTCTGAGCGGTGTCACGAGAGGAAATGGCAGCGGCTGAGAGCTCGGCTGCAGCACGTTGTTCCACTTGATAGATTAGGTCTATCTTATTGGAGATGGCTTGAAACCACTCTGGGCCAGATGCGTTAGACGGTAGCGGCGCGGTTCCCGAACGAAGAGCAATTTCACGGAACCGTTCGACCTTGTCGATAGTAGCACCTGTTAAGGTTTGTGCATAAAAGGCGGTTGTTTCTGGCGACGCGAAGGCTGCAACATTGGCAAGGAAAGCGTCTTGTAAGCCCAAAAGTTTGACAAATTTTGCAAATACCGCGGAAGAAAATTGACCAGTGCCAAAACCAGACGCACCCATGGCTCGTTCAAGGCCGGCGCGTTCCTTGGCTTCCAGTAAGTTTACATAGGAGATCGCCTGACCCTTAATCGTTGCATCGTCGGCAAGGGCGGCAATGGCTGAAACGGCATCCAGAAACTGGCGGTTCGTTTGCGTGTAATATCCAGCGATCTCAGGTACACTAGCAGAGCGTGCTAGGGTTTTCGTCCGTATTGCTTGAATGTCTCTTAGAGCCGCAAGCGCTGCATTTAGATTATCACCAACAGCTTGGCCAAAATCGTTAGCTGGAAATTGTTGTAGCTGCGGCACGATTTGAGACAGCACCGCGTCTGTTTTGGATATCTGCTGAGTCAGGCTTGCGCGCCAGTTTGCGGCGCCGCCACTTGAGATGAAGCCTGCGGAGTTTCCGCGCTCAATTTGCAGTTCGTGGACAACAGCGCTCATTTTTGGCGCAACGGAAGCAAGTTGCTCGAGCTTATCTAACGAGGCGTAGCGCTGATACTCCGTTAGGGCGATAAACGCGCCCAAGATTACCAATGTTACCATCGGTACGAGCGCCGACAGAAAGATGCGTGCGCTGATTGAAATGTTTGAAAACTTGCCCATCTCAGATATCCCCATATCGTTTGAAGGATATAATTGCAGATAGGACAACAAGAATTAGTTAAGGCGACCGACCAGAATCAATGTGTCGCCGACCTAAAGTTTAGTAGGCACTGGTGTGATGACCAAACGTCTGCCTTTAGCTGAAATGGCTATCTCGCCTCGTTTTAGAGCAAGAGCATCGTTTCCAAACATTTCCCGGCGCCAACCGGACAATGCTGCGACCTCAGCTTCATCATTGGCTGCGATTTGATCAAGGTCTGAAACTGTGGCAATGAGCTTTGGTGCAACATTATGTTCTTCGCTGCGCAGTTTGAGCAGAACCTTGAGCAGCTCGACTAGAGGCCCGATGCCAGGCGGAAGGGCCGGGACTTCTTTTATTTCCGGCAGGTCGCTCTTGTCACGCCCAAGGCCGATCTTGATGGATTCCAATAGACTGGACGCGGCACGGCTGTTGGAAAAACCACGTGGCACCGCGCGCAGGTTTTCGAGCGCTGTCAGGTCACGAGGTTGTTGATTTGCCAATTCAAAGAGCGCGTCGTCTTTCATGACACGGTTGCGCGGCGTGTTGCGCTCTTGCGCCTGTCGTTCGCGCCAAGCGGCGACTTCGACCAGGACGCCCAAAGCTTTGGGGCCCTTTATCCGCATTTTGAGGCGCTTCCAAGCGTTCTCTGGCCGCAATGCATATGTTTCAGGGTTTTGCAGGATGGCCATTTCTTCGGCAACCCAGCCAACTCTATTTCCGTCAGCAAGTCTTCTAGCAAGCGTGTCGTAAATTTTCCGAAGGTGCGTTACATCTGCAATGGCATAATTGAGCTGCTTGTCGGTGAGGGGGCGTCGGCTCCAGTCGGTAAAACGCGAGGATTTGTCGACTTGGCCATCAGCCAATTTTCGAACCAAGGTTTCATAGCCAACAGATTCGCCAAAACCACACACCATGGCGGCGACTTGACTATCGAACAGAGGGTCGGGAATAGCACGCGCCTCATGATAGAAAATCTCAATATCCTGGCGTGCCGCATGGAAGACCTTGACCACATCCCGGTTGAGCATCAATTCATAGAAAGAGGCAAGGTCGATGCCGTCTGCGAGAGGATCAATGATGTAGTCATTGCGAGGACCCGCAACCTGGATCAGGCACAGTATTGGCCAGTAGGTCGAGTCCCGCATGAATTCGGTATCAACAGTGATAAAGGAAGCCTGGCTGAGTATGGCGCAGGCTTTTTCTAAGGCTGAGGTCGTTGTGATCATTTCCATGCCGCCCCTAATAGCGCAATCTGATGCTGCTGTCGCCCCCAAGTGCTACAAAGCAAGTTAGGAAAGGTGGGGTGAAACTTGGCGCAGATTTGGGCTGAGACCTTGACAAATCAGCTATCACATGCGCTTTTCGGGCTCCTGAACCGGGCGCGGCGCTAAGCCGAATTGCCTACAGATCCTGCCTTTTCATGGTTGAAAACAAAATGCACCCTTATCGCAGTCATACTTGTGGCGAACTTACAAAATCCAGCGTTGGCGAAACAGTTCGTCTTTCCGGTTGGGTTCACCGTAAACGCGACCATGGCGGTCTCTTGTTCATTGATCTGCGCGATCATTATGGGCTGACGCAGCTCGTTTTTGACCCTGATATGGGCGAGGGTTTTTCAGTTGCAGAACGGGTGCGCACTGAATCAGTGNTGCGCATTGACGGACCCGTCGTGGCGCGGTCTGACGAGACTGTGAACAACAATCTGCCAACTGGTGCGATCGAAATTCAAGTTAAAGAGGCTGAAATCCTTTCCGCCGCACAGGAGCTGCCTCTACCTGTATTCGGCGAGCAGGACTATCCCGAAGAAACGCGTCTGCGCTATCGATTCTTGGATCTGCGTCGTGAAGGGCTTCATAAACGTATTATTCTGCGCTCGCAACTCATTCGCGCCATGCGTAATTCAATGGAAGGCCAGGGCTTTCTCGACTACCAAACACCAATTTTGACTGCCTCCAGCCCGGAAGGCGCGCGTGACTTTTTGGTACCAAGCAGGCTGCACCCCGGTAAATTTTATGCGCTGCCGCAAGCACCGCAGCAGTTTAAACAACTGACCATGGTGGCGGGTTTTGATCGCTATTATCAGATNGCTGCTTGCTTCCGCGATGAAGATGCNCGGGCGGACCGCTCAGCTGGTGAGTTCTATCAGCTTGATGTGGAAATGAGTTTTGTCGAGCAAGAAGAAGTTTTTGCCGTGATGGAACAGGTCGCCGCCGACACATTTGGTACGTTTTCTGGTTCCATGGACATTCCTCGCGTGACCGATAAGCCACCGTTTGTTCGCATTCCCTACAAAACGTCGATGTTGAAATATGGTAACGATAAGCCGGATCTTCGCAATCCGATTGAGATCGTCGACATCACAGAATTTTTCAGGCCCGAAGAAGTCACGTTCAAAGCCTTCAAGAACGTCATTGCCCAAGGCGGCATAGTTCGCGGTATCCCAGCACCAGGTGCAGGGGACCGTCCTCGCTCTTTCTTCGATAAGTTGAACGATTGGGCTCGCAAAGATCAGGGCGCGGCNGGACTTGGCTACATTGTCTTTGAAGAAGTCGATGGCGCGTTAGCTGGCAAAGGCCCGATTGCAAAATTCTTCCCTGCAGACGTGNTGGTTGCGATGGCAGAGAAAGCAGCCGTGAAAGCAGGCGATGCATTGTTCTTCGCCTGCGACAAGGAAACNGCAGCTGCGGCACTTGCTGGCAATGCTCGCACACGGATNGGGACCGACCTGGATCTGATCGAGAAAGACGTCTTCCGTTTTTGCTGGATCACCGATTATCCGATCTATGAGTTCAATGAGAATGAGGGCAAGATCGACTTTTCTCATAATCCTTTCTCCATGCCCGTTGGTGGCTTGAAAGCATTGGAAACACAAGACCCGCTCGATGTGATGGGTCAACAATACGACCTGGTCTGCAACGGTTACGAGCTAGGGTCTGGCGCCATTCGTAATGCTGACCCGGAATGCATGTTGAAAGCTTTTGAAATAGCCGGTCACGACCGTGATGATACAGAGCGGAATTTTGGCGGCATGTTGAATGCCTTCCGCCTTGGCGCGCCACCTCACGGAGGCATTGCGCTAGGTGTTGACCGGATCGTTATGTTGTTAGCCGATCAGGCAAACATTCGGGAAGTGACGATGTATCCAATGAACCAACAGGCAGAAGACCTGTTGATGGGGGCGCCTTCACAGCCGGAAAACCATCAGCTGAGAGAGCTTCATCTGCGGCACATTCCACCACCGGAAAAAAGCTGAGCGAGTATTTCGCAGAGAATCTTCGCAGAGAAGATGATACGCTAAGTCAGCACAACCGTTCATACACCTTCGACGATGATCACGTCATTCTCCGATGCGCCTTTGCGCTTCGCTTTTGCTGCCTGATATTCCGGTGAAGAAAAGCACNCCCGAGCGGCTTCGACACTGGGGAACTCAACCACGATGTGGCGCTCTTTCGCTGCTCCTTCCAGCACTTCTGCCGCACCACCGCGCACGAGGAACTTTGCGNCATATTTTTCAAAAGGTNCGGCGACGCCTGCGCGGTATTCATCATATTTAGCCTGGTCTGTGACGGTCGCGTGGGCGATCCAATATCCCTTGGGCATGTTCATTCTTTTCAATTTGAGGTGACCCTCAGGTCATGCCCGAGGGTCNCNGAGGCGGCATGCTACTCAGCTACAGCCGTTGGTTGATCCACATGTATCGCACTTCAAGCAGGTGCCATTGCGAACCATGGTGAAGTTGCCGCATTCGCCACAGCCTTCGCCTTCATAGCCTTTCATGCGCGCTTCAACCACGGCAGACATCGTATGAGATGTAGTCCGTGAGCCCCCGTTTGACGAGACTGCCACTTGCTCGCTGATCGTTTCAGTAAGGGTTGCTCGCATTGCCGGAGCCGGAGCACCGGCGTCCAGCGTCGCGGTCGTTGCAATCTCTTCTGTCGTTACGCCTGCGCGCATGGTTGCCGCCCCCCCTCGCACAACATAGAGGTTGGCAAGCTGCGTGTTGCGTGCAAACCCCGGAGAGGCAATGGTCGTCGCTGGCATTGGTGTCGGTGGTAAACGACCTTCTTCGTCTCCCTCACCCATTGCATCGGGCATCAGGTCTGCAGGCTGAACGTGACCCAAATCATGACGTCCAAGATAAGAGACAGCGAGCTCCCGGAACACATAGTCAAGGATCGATGTTGCATTCTTGATAGTATCATTGCCCTGCACAAGGCCTGCGGGCTCGAAGCGTGTGAAGGTGAAGGCCTCCACATATTCTTCCAGCGGCACGCCATATTGCATGCCAAGCGAAATGGCGATGGCAAAGTTGTTCATCAGAGAGCGGAAGGCCGCGCCTTCTTTGTGCATGTCGATGAAAATTTCACCAATCGTGCCATCCTCATATTCGCCTGTACGAAGGTACACTTTGTGCCCGCCGACAATTGCTTTCTGAGTGTATCCTTTGCGTCGGTCTGGAAGTTTAGCGCGGTCACCACGTCCGCCGGCAGCCATGGCAGCCCCCATGCTCTTTGCAACAACCCGTTTGGCAAGCGTTGCAGCCTGGGCGGCTGCTGGTTGTTCGATCAGTGGCGTTGGTGC
>JGI24723J26617_10000639_pt1 | contig 34022 bp, 24 predicted proteins | sample Cruoilmetagenom6_FD_26617 | JGI IMG/M metagenome (IMG submission 26617) | reverse complement strand
ACCATACGTCATAGGGATACCATGGAACAACAACGCGTTGCCATTGCAGAGGTAAAGGCAATTATCCATAAGGAGGTAGACATGAAGAGCTGGTTGAAGCGCATGGTGTAATTTCAAAAAAATAGGATTTTAAAGGTCTAAAAGGTAGGTGTATTTGCAAGGGCGAATACAATTACTTTTTAGACCTTTTCTTTTACAAGCTATACCCCAACCTCAGGCTCCCATAATAATTCCTGCCGTTTCCGGGGTAGTAGTACCTAGGCTCGGCCCCACCGAATCCTGTNGTATTTATGAGTACGGATTGCGCATAGTTTTGGTCGAANATATTATTGATGCCAAAGGCCAAATCCAGGGATAGCTTTTTCCCCAATTGGTTCTTGTACCCTACCTTGGTATTGATTACATTAAAGGCATCACTGTAGAGCCCATTGGCGTCTGTCATGGGAATTTCACCTACATACTGATGGGTGGTATACCAATAAAACTTATTGTTCAGTTGGGCTTGTAATCCAGAGTTTAATCTGTGTTTGGGAACCCCTGTCAATGCATTTCCCGAATAATTGTTGTCGCCGTCCACAAAGGTCACAAAGCTGTGATCGTTAAAAGTATAACTAATGAAAGGGGCAACCCTAAGGTTGGAGGTAATGTCCAAATTATATTCCATATCCAACTCCAACCCTTGATGTTGGGTCTTGCCTGCATTTTTGCCAATATATTGATCCTCGCCAACCCTTTGGGCAACCAGTAGATTTTTGATGTCCATTTTGTATAAGGCAAGGTTTATGTGTAAACTCCTATCCAGTAGCAGTAACCTAGTGCCTATTTCATAGTTTACACCCGTTTCTTGGGCAATATCGGGATTGATAACCCCGTCCGGAGTNAGGGTTTCCTCNACCGTAGGATTGGAAAAACCTCTACTTATATTGGCATAGATTGAATTTGCCGCAGATAAATTATAGTTGAGGTTTAGGCTGGGCAGGACTATGGCGTCAAAATCCCTTTCTGCGCTCCTATTGTCGGCCCCTTGGTTAAATCTATCCCTAAAATCGTAATAAGTCTTGTTCACGCTTAACCCAAGTTGGGCGGAAAAGGCCTGCCCAAAGGGAATAAGTAGATTTCCAAAAGCATTGAACTGTCGCCTAAACTCCTTGTTTTCTGCAAATTGATCGCCCGCTAAACTACCCTGTCCATTATTATCTTCGTATAGATTTTCAAATTCGCTCCATTGGTATTCGTCCTTGTATAATTCTGCTCCAAAATTATAGTCAATTTTGGAGCTGTTGGTAGCCCATGTACCGGCGAACTTGGTCCGAAAACCATAGCCGTTGGTGTATTCCTCCAAAATTCCAAATGGTCTGGGTTCATAATGGTCCAGATAGGAATAAAAAATACTAGTGGTGTTGTTTATTTTGTTTGAAAAAGCGTGATTTAGGGCCAAGCCGGCCAGACTATATTTGTTGTCCTCGTATCCTTGGGCAGATTTCCATGTAAATGCAGCCTTGGTAGGGTTTTCCTTAAAATCGGTCGCACCCAAAGAACTGGGTATCTGGGCGTTGTAATCTACATGATTGAAGAGAAGTCCAATGTTGGTTTTGGGATTAATTTGGTAATTTACATCCAGGAGAACACCTTCGCGTTTAAACCTGTTGTTTTCCCTATAGCCATCGGTCTCCAAAAATCCGTAATGAAAGTTTAGTGCTAACTTATTTTCTTTAAGGCTAAATTGTAGATTGTTCTTAACCAAACTGTAGGAGCCTATTGTAAAGTTATTTCTGAAATAGGTAGACTCGTTGGTGGGCTGTTTGGAATTCAACAAAATTGCCCCGCCTAAATTAGCGCCATAATTAGTCGCCTTTGGTCCCTTGATGACTTCTACCGAACTTAGATTTTCCAAATCGAAAGACTCAATGGTAGAGAAACCCGAACCGTTCGTTATTGGGATATCGTTGTAGTAAAGGCGCAGTTTGTCCGTCCCGAACAATGTTCTTGCACCTACCCCCCTGATGGTGATCCTATTGGTGTTTAGTGCCCCGGACAATATATATACCCCGGATACTTGGTTGATTGCCGAAACCATATCTACGGGACTATAGTTCTGAAACACCTTGGTGCCAATAATTTTAGTGGATATAATACCGTTATCCGCGGCCGATTGTAGGGAATCCAATAGGATTACCTCGTCCAATTCAGTGATGCTGTCTCTTTGGATGGGTTCCTGGGCATTGGATACCAAAAGGGAAATAAAGGCAATTAGAAAATGAAAGGAGGATTTCATGTATTTAATTTAAGGTTCAAACTTAAGGATTAATATCTAATTTTTTTATACTGAAATTCAAAAGGACCGTTGCTTGGAACTTTTAAAACGGGTATAATTATCAACTATTTTGCTCTTACTTTTTGGTTACAAAAAACATTGGCTATTTTTAGCCATATTTTGGTAAAAGCCGATATTGAAGTGAATTGGAACACATATGCCTACCCCTTGGATTTAAGGCGGGTAGTTGTGATAAAATAAATATAGATGAAAATTGTTTCTTATAACGTAAATGGAATCAGGGCTGCGGTGAACAAAGGATTTTTGGATTGGCTAAAAACGGTAAATCCGGATGTGGTGTGCTTGCAGGAAATCAAGGCCAATCGGGATCAGTTGGATCTTACGGTCTTTGAGGCCTTGGGTTACCACTATCATTATTGGTACAGTGCCCAAAAGAAGGGATATAGCGGAGTGGCCATTCTTGCCAAAATACAACCGGACCATGTGGAGTATGGAACGGGAATAGACTATATGGATTTTGAGGGAAGAAACCTAAGGGCCGATTTTAATGGAGTTTCTGTCATGAGCCTTTATTTACCTTCAGGCACCAATATAGCCAGATTGGATCATAAATTACAATATATGGCCGATTTTCAGGACTATATCGACGATTTAAAAAAAGAAAAACCGAATCTTATTATTTGCGGGGATTATAACATATGTCACGAGGCAATAGATATTCATGACCCGGTTAGAAACAAAAATGTTTCCGGATTTTTACCTGTGGAAAGGGAGTGGATCGGCAATTTTATGGATAGTGGGTTTATAGATAGCTTTAGGCATTTTAATAAGGAGCCAGATAATTATACCTGGTGGAGCTATAGGGCAAACTCCAGAGCCAATAACAAGGGATGGAGATTGGATTATGGATTGGTCAGCAGGCCATTGGAGAGCCGTCTAAAACGTTCCGTTATTTTGTCGCAGGCCGTTCATAGCGATCATTGTCCCATACTGGTTGAATTGGACTAGTGCCGATGGTCTTTCCCTACATTGAATTTATAATAATAAAGTGATAATAGAATATGAAGTATACCAATCTCCCCCGAACCGATATTGAAGTAAGCAAAATATGTCTGGGAACCATGACCTGGGGCCGGCAAAATACAGAAGAAGAGGGTCACGAGCAGATGGATTATGCCCTGGAACAGGGAGTTAATTTTTTTGATACGGCGGAGTTGTACCCCATTCCCGCAACCAAGGAGCGATATGCGGATACCGAAAGAATTATAGGTAGTTGGTTTAAGAAGAAAAGAAACCGTGATAAGGTTATTTTGGCTTCCAAAATTGCTGGTAAGGCGGAAATGTCCAAGTTTATTAGAACTACAGGGTTTAACCGCGAAACCATAAAATCGGCCGTGGAAGGAAGTCTTATGCGTTTGCAGACAGATTACCTAGATCTATATCAATTGCACTGGCCGGACCGGACAACAAATTATTTCGGAAAAAGAGGTTATAAGTATAGTAACAATGACCATTGGGAAGACAATATCCATCAGATCTTGGAAGCGTTGAGAGACTTGGTTCGGGAAGGTAAAATTAGACATGTGGGCATTTCCAATGAGACTCCTTGGGGAGCCATGAGGTATTTGGAGGAAAGCAAGGTACATGCCAGTTTGCCCAGAATGATCACCATTCAGAATCCATATAGCCTTTTAAACCGTCTTTTTGAGGTTGGATTGGCAGAAATCTCACATCGTGAAGATTTGGGCCTGTTGGCTTATTCGCCTTTGGGTTTTGGNACCTTGAGCGGAAAGTACCTTGGAGGAAGAAAGCCTGAGAATTCTAGGATTGCCCTTTTTCCAAATTACAATAGGTANAGTAGTGATATGGCCGTTAAGGCAACCCAAAAATATTATGAATTGGCNCAGGCCAACGATTTGTCATTGGCGCAAATGGCACTTGCCTTTGTAAATTCAAGACCCTTTTTAACCTCCAATATAATTGGTGCTACCAGTATGAACCAGTTGAAGGAAAATATTGGCAGTATAGAGGTNGAATTGAGCGAGGAACTGCTTAANGATATTGAAGCGATCCATAATGAAATTCCAAATCCAGCTCCTTAACCCTATGATGGCATTGTATTTTTTAAAAGTAGGTTTTTGGCAACTGGGATTAATTGTTGTGGTTGTGGTACTGATGTTGGTTCTGGCAAGGATATTTAATTCAAAAAATTAATACTTGAACACTTGCTTAGGCAGGCGCTAAGAGAACAGACTATTGGCCACATCCTCGATTTTGGTAGCCAATTGTATTCTGATTTGTGTGTTTTTTAAGGTTATCTTGTTGTTTTTGGAAACATAGATAGTACTGAAACCCAATTTTTCTGCTTCCAAGATACGCTGATCTATACGTTGTACAGGCCTTATTTCACCGGCAAGACCTACCTCGGCAGCAAAACACACCCCTTTTTCTATGGGGATGTCCTCGTTACTGGAGAGGATGGCCGCAATAACGGCAAGATCAATGGCCGGATCGTCTACAGATATTCCCCCGGTAATATTGAGAAAGACATCTTTGGCCGCCAACTTGAATCCGGCCCTTTTTTCCAGGACGGCCAGAAGCATATTTAAACGCTTGGCATTGTAACCGGTAGTGGAGCGCTGTGGCGTTCCGTAAACCGCTGTGCTTACCAAGGCTTGTATTTCAATCATCAATGGGCGCATACCTTCCACGGTAGATGCTATGGATGTACCGCTTAAGCCTTCATCGTTCTTGGAAATCAGAATTTCGGACGGATTGTTGACCTCCCTCAAACCGCTGCCCTGCATTTCATATATTCCCAATTCGGAAGTAGATCCAAAACGGTTTTTAAGTGACCTTAGGATGCGGTATACATAATTTCTATCGCCCTCAAATTGCAGTACGGTATCTACCATATGCTCCAATATTTTGGGACCGGCAATGGTACCGTCTTTGGTGATATGACCAATGAGGATAACCGGTGTGTTGGTTTCCTTGGCGAATTTTATAAGTTCCGCGGTGCATTCGCGTATCTGGGAAATACTACCGGCCGTAGACTCAATGTAATCTGTATGTAGGGTTTGTATGGAATCTATGACCACAATATCCGGCTCAGTGGCTTCGATCTGTTGAAAGATATTCTGTGTTTTGGTTTCGGTTAGGATAAAACAAGTTTCGCTATTGGGGTGAATGCGATCGGCGCGCATTTTAATTTGCTTTTGACTCTCCTCACCTGAAACATATAAAGTTTTATAGGGAAGTTTAAGGGCTATTTGTAGTAACAATGTACTTTTCCCCACTCCCGGTTCCCCGCCCAAAAGAGTTAGGGAGCCAGGAACCAACCCTCCACCAAGAACCCTGTTGAATTCCAAATCGTAGGTGTTGAGCCTTACCTCCTTATCGATGCTAATTTCATTGACCCTTAATGGCCTTGCAATTTTTTTGGAGGGTTGGGAAGAACTTTTCCAGGATACTTTTTCCTCTTTCTGAATCACCTCTTCCACAACGGAGTTCCATTGCTTGCAAGCTCCACATTGTCCTACCCACTTGGCATATTGTGTTCCACAGTTCTGACAAAAAAAAGCGGTTTTTGTTTTGGCCATTATTCTAATTACGGTTTGCGCTAAGGTAGTAAGAAGTTTGAAAAGGACATACGGTTTTAAACACTTGGCTTAAATTGATACCANGTGCANATAGGGTTTAACGGTAAGGATATTTGTCGCAACCTAGCAGCCCCAACAGGTAGCTATAGGGGCGTTCATCAAAGATTAAGAGGTAAAATTCGGATTCCAAGACTTTATTAAGTGGCCTTGGGCATTTTTTGGAAAAGTTTTTTAATATCCAAAATCCGCTTTGAGGGCATCAATTTTTTCCAAGGCCATTTCTTTGGTAAGAAAATCTATTTCTTCCATGCCAAAAGCTTTTTCAAATGTCCTAAGGGCCTTTTTGGGTTCGCCCAATTGNTCGTAATATTCAGCTTCAAAATAAAAGCCCAACATNGTATTGGGATACTCCTTTTTACAAAGGTCNGACAAGGGTTTTAGTGATTCAAAATCTTCCTTTTTTCNGGANGCGGCGTAAATGGCCATGATGTCGTTTAGACTAGTCGTTTTTCTAAAGCCAAATAGATTTTCTATAGAAGTTTGTTTGTCCGCCAAATAATCAAAAACAGGTCCAACTTGGGTTAAGATCTTTTCTTTGTATTCTTTTGGACTTATAGGCTTGAACATTCCGAAGATATTGTCGAAAGCTTTCCCAATGCCGTAAGTGGCTACGGAAATATGGTCGGCGTTTTCGTATTTATCGAAGAAATAGTGCAAATTATCACTATCCATCCCTTTTAAGTTTTGATCCAATGTCAAGATCCTATTGCTATTTTCACTTTTTTCACCCTCCAAGATCAATTGGTAAAATATTTTCTTTTTCATCACCGATAATCTGGCAGGCACCCTAGTTTCCATTTCTGTGGCCAAATAGGGGGAAATACTTATATAGGCGTTAAATAGGGAATCGTCCTTAAAGAGGTAAAAATTTCCAAAATTGGCAGTAATATCATAACCTACGAACATCTTAAAGGGGGCCGTGCTGAATTTGGTTTCCAAATAGGGAATAAGTTCCATTCCCAAAAACTCGAAGAACAATTTGCCTTTTTCGGTGGGCAGGCCACTATCGGGCTCAAAGCCACAGTCCTGTTCCCTTAGGTTGTTTTTTGATTGATGAACACCAACTATAATAGCTTCGGGCATGCCGTGGAAGTTGCTGTAAAATTTTGCATTGGCCACCACTTGGTCAAATAGATATTCCCCATCCAGNACTACAATCACCGGATATTTTTTTTCTGCAGTGTAGCTTTCAGGGAAGTAGTATTGNACATCCCTCCGTTCCTGTAANTTGAAGGATTCGAAAATTTCTTGGGTTACCTGTGCATTGCTACCAAAGTAGACAAATAAGGCCAATAGGGTGAAAAAACGTTGCATAGAACAGAATTTGGGCAATAGAAGACTATTTGTTTCTGTTCCATAACGGTAAAATCAGAAAAGATATTGCGCCAAAAACCACTACCATTAAAGTTTGTGAAATCCACATAATCCATCCAAAAGCATCTCCTGATACCTTGCTGATGCCAAAAATTGCCAAAGCATGACTAATTACAATGGGGTAAATACCTACTCCGCCATTGGTAGTTGCCATTGCAAAAGCCCCCACAACAAATGCTACCATTAACTGACTTAAGGTTAAATTCAATGTTTCTGGGACAGTGTATTTAATGGCCCATAACATAGCAATATAGCAGCCCCAAATAAATAGAGTGTGAATTACAAAGGCCCATTTATTTTTCATTTTAAATATGCTGAAAAGGCCATCCATAAGCCCTTTCAAAAAGTTCTTAATTTTTAAGGCGATTTTTTGTTGTGAATTTTTGATGACCAATAAAAAGAACACTAGGGCCAGAAGTCCAGCACCCATTAACAATAATAGGCCTCCAAAGTTAAATCCTTTTTCTAGAAGGAAGTCCATAATAATTTCGGTCTGTAATAAAAAAGTTATTGCAATAATGATCAATAACATAATTACATCAACCACTCTTTCGGTAACTATTGTTCCGAAACCTCTTTCAAAGGGGACTTCTTCATAAGTGGTCAAGGCTGTTGCCCGTAGAATGTCACCTGCCCTTGGAAAACCCAAGTTAGCAAAATAGGCCATCAGTATAATCAGTATATTGTTCCTGATTTTAGGTTTATAACCTAGTGGTGCCAATAAATAATTCCATCTTATGGCCCGGGAAACATGTCCAAGAATTCCAAGGACTATGGAAACCCCTACCCAAAAAGGATTGGCATTTGTAATATAAAAAAGAATCTGTTTCCTGTCTTCGGGCCCAGTTGACTGGTACCAGTACCATACTAAAAAAATACCCAATAAAATGGGCAGATACGTTTTTAAGGTTTTCTTTATGGAAGACTTCAAAACTAGGTCAAGAGATTGGTTTCCTCATTGGGGAAAACCAAGGATGGGTTAAATTTTTTGGCCAATTCAATATCCATGGTGGCGTAGGTTATCAAAATCAAAACATCGCCTACTGCTACCTTTCTGGCGGCAGCACCATTCAATGTTATCTCACCACTGCCTCTGGTTCCAGGAATGGCATAGGTTTCTAGCCTTTCACCATTGTCGTTATTTACAATTTGCACCTTTTCACCTCTAATAATATTGGCCGCATCCATCAAATCTTCATCAATGGTAATACTGCCTATATAGTTGAGGTCAGCACCCGTCACTTTTACGCGGTGTATTTTAGATTTTACTACTTCTATTTGCATGGGACAAAGTTAATCATTTATGCCAATTGGATTTCCAATTTCAGTATGGTCTACATTTTGGAATTGGTTTTCAACTTTAAAGGGCAATGTTATCTATAAGCCTAACATCTCCCGCATATACGGCAATAAAGGCTCTGTATTTTGTTTTTTTATTTTTTCTTTTAACCGGTTTCAACTGGTCTTCATCTGTAATTTTAACATATTCCAGTTTTAATTTTGGATGGGCATTAAACTGTTTCTTTACCCAATCTACTGTAAAATTAGCACTTTTCGTGCCAAATTTTTGTTTGGCAGCTTTTAGGGTTTTGTATATAAAAGAAGCTTCTTGTCTTAATTGAGGGTCCAATCGTTCGTTTCTGGAACTCATGGCCAGCCCGTTGGCTTCCCGGACTATGGGGCAACCAATGATTTCTATAGGTAGATTGGTGATTTTTACCAGTTTTTTGATAATCTGGAGTTGTTGAAAATCCTTTTCCCCAAAGTAGGCCCTTGTTGGTGAGATTAAGCGCAATAGCTTTTCTACAATAGTTCCTACACCGTCAAAATGTCCTTCCCTGAATTCCCCTTCCATAACATTTTCCAATCCTTCAAAATTGTACGATTTGGAGCTAATGTCTCCAGAATACATTTCCCTGGCGGAAGGGGCAAAAACCACCATCCTATCGGTAACTCCTTTTAATATGGCTAAATCGGCTTCCAAAGTGTTTGGATACTTCTCTAAATCTTCCTTGTTGTTAAATTGGGTGGGGTTGACAAAAATGCTCACAACGGTGATGTCATTTTCCCCGACCGATCTTTGGACCAAGGACATATGTCCCATATGCAATGCCCCCATGGTTGGGACCAAACCAATCGATTTGGTTTTTTGTATGGAGTTTAGATAAGACTTAAGTTCCTTTTGTGAGTTAATTAGCTGCATTCGTTTTACTTAAAAGAGAGCAAACTTACTATAATTACTGCTAATCTGCATAATTTTTGTAATTTTGCACTTTCTCTTACTCTATTAATAAAATATTGCTTTTATGAATGGCAAAAAGATATTGTTTGTATCTTCAGAATTAGTACCCTATCTTCCAGAGAACGAAGTTTCCTTAATGTCTTACGAAACCCCAAGAATGGTCAATAGTAATGGTGGCCAGATAAGGATTTTTATGCCAAGGTTTGGGAATATCAATGAACGTAGGCATCAATTGCATGAGGTTATTAGGTTATCCGGGATGAATTTGGTGATTAATGATATGGATATGCCATTGATCATAAAAGTGGCCTCGATTCCCAGAGAGCGTATTCAGGTTTATTTCATTGATAATGATGAGTACTTTAAAAGAAAGGCCACCTTTACCGATGAGGACGGAAAGTTATTTCCGGATAATGACGAAAGGGCTATTTTCTTTGCCAAGGGTGTGGTAGAGACCGTCAAGAAATTGAATTGGTCTCCAGACATTATTCACGTCCATGGTTGGATGGCATCATTGTTGCCGCTCTATCTTAAAAAATTCTATGCGGACGAGCCTTTATTTGCCGAAAGCAAGATTATCATGTCTGTTTATGGGCAAGGATTTGATGGTACCTTGGATAAAGACCTAATTAAAAAGATTGCCTTCGACGGTGTTCCGGAAGAAAGTATAAAATCGCTTGAAGAGCCCAATTATAATAATTTGTTAAAAGTTGCTGTGGATTATGCCGATGCTGTTATTTTAGCTGCGGAAGATATTCCATCAGAATTGGAAGACTACATATCCAAGCTCGAAAAACCTGTTTTGCCGTTTGTGCCATTACAGGAGTTTGAGGAAGCTTACATGAATTTTTATAACACCAAAGTATTAAAATAATCTAAATGAATTTACTGAACAGATTAAAATTACCTACCGTGGTAGGTATATTGCTTGTTGTAGTCTTGTGGTCCTGTGAGGAGGATTTGACTACCGTTGGTAGTGGTGTGGTAGGTGGTGAACCATTTACAGCTGGCAAGGCGGTTTACGATGTTTTTGCCTACAATAAAAAGATAGAGGCGGTAAGGACCAATAAGTTACCGGTTTATCAATTAGGAAATTATACAGACCCAATTTATGGGAAAACCGAAGCCAGTATAACTACCCAGGTACAATTGTCCGCGGCAAACCCCACTTTTGGGAGTTATTCCGCACAAGTTGAAGAAACGGCCGATACGGATTCCAGTACGCTGACCATTAAAGAGAATGAGACGGTGAAGGAAGTTTTTCTGTTTATTCCTTTTTTAACCAATCCCAAGGGCGATAGGGATTTGGACGGTGTAGCGGATGAGTATGATGCCGACCCCGAGGATGCCAACAGCGATAGTGACGGGGATACCTTAACCGATATCCAGGAAAAGGCTCTGGGTACCGATCCCCTGAATAGGGATACGGATGGAGATGGTACCAATGATAACTTGGACGATGATACGGCGGTAAATAGGTTTCCGATAAAATATGATCTGGATAGTATTTTTGATGCCAATGGAGCTATTCCGGAATCCTTTAATCTTAAGGTGGAACGATCTACTTATTTCTTGAGGGATTTGGATCCCAATACCAATTTTCAGGAGGCCCAGCANTATTATTCNTCCCAACAATTTTCTCCCGGCTTTGTGTCCGACCTTCTGTATGAAGGACCGGTCGAAATAAGCAATGTGGAAGAGTTGATTTTTAAGGAAGACGATCCGGAAACGGAAGATGTGGACGAATCCGAGGAAGCCCCTGTTAGAATTGCCCCTGGAATTAGGGTGCAACTGAATTCTTCATTTTTTCAGCAAAATATTTTGGATAAGGAAGGTTCTTCCGAGTTATTGAGCCAGGCTAATTTTGCTGAGTTTTTTAGAGGTGTCCATATGTCCATTCCGGACGATGTTTTGGTGATGTTGGACTTAACACAAGGGAATATTACTATAAAATACGAATATGATAGCGTAACCAGTTCAACAGATGCTACCGTAATCCAAAATGAGCGGGAATTTGTCCTAAACTTTATCAGGCGCGATACCAGCACTGGAGCAGTAATTGGGAATGCAGTGAATACCTTTATCAATGAGGCATACCCTACCGAAATATCCAATGGGTTGGACAATAGTGAAAATGCTTCAAAGATTTATTTGAAAGGTGGGGCCGGAAGTTATGCCCAGATCAAGCTTTTTGATGAAGTAAATGGTAGTGAAATCATTAACCAGATCAAGAATCGGAATTGGATAATAAATGAGGCCAATTTGGTGTTTTATGTTGACAGAAATTCTTTGGATGCAGCTGGGGGCACTATTGAACCTTCAAAATTATATTTGTACAAGGACAATACAAATGGACCGGTCTACAATCAATTCCTGGAATCTGAGGAGGATTTCAACGACGGTAATATTACCAACTATGACGGAAGTCTAAAAAAGGAAGGCGGCAAAGGCCAGAGTTATAAAATTAAGATTACCAATTATATTAACGATCTTATAGTAAGGGACTCTACCAATGCCACCCTGAATTTGGCATTGACNTCGGATATTAGGATTACAGCCACCGGAAAGGCCATGTTGGCNAATAGTACGGAGGGGGAAGTACCGGTAATGTCCTCTGTAAACCCTTTTGGGACCGTCCTTTACGGCAGTGATAATTTACCTAGTGGACAGGAAGGAAAAAAATTAAAACTCGAAATTTTCTACACCAAAGCAAATTAAAGGCAAAAAAAATACCACTTATAGTATTTTTACGTTAATTAACTAAAAGNTAAAAGGTTTTAAATAACAAGCAGTTAAATTTGTTATGTAAAACCTTTTGTTAATTACTAACCATTAAATTTTGAATTATGTGTGGAATCGTAGGATATATAGGCCATAGGGATGCTTATCCCATTATTGTAAAAGGACTTCAACGTTTGGAGTACAGAGGTTATGATAGTGCCGGTATCGCATTATATGATGGAAGCGAAATAAATTTATCCAAGACGAAGGGGAAGGTAGAGGATCTAAAAAATAAGGCTAAAAGCACCATTTCCCTAAAAGGTAAACTGGGAATAGGCCATACAAGATGGGCTACGCATGGTGTCCCCAATGATGTTAATTCGCACCCGCATTATTCCAATTCTGGAGATTTGGTAATAATTCATAATGGTATAATTGAAAATTATGATTCCATAAAGAAGGAGTTGACAAAAAGGGGCTACACCTTTTCTTCAGAAACCGATACGGAAGTATTGGTAAACCTTATAGAAGAGGTTAAGCGCAAGGAAGGGGTAAAACTGGGTAAGGCTGTGCAAATTGCATTGAATGAGGTTGTTGGGGCGTATGCCATTGCAGTTTTTGACAAGCAAAAACCAGATGAAATAGTGGTGGCCAAATTGGGCAGTCCGTTAGCTATAGGTGTCGGGGAGAACGAATTTTTTATAGCATCCGATGCATCACCTTTTATAGAATTTACCAACAATGCCATTTATTTGGAAGATGAGGAAATGGCTGTCATTAGATTGGGCAAGGAAATTAAATTGAGGAAAATTAAGAACGATGCCATAGCCTACCCTTCAATTCAAGAATTGGCACTTAATCTTGAGGAAATTGAAAAGGGCGGTTTTGANCACTTTATGTTAAAGGAGATCTACGAACAGCCGAGGGCTATTTTGGATACCTATCGTGGACGTCTTTTGGCCAAGGAAGGGATAATTAAAATGGCAGGTATAGATGATAACCTGGAAAAATTCCTGAACGCCAATCGGATTATCATTGTTGCTTGTGGAACTTCTTGGCATGCCGGTTTGGTGGCCGAGTATATTTTTGAAGATTTGGCCAGAATACCTGTAGAGGTGGAATACGCCTCTGAATTCAGATATAGAAACCCGGTAATCACGGATAAGGATGTGCTGATTGCCATTTCACAATCGGGGGAAACGGCAGATACACTGGCCGCTATTAAATTGGCCAAGGAAAAAGGAGCCTTTGTGTTTGGAGTGTGTAATGTGGTTGGTTCTTCCATAGCTAGGGAAACCGATGCAGGTGCCTATACCCATGCCGGTCCGGAAATTGGAGTGGCTTCGACCAAGGCATTTACCACACAAATTACGGTACTGACCTTATTGGCGTTAAAATTGGCCAAGGAAAAAGGGATTTTCAATACTAGGCGTTTCCATGAGTATTTAACCGAATTGGAAAATATTCCCGGTAAAGTGGAGAAGGCACTGCTTTCAAATCCATTGGTCGAAATAATATCCAATGTTTATAAGGATTCTACCAATTGCCTTTATTTGGGAAGGGGATATAACTTTCCGGTAGCTTTGGAAGGTGCATTGAAATTGAAGGAGATTAGTTACATACATGCCGAGGGCTATCCCGCGGCAGAAATGAAGCACGGCCCAATTGCCCTTATAGATGAACATATGCCCGTAGTGGTAATTGCAACGAATAAGGGGCATTACGAAAAAGTAGTGAGCAATATTCAGGAAATAAAATCCCGTAAGGGTAAAATCATAGCGGTGGTTACGGAAGGGGATGTGCAGGTGAAGGAATTGGCAGACCATGTTATAGAAATTCCTGAGACCTTGGAGAGTTTAACTCCTTTGTTGACTACTATTCCGCTTCAATTGTTGTCATATCACATTGCGGTTATGAGAGGTTGCAATGTTGACCAGCCCCGTAACTTGGCCAAGTCGGTTACAGTGGAATAATTCTACCAAATAGATACTATATTGACATCCATAAATGATGGTCCAAAAGGGTCATTATATATGGATGTCATTTTTTTACAACCTATTTTTTGTCAAATATTCACTAATAAATGTTAAATTTTGAACAAAAAATACTATGCATGCATAATTTATTTGATTTTTGTATTGTTAATTTGAAAATTAATGTATATTGCTAATTAGATGATTTCTTACCAATATCTAATACTAATTTAACTCAAATATCTTATGAGATCAATTCTTCTATTATCCTTTTTCATGTTTGGAATGTTGGCGTATTCACAAACGACAATTAAAGGGAATGTGGTGGACCAAAATAATGATCCAGTTCCTGGTGCCAATATTGTAATTGTAGGCAAAGCCATTGGTACGGTAACAGATTTTGATGGAAATTTCTTNTTGAACACAAGTGAGAATCCCCCATTTACCTTAAATATTACCAGTATTGGATTTGTGGCTTCCACAGCCAACATCACTCAAAGCAATCAAACTATTTCGGTCACCTTAAATGAAGCGCAAACAAGTTTGGACGAGGTGGTTATTTCTGCTTCTAGAACGCCTGAGCGTATTTTTGAATCTCCCGTTACCGTGGAAAGATTTGGACTAAGGGATATTCAGAGTACAGCCTCGGCCGATTTCTATGATGGCTTGGAGAATTTGAAGGGAGTGGACATCAATACCAATAGTTTAACATTTAAGGCTATTAATACAAGGGGTTTTGCCACTTTTGCCAACACCCGTTTTATGCANTTGGTAGATGGTATGGACAACTCAACCCCAGCCCTTAACTTCCCAATGGGTAATCTTATTGGGATGATAGAAACGGATGTGCTCAGTGTTGAATTGCTTCCAGGAGCTTCCTCTGCCCTATATGGGGCAAATGCCTTTAACGGAATACTGTTTATGCGAAGTAAAAGTCCTTTTGATTACACAGGGATAAGTGCCTATGCCAAAAAGGGGATTACCTCGCAGGAAGCGGCGGGTGATAATGCTTATACCGATTTTGGTATTAGAGCTGCCCATAAGTTTAGTGATAAGTTTGCGGGAAAAGTCAATTTCTCCTATTTAAGAGGAACGGATTGGGCTGCAAATAATGAAATGGGAAAAGCCGGTGGCGGAGCCACTAGGGCTTCAACCGACTATGATGGTATAAATGTCTATGGGGATGAGGTATCCGAAAATATGCAGGTGGTGGCCGCCAAATTAGTTGAAGCGGGTCTTTTAAATCCGGCTGCAGTGCCGTTGATTCCTTCACAAGTAATAAGTAGGACTGGATATAATGAAGGCGATCTTACCGATTATAAGGCGGAAAGTGTAAAAGCGGATTGGGGTCTTTATTATCGTCCTTTTGAGGATGATTTTGAAATAGCCTATGTGGGAAAGGTAGGAAAGGGAAATACCATTTATCAAGGTACCAATAGGTATAATATTGATGGTTTTTTTATGCAGCAGCATAAATTGGAAATTAAAAATGACAACTTCTTTGTGAGGGGATATTTTAATGAAGATAAGGCCGGGGATTCCTATGACATGGTTTTTACCGGGGTAAATATCAATGAAATTTGGAAGGATAGAAGTACTTGGTTTGGTCAGTATGTGGGTACCTATGTAGGAGCCGTTTCCCAAAATGTTCCTGCCGAACAGGCGCATATACTAGCCAGGCAAGCTGCCGATACAGGACGTTTCCTTCCGGGGACACCAGAATTTGAGAGTGCTTTTAATAGGGTAATCAATGACCCGGACCTAACTACAGGGTCTAAGTTTCAGGATAATTCCAAATTTTATCATGCCGATGCCAATTACAATTTTAGCCATTTAATAGATTTTGCCGAAATCCAGTTAGGTGGGGCCTATAGGCAATACAAATTAAATTCTTCCGGAACTATTTATACGGATGCCGACGGACCTATTACCTATTCTGAGTATGGACTTTATACGCAAGTGCAAAAGAAGTTTATGGAGGATGACCGTCTTAAGTTAACAGCTTCCTTACGTTATGACAAATCCGAACTGTTCGATGGGTTTTTCTCTCCAAGAGTGTCTTTGGGGTATACGGCCGGTGAAAGCGGTAATCACAATTTAAGGGCATCCTATCAGACCGGGTTCAGAAACCCCACCACCCAGGATTTATATATTGGATTGAATGCAGGTAGAGGTATATTGGTAGGTAGTGCCCCGGACAATCCTGCCAGGGACGTTAGGACTTTTGATCTAAGTCCGACAGGAACGGCCATAATAGGAAGTCCAACCCTCGACTTTAGTGGGGAAGGGATTTATAACAACTCTTTTACGGCAAGTTCAGCTGTGGCATTTGCGGCAAGTAGAAATCCGGCTGACTTGGTCATAGCAAATCCGGATTTTGTAAAACCGGAACAGGTTACCTCCTATGAGGTGGGATATCGCGGAAAATTAAATAAGGTTACCTTGGATGTTAGCGCCTATTACAGCGCCTATAAGGACTTCCTTTCAGGACAAAACGTGGTAGTGCCCTTTTATGGAGACGTGCAACTTACCCAAACGGTGCCTACTCCAGGTGGGCCATTACCTGCTGCCATAGTAGCATTGGGAAGTGGCGATTTTCAAGGATATCAATCCTACACCAATACGGACGCCAAAGTAAATTCTTATGGTGCCGCTCTTGGAGTTGATGTGAAAATTTGGGGCAATTATGACCTTGGAATGAACTATACCTATGCTAAATTGGATTTTGACCAAGAGGATGACCCTGATTTCATGACCAGTTTTAATACTCCCGAACATAAGGTGAAGGCTTCTTTCGGAAATACGGCCATAGTTAAAAATTTTGGATTCAATGTGGCTTGGAGATGGAGCGACACCTATTTATGGGAAGCTACCTTTGGTAACGGACAAATTCCGGCCTACCATGTAGTGGATGCGCAAATAAGTTATAACGCACCAAGTATAAAATCGGCATTTAAACTGGGTGCTTCCAATGTATTGGGAGATGAATATTACACAGCCTTTGGAACAGGATATATTGGATCCCAGTATTACGTTTCCTGGACCATTAATCCATAACATATTGTAATATAAAGGATATAATTTAAAGAAAAATGGCGTCAAATTATTTGACGCCATTTTTCTTGGTAAAAAAAGGATAAAAGTAGTTTCCATTTTAAGAAGGAAAACATATCTTTGCAGCCTTAAAAACAAAGCGGTAAGTCGCGCTGTTTTTATTTTAAAGATAACAGTAAAACGTAAATACTCAAGTAATGTCTAAAGTTACAGGTAAAGTTTCTCAAATCATCGGCCCGGTAGTTGATGTTGAATTTCAGTCCGGAACGGACCTTCCCAGAATTTATGATTCTTTGGAAATTGTCAACAAGGATGGTTCCAAGTTGATTTTGGAAGTACAGTCACATGTTGGTGAAAATACGGTCAGGACTATTTCTATGGATTCAACAGATGGTCTAAGTAGGGGAGTCGGTGTAGAGGCAACAGGAAGCGCAATCCAGATGCCGATAGGCGATGCTGTTTACGGGCGTCTATTTAATGTAATTGGCGACGCTATAGATGGTCTTGGAGATTTGCCAAAAGCCGGTAAAGACGGTCTTCCAATCCACAGGGATGCGCCTAAATTTGAGGATTTATCTACTTCTACGGAAGTTTTGTTTACTGGAATTAAAGTAATTGATTTGATCGAGCCTTATGCAAAGGGTGGTAAGATTGGTTTATTCGGTGGTGCGGGTGTTGGTAAAACAGTACTTATCCAGGAATTGATCAACAACATTGCAAAAGGTCATGGTGGACTTTCTGTTTTCGCCGGGGTAGGTGAGCGTACTCGTGAGGGGAACGATTTACTTCGTGAAATGTTGGAGTCCGGAATTATAAAATATGGTGATGATTTCTTGCATTCTATGGAAGAAGGCGGATGGGATCTATCCAAAGTTGATAAAAAAGTAATGAAGGATTCCAAAGCGACATTCGTTTTTGGACAAATGAACGAACCTCCTGGTGCCCGTGCCCGTGTAGCCTTGTCCGGATTGACCATTGCAGAATATTTCCGTGATGGTGCAGGTGAAGGTCAGGGAAAAGACGTTCTTTTCTTCGTAGATAATATATTCCGTTTTACGCAAGCCGGTTCGGAAGTATCGGCCCTATTGGGACGTATGCCGTCAGCGGTAGGTTACCAACCAACTTTGGCAACGGAGATGGGTGCTATGCAAGAGCGTATTACATCAACCAAAAGAGGCTCCATTACATCGGTACAGGCGGTTTACGTACCTGCGGATGATTTAACGGATCCAGCTCCGGCAACAACATTTGCCCATTTGGATGCTACTACGGTATTATCCCGTAAAATTGCGGAATTGGGAATTTACCCTGCGGTGGATCCATTGGATTCAACTTCAAGGATTTTGACTGCCGAGATATTGGGGAAAGATCATTATGCCTGTGCCCAAAGGGTAAAGGAGTTATTGCAACGATATAAGGAACTTCAGGATATTATTGCCATCCTAGGTATGGAGGAATTATCCGAAGAGGATAAATTGGCCGTAGGTAGGGCAAGACGTGTACAGCGTTTCCTATCCCAGCCGTTCCACGTAGCTGAGCAATTTACAGGTATCCCAGGAGTTTTGGTAGATATTAAGGAGACTATTAAAGGGTTTAATATGATTATGGATGGGGAATTGGATCATCTTCCAGAATCTGCATTTAACCTTAAAGGTACCATTGAAGAGGCTATTGAAGCTGGAGAGAAAATGCTTGCTGAAGCGTAAATGAGTAGGTAGTAATCAGTGATCGATTGACAGGATCCGATTGAATACTGAGTGCTGAATACTGAATACTAAAATAATATGTATCTAGAAATTGTATCGCCAGAGGCTACTTTGTTTGCCGGAGAAGTTACTGCAGTAACCGTTCCTGGAATTGATGGTGAATTTCAAATGTTGAACAACCACGCCCCTATCGTTTCCCTATTGCAGGAAGGAAAGGTAAGGATAAAAGGAAATGTTGTGCTGGAAGAGGCTTATGAGAACAAGTTCTCCAAAGCTCCCAATGGGGATACTATCCTGGCCATAAACAGTGGTACTGTTGAAATGAAGAACAATAAAGTTATTGTATTGGCAGATTAAGAAAATTTGATGCCAATAAAAAATAAGCAAAAAGCCATACGTTTCGTATGGCTTTTGTCGTTTTAAAGCAGATGGCTAAAGGCAAAATTATTATATCGGAAGGTGTTAGGCCCCTGTGGCAAACCCTAGTGGCTGCGGCCTTTTATACGGTGACCTTTATTTTACTGGCCATGTTCTTTTTTGGTTATGGGATATTTCCGGAGAATGGAATGGATAACAGGTGGAATTTTGGGGTGTTCTATCTTGCCGTAGCCTGCGCGTCCCAAGGCATTTTATTTTCGAGTGTAAAAAGTATTTTTTTCGATCTGGAGAATCGCAATTATAAGGAAGAATATCGTGTGGGTCCCTGTGCTGTTGGTAGATGGAAAGCCCTTCCCGCCATAGAATATGTATCCGTCTTTAGACAATTAAAGGCCAATGGCACCTATACTTATGAGGTAAATTTGTGGGTAAAAGGGAATAAAAGCTTTACCATTTATGAAACGAATGAAATGGCCATTACATTTGCCATGGGCGAAAGCACCGCAAAGGCATTAAAAGTAAATCTATTGGATGCAACGGTGCCCAATAACTACAAGTGGATCAATTTTTAGAGGCCTTGTTAAAGGATTAGTTTTTAAACTGGATGGTGCGTTGCGATTTAGAACTTTGAACGGCTGCTTCCAGAATTTCCATGGTAATCATATTGTTNTCCAAGGAATAGGGATCGTAAGAACCAAGGGTAGTTTCCCCTCTTATCACCGAGGCAAACAAGGCAAAGGGTTCATCATATGGGGCCTCCCTTTCCGCAAGTTTAAANGCCTCTTCCTTATAGCCGCCATAGCCTTCAGCAATCCTAACTCTCAGATCATGGCGGTTATCGGCATAAATAGCACCTTTTACTCCATANATCTCCATATCCTTNCGNCCAATGGGCCAATTCCATGAAGGTTCCAAAATGGCCATGGCACTGTCATAGGTAAGTATTATGGTTGCATCATCATCTACTTTGGGGTTGTTTTCGGGTTGTAACTGTTGGGTCACTGCGGTAACCGAATTGGGCCTTTTACCCTGTTGTAACCAGGTCATGAGGTTGGCACCGTAGCATCCGAAATCCATGATGGCCCCACCCCCATTGAGTTTTGGGTCGGTTAGGAATTTCAAAAATTCGGCACTTACCCCAATATTTTTGGGCCCTTTATGTCCATCGCGTACAATAACTTTTCTAAGTTCGCCTACTGTGCCTTCTTGCAGAAGTTCATAGGCCTTTAGATTGGTAGGATACCAAGAGGTCTCATAATTGGTGAGCAGATGAATCTTATGTTTTTTGGCCAGCGCTTCCATTTTTTTGGCATGTTCCAAGTTAACAGCCAAAGGTTTTTCCACCATAACGTGGATACCTTTTGGGGCACAGGTTTCTACGATGGACAAATGATCGTATATATTTCCAAAGCCTGCCACGGCTTCGGGTTTTACGGCGGCAATCATCTCTTCCATGGTATTGAACACCATTTCCATGGGAAAGCCGTGACTCTTGGAAAGTCGCTGTGCCAGATTGCGATCGGTCTCTACGATGCCTACCATAATCACATCATCCTTAGCCTCCCTGCTTAAAATCCAGCCAACATGCCCATGGGAAAGGCCTACAACTCCCAATTTTATTGGTTTTTCCTGCGCAAAAACGTTTGTAAGCGTCAAAAAAATAACACAAAAGGAAAGTATAAACGTGTTTTTCATGATTATTCAACTATTAAGGGACCGCAGTAAATAGGAGTGCAGTGGTCTTTGAAAGATACTATATTTTTAAATACAAGATGTTCAGCCCACTGGAGATAGCTCATTAATAATAACCTCCATTATGGTTCCTTCCGTAGCTTTTCTGTGCGCTGCAATATGTTCACTGGCATTGTGGTTTAGCCACAATTCCCTACTTGCCCAATTTTCATAAAAGAAAAAACGGTCGGGATTTTCATTGTCCTGGTGCAGATCGTAGTTTAGACAGCCATCTTCCTTTAAAGTAGGTGGAATAAGTTTTAATAAGGCTTGTTTTACAAATTCCCTTTTATCCGGTTTGGCCAAAATACTGGCGGTAATGGTCAATTGCTTGTTGCTCATTTTTAATTTGAATTTAATTCTTTAAATATATGGAACTTCTAGGGGAGGCGAAAGTCAATTCGTATTCTTTGGTAGTCAATGCTTGAATTGTCCATAGGACATTTAGGTATTTGTGTCCCTTACCCATTCGGGGTGAGGGGCCATGGCCAAGGACCTAGTCTAAAATGCCCCTTTTGCGTTATTTTGTGTGGCATTTAACTTTTCGCCGGGCATTTCGCCCCTTACATTATGATATTCCGTTTTTATTAATCCCGCTTCCTTAAGATACCAATCCTTGGTTAGGTTTTCAGGGATGTTGTCGCCTGTTTCCATCATCCATTCTTTCAAAACCCTTCTCAAATCCATGAGATTCCGATTGTATTCTGGCGTAGATGCCACATTGAGCAATTGCAAGGGATCCCGACGGTAATCATATAGCTCTTCATTTGGCCTCGGTACTATAAACACATCGGCTTGTGCCGAAGAAAGTCCTCCTTGGTCCCTGAGCATTTCCAAATCCTTAAAGGACGGACTGCCAACGGCATCAGCTGGCCCGTTTTGTGGCTTCAAGGGTCTCGAGTTTAATATGTACATATAATCTTTATTTCTTACCATACGTTCGTGAGCTTCATAATCGTGCCAATTATGCTCGGCAAAGACATAGTTGCGAAAGGGCTGGTCAGGTTTTGTTAAAAGACGGTCGAAACTATGGCCCTGAAATTGTTCGGGAATAGTAACGCCTGCCAATGTCAATAGTGTTGGGGCAATATCTACGGCACTTATGAGGCTTTTGTTGCTGGCATTTTTATTTTTTATTGCCTTGGGCCAATGCATAACGAAGGGAGTTTTCATACCCCGATCATTGACCCTGGTTTTGCTATGTGGAAATGGCCGTCCATTATCGGACATAATAATCAAAAGGGTATTGTTTAGTTGTTTTTGTGTTTTTAGTTCCTTGACAACCTCTCCAATGTAAAAATCGAATCTTTTAATTTCGTCATAATATTTGGCCAAATCAGATTTGGTTTCGGCTCCATTGGACAGATAAAATGGGGCTTCCAGATCATCGGGGCGGTGTGTACCACTAAATTCATTGGGTCCCCAATCCCTGTGGGCGTCATGGGATGCGAACCACATAAAAAAAGGTTTGTTCTTTGGTCTTTTCTTTAAGGAGTTTACCCAACTTTCTTCGCCTCCATCCCCATTTTCATTACGATGCTCGTACATCATATCAAATCCACGTCGGGCATAAGGTCCCATATGGAACTTGCCGGCCAGGACGGAATAATAGTTATTGTTCCTCAATAATTCAGGAAAGGATAACATATCCAAAGGGGGAGTGGTGTGTAATTCGGCAGCTCCCGTATTATGGGGATATCGGCCGGTAATTATGGAATTTCTACTTGGGCTGCACGAGCTTGCCGTTAAATAGAAATTATCAAACTTTAATCCGTCTTTTGCCAGTTGATCAATATTGGGAGTCTTAACCTGTGCGTTCCCGTAACAACCAAAGTCGTCCCAGCTAACATCATCGGCTATAAACACAATGATATTCGGTTTTGCATTTTGTGCATCCACTGTACTGTAACAGAACTGAAGTAAGGAGATTAGAAAAAATAATTGTTTCATTTTAAGAAGGATAGATTAAGGGCAGTTTAAAGGAAGCTATTCCATAGAATATTGATCGTTCGGGTTAAAAATATATAAAAACGATCAATTAGGATAAATTCAGTTATCTTTTAGTAGGAACGTACATAGCGTTTGTATTAGTTGTGGCCAGTGGAGTCTATATTTTTAAGTGTTTCCATTAAGCGAACGCCAAGGTTATCGATATTCATGTTGTTTTTGTGAAATGCAGATAGGTTGGAAAGAATAATTACCCCATTTTTGTTCGAAATATCCAGTAGTATATTGGATCTATAGCCCCCTGTTCCGCCGCTATGCATGATCCATTCCTTCCCTATATTATTTTCAATGGCCCATCCCAATCCCATTGCGGCCTTGTTTTCCTGTAGGGCAAAGGTGGGTTTTCTGGTCAAGGCCAAGGCTTGGTCGGACCCATTGAATTGTGCTTGCGCAAATTTTGATAGGTCGGCTACCGATGATAAAATTCCACCGGCTCCTACCAAGACATTCAAATCCCAGTTTGGGGTTTCTTGGCCATTTGCATCAAGACCTTTGATCAACTGTCCCCTGATACGGGTTCTGTTTGTTGTAGTATGGCCCATTTGGTATTTTGTGCAGATTTTGGTCTGGAGTAGGTTCTCGTAGGAGGTGCTATCTATTTTACTTAGAATATAGCCTAATAAACCTACCCCTAGGTTTGAATATTCGGATTTTTCTCCTGGATTTTGGTTCAGTTGTAGCTCTTTGGTTAAATATTGTTTTAACTTGTTTTCGTCATAATCCTTGTATGGATTCTGTAGGTCTACGGAATCCAACTGCAGGTTGGAGGGTAACCTAGGCAGCCCTGAGGTATGATTGGATAACTGTTTAAAGCTTATTTCTATATCATCCTTTAAGGGCCATTCCAAATAATCGTTGATATTATCATCCAGCCCCAATTGCCCGTTCACGACCAAATGGGCCAAAAGGGTGGCTGTAAATACTTTGGAAATGGAGCCAATTTCAAAAACGCCATCATGATTGTCAATAGAGAAAATGGTATCGTTTTTACGCTTAATTCCATAAAATTTAGTAGTCCCGCCCTTTATGATGGCAAAGGATAGCTGGGTGTTGTTTGGAAAATCTTTGGATTCGGAATAAATATGTTTCGATTGTATTTCCGAAATACTGTGTTCAAAATCTTTTTGACCATTAAAAGCTGCTTTTTCGTGGCTACATCCATAAGTTATAATGATTGGTAAAATTAGCCTAAGATATTTTTTCATTATTATCATTTTTATGGATTAGTGTGGTGGCCCAAAATCTGGACGGGTTGGGATCAAGTTTTTTGGTTCTTAATACTATTGGTAGTTCAGTCGGCTGCTATTTTATTGGCACCGCCAAAGGGTATACTACCCCGAGGCTTGCCTCAAAAATTAAAGGTCGTTTCCTACGAATGCCTCGCGGGCCTGCCCCGAGGTAGTTTACTTGTTCTTATGGCCGTTAAATAGACCCAGGCTATAAAAAATATTTGTAGCGGAATTCGGAACCAAAGATAGTTAATACCATTTCCGTTAAGTTCCCCGGTCTGGTAGTTGATGTTTTCCATGGCGGCTTTTATGTTGGCGGGAAGAACAAGAATAAAGAAGATGAGCAGCAACCAAGCCGTACGGACCTTAAGTTTTGGAATCAGTAATCCTATCGCAAATAGAATTTCCATGACTCCGGTGATATATACCATTTCATTTTTCATGGGTATAAATTCCGGCATCATGGCGCCCATACCNTGGGGAAACATAAAATGTCCCAAGGAAGTAAACAACAACATTATGGCCATGGCAATTCGTCCGGCCAATGGCCATTGTATTTTTTTCGACCTAAGATATAGGATAGATAGGGTTGCAACAAACGAGACAAGAAGTACTAATAAAGGCTTCATGGTTGGTGAATATAATTAGGTTAGGAATGAATCCCACAACGGTAGATCAAGATAGGGAACATTCTCAAAATACCCTATTTTCAATTTACAGGTGTTGGTCTATTAAGATTTGGTTGCCATCGGGATCGGTCAGCATAATACTTGCGGGTCCGGATGTTTTTATGTCCGCCTCTTGGTCCAGCCTTAGGTTGTTGCTTTTTAAATGTGCCTGAATTTTTCTCACATCATCAAAGGAGGTTAGTGCAGTGGCATTTTCGTCCCAGCCAGGGTTAAAGGTGAGGATGTTATTAGGGAACATACCTTGGAACAGACCAAGAACTGCGTTGCCATTTTTCATGATCAGATAATTCATTGTTGGGTCGCCTGCAAACACGGTAAATCCAAGTTTTTCGTAAAATTCTTTGGAAATGGATAGGTCCTTTACGGCCAGACTGATTGAAAATGCTCCTAGTTTCATATGGGTTTTTTTATGTTGTTNATTGTTTGTTTACGTTTTTTAGGGGGGTGTGAAAATAANTTGTACTACAATACAAAATTATCCTATCAGAAAATTCTCAACTAAGATATATTATTGACTTGTTAATTTTGAGGATAATATTTATTGTTTTAGTAGTTTTTAACATAAAATTTGATTTAATTTAAGAAAATTTTATACATTTAGCCAGTAAGTGTTAATCTTACATTTATTGCTGGTTTAGATAACTTTTAAGTGGGAGCGGAATTATTTCGATTTGGACACACAGTTTTTAATTGAAAATTTTCACAAATATTTTTTAAAAAACCATTAGATGACATTCGATTTGATCTTGGTTTTTTTTTGGTTTTTGTTGTACCATACTAGAATCTGATTATGACAATAATTGTTTGAACAATGCTTTTAACTCAACTAACTTAACATTTAAAATTATGGAGAAAAAAAACTGGTTTTCTATTCCAAAAGAAATCATTCAAAAAAGGAAGCCTAAGAAGAAACTTATGGTTTTTATGATTGTGATGGCTCTGTGCGGTGTGCAGGCGTTCGCAAATCTTACAAGCATAGATGCCAATCCAGTCCTAGTTCAGCAAACTATTTCGGGAGTGGTATCTGATGCAAACGGACCATTACCTGGGGCCAGTATTGTAGTCAAAGGGACTACCAATGGAACGCAGACCGATTTTGATGGTAATTATTCCTTGTCCGGTGTATCTGATGATGCAGTACTAATATTCAGTTATATTGGTTATAAAACAGAGGAAATACCTTTAAACGGCCAATCTACTATTAATATTACCATGGAGGAAGATGCAAGTAAATTGGAGGAAGTGGTAGTTGTAGGGTATGGTACCCAAAAGAGGGCTACCGTTACAGGTTCTGTTTCGTCCGTAAAAGGGGAGGAATTGGTAAAATCTCCAGCGGTAAACCTTACCAATACCTTGTCCGGTAGGGTGGCTGGATTGTTTGTTCAGCAATCGAGCGCGGAGCCTGGTTATGATAACGCCGCAATTAGGATTCGTGGAACAAATACCTATAATAATACTGGTGCTTTGGTTGTGGTTGATGGTATTCCCGATAGGGATGGGGGTCTAAGTAGAATAAACCCTGCCGATATTGAAAATATATCAGTACTAAAGGATGCTTCTGCCGCCATTTATGGAGCAAGGGCTGCAAACGGGGTTATTTTAATTACAACAAAGAGAGGAAAGACGGGGAAACCACAAATCACCTATTCTTCTAACCAAGGTTGGGCCAAACCTACTGTTATTCCCGATATGGCCAACGCTCAGCAGTATGCGGAATTGAGAAATGAATTGGAAATTTATAACCTTCCTGTAAATGAATGGGCTGGGGCAACTGCTGGGTTTAACTCTACAGGGACCTATACTAGGCCGGATGGTTCAACTAGAAATGCCATTTATTCTCCCGAGGATATTGCGCTTTTTGGAAATGGACAAGATCCTTGGGGCCACCCGAATACGGATTGGTTTGACGAGACTTTCAAAACAGCGGCCTCCCAAGAAAAACANACNATGCAACTTACGGGAGGAAGTGAAAATTTTAATTATTTTACTTCATTGGGATATTTNAAGCAGGATGCCTATTACAAGAATGCGGCCACTGGATATGAGCAATATGATATTCGTATAAATTTGGACGCTAAAATTAGTGAAGGTATCAAACTAAGTCTAGGGGTGTTGGCTAGGGAAGAATATCGATATTTTCCAACTGAAAGTGCGGGAGCTATTTTCAGAATGTTGACAAGGGGTAGGCCTACCGAGCCTGCATATTGGCCGAATGGTTTGCCAGGACCGGATATAGAAAACGGACAAAACCCGGTTGTCATAGCTACGAATGATACAGGTTATGATAAGGATAAAAGGGATTACTTTCAGTCCAATGCTACCTTGGATATTAAAATTCCATGGGTAGACGGATTGTCGGTACAGACAACTGCTGCCATTGATAAAAGTTTTTCAAATAGAAAGGTTTGGAGGACTCCTTGGTATCTATATACTTGGGACGGAAATACGATGGGAGCGGATGGCCTACCAGATTTGGTAAGGGGTCAAAGGGGACCGGCAGAGCCAAACTTAAATCAATATACAGGTAATACCCTGAATATTTTATTGGGAGCCAATGCCACTTATCAACGCTCATTGGAAAACCATAATTTTCTAGTTTTGGCCGGGATAAGTAAAGAGACTGTGGAATACGAGGGCTTTAATGCTTATCGACGATATTTTATCTCACCTGCTATAGATGATTTGTTTGCTGGTGGTGACCTTCAAAAGGATAATGGTGGTTCTTCAGATAAATCTGCAAGGTTAAATTACTATGGTCGTGTATCATATGATTTTAAAGAAAAATATTTATTGGAGTTTTTATGGAGATATGACGGATCTTATTTGTTCCCAGAAGATACGAGATATGGGTTTTTTCCTGGTTTCTCTGCAGGATGGGTTGTTACCAAGGAAAATTTCTTGAGTGATTTGAACAATGATTCTTTTTTAAATTTCCTGAAATTCAGAGGTTCCTGGGGTCAATTGGGTAATGATAAATTTGACGATTCCGATTTCCCTGCCAATCAATATCTCGCTACCTACGGTTTTGGGAATTATGTTATTAATAATGGTGAAGTTACGACGATAAGTGAATCAAAGGTGCCCAATCCTGCTATAACATGGGAGGTGGCAACCAATATTAACGTTGGTCTGGATGCACGATTTTTACAAAATAGAATGAATCTAGAATTTGATTGGTTCCTTAATAAAAGAACGGATATTTTAACTACACCTTCCGCTTCCCTACCGGCCCTTTCAGGGATAACCCCTCCAAGACAGAATTTTGGGGAGGTTGAAAATAAAGGTTTTGATTTTATCTTGGGATATAATGGAAATGCAGGAGACTTTACTTATGGAATAAGTATAAACGGTGGTTATGCCAAAAACAAGATAATTTTTAACGATGAGGCCGAAGGCGCACCGGAATGGCAATTGGCAACAGGAAGGTCTATTCGCTCCAATTTGGTCTATGGTTATGATGGGGTATTTGCCACCCAAGCTGATATAGATGCTGAAACCTTGGACTATACAGCATTGGTCAATGTACTTAGACCAGGGGATATGAAACTGGTAGATTATAATGATGATGGTAAAATTACACCCGATGATCGTTATAGAACTGATAAAAATTCAGATCCAACCTTTCAGGGAGGTATCAATTTAACGGCTAGTTATAAGAATTTCGATTTCAGTTTACTTTTTCAAGGAGCCACGGGAGGGGAAGTATTCCTGAACTTTGGGGAGTCCGGTACTATAGGGAATTACACAACAAGTGTATACAATAATAGATGGACGGTGAATAATCCGAGTAGTGTTGATCCAAGGATTACCAACAGAGCTGATCAATATTACAGTAATGGTAATACCTATTGGAGACAAAACACCAATTATATGCGGGTGAAAAATCTTGAATTTGGGTATAATTTTCCAAAGGAAATGATTGGTCAAATTGGGTTGGAAAGATTTAGGTTCTATATAAACGGATCTAACCTGTTTACATTTACAAACTCATTGTTCGATCCAGAAGGACTTAGTTCTAGCGGTAGGGATTATCCTAATTCCAAAATACTAAGTGCAGGATTTTCCGTAACATTTTAAAATTATCAAAGTTAAAACTATGAAACAAAGAAATATATTATACGTATTGGCGATTACAACAATTGCTTTTGTGACTGGATGCAACGATGATTTCGTTAGCATTACTCCTCTAAGTGAGGTGTCCGAAGGGAGTGTTTGGACCGATGAAGGATTGGCCACAGCCGCAGTAACCGGGGTCTATAATGGGCTAGGCGCTGGTGGTTTGGATGAACAAATGTTGGCTTCTTTAACGGATGAAGCCCTATTTACCCATACTGGAAGGTCAATTAATACGGTAAATGAATCCCGTACCAATTCAAATGATACCGGTTGGATCAATAATACCCATGAATGGAACAATATGTACCGGTATATCAGGGCTGCCAATCTTGCTATTCAAAAACTGAATGAAGGAGGTTTGGAAAACACCGATTTAAGAGATCGTTTGTTAGGGGAAGCCCTGTATCTTAGAGCTTATTACTATCATCAATTGGTAAGATTTTACGGTGGGGTACCAATTTCCGAGGAACCTTTTGAGTTGGATTCGGATTTTAATATCCCAAGAAACACTTTTGAGGAATGCGTTAATTTTATAGTGTCCGATTGTGAAATGGCGTTTGGATTACTCAATGGAAAAAGTATGGATTCAGGAAGGGCTAATGCTGCTACGGCACTTGCTCTTAAAGCTCGTATCCTATTATATGCAGCAAGTGATTTATACGATAACTCCACGGCCTCTGGGAATTCCTCTTTAATTGGGAGTTATTCCAATCCTGAGTTAATTGGTTATACTTCTGGAAGTCAACAGGATAGATGGACAAAGGCCAAAAATGCAGCCAAAGCGGCCATGGATTATTCCAATGCCGGCTATAAGTTTGGGTTGACCGCCCCCGTTTCGTTGGAGGAGGGAGAACAAAATTACCTGGATATTTCATTGGCTAGAAATGGAGGTGAATCCGATATTATTTGGGAAAGACAATATGTGGAAGCTAGGGGCCCTGGACGTAGAATAGGTCTTTTTAATGGCCCTAATGGCTACCATAACTGGGCAGGGAACGCCCCTTTACAAAATTTGATAGATGCTTACGGAATGAGTGATGGCTCTGAATTTGACTGGGATAACCCCGATCATAGCAGTATGCCTTACACCGATCGTGAACCTAGGTTTTATGCTACCATTCTTTACGATGGTGCTGATTGGAAACCGAGACCGTCAGATGTTGCGGATCGCGACCCGGCCAATCAGATACAAACCGGGCAATACGAAATTATTGGAACCGATGGTGAGGTTACTACCCACTTTGGCCTAGATACACGCCAAGGTCCAATTGAAGATTGGAACGGAACACGTACCGGATATTATTTCAAGAAATTTGTGGAACCAGATCCAGGATTTGTGGACCAAACAGATTTTCAAACCATTCCTTGGCCATTTTTCAGGTATACCGAACTTGTGCTGAATTATGTTGAAGCCGTCTTAGAAGCCGATGGTGATGAGGCAGAAGCCAAAGCTTGGTTGAACCAAATACGCTATAGGGTAGGATTACCTGCTATTACGGCTTCTGGAGAGGATTTAATGGAAGCCTATAGGAATGAAAGGAGGTTGGAACTCGCCTATGAGGAGCATCGATATCACGACGCTAGACGATGGATGATTGCGCCTACAACCCTAGGAGCTCCGGCCGGGATTATTCAGATTACCGGAACATTGAAACCTGGAGCCAATGTAACAAAATATAAATATGACCCGGATAATTATGATTATTCCTATATACCCGGAGTGGTAGATCCCGGTTTTGAAAANCGACTATGGTTGGATAAAAACTATTTTAGGCCAATCAGGGAAAATGAATTGAACGCGAATACTAGTTTGGTTCAAAATCCCGGTTATGAATAAATTAAAGTAGTAATATTAAAAGGCCCAACGTTGGTTGTTCGACATTGGGTCTTTTTTTATTTCAAAAATTAACCTATTTTAAAGAATTGTATGGCAGTTATTGGCCAATAAGTGCATTTAACTGTTTGGTACACCGACACAGGCATACACAGATCACAATAAAATTGTATAAAATGAATAAATTTCTACGGGCAAGTTTATTACTCACACTAGTGCTTACTAGTTGTACCGAGGACTACAAGTTGTCCGGACTAAATTCTGAACAACAGTCAATTTTTACGAAGTTGACAAAAACNGATACTGGTATAGACTTTACCAATGAATTAATTGAAAACATGAAGTTTAATGGTTTGCAATATGAATACTATTATAATGGAAGTGGACTGGCAGTAGCAGATTTTAATAATGACGGATTGAAGGATGTATTCTTTGTATCCACATTGCAACAACATAAATTGTTTTTAAATGAGGGTAATTTAAAGTTTAAGGATGTTTCCAATATGACGGGCATACTGTTGCGTCAAAGATTTTCTGGAGGAATTACCATAGTGGATATAAATGGCGATGGATGGATGGATATCTATATTTCCAATTCGGGGAAATACAATGATGAAGAAAAAAGGAAAAATAAACTCTATATAAATATGGGGGCAAAAAATAAGGAGAGGATCCCCACTTTTAGTGAACAAGCTGATAAATATGGGTTGGATTTAACAGATTGTTCAACGCAGGCGGTATTTTTCGACTATGATAGGGATGGGGACCTGGACATGTACCAATTGAACCATTCTCCAACGACATATCCGGAAAATATAACAATTGCCGCCTTGGCCAATATGGATGGCGGTGTTGCCAATGATAGATTATTGAGAAACGACAATAATTTTTTTAAGGATGTAAGCAAGGAGGCAGGAATTGTTCATAGTCGCCTGGATTACGGACTGGGAGTGGCAGTGGGTGATATTAACAATGACGGTTGGCCAGATCTTTATGTGTCCAACGACTATTCCGGAAAAGACCATATGTATATNAACAATGCCAATGGTACTTTCTCGGATAGGATTCTGGAAGCAACCAATCATATCTCGTTTTTCGCCATGGGCAATGACATGGCCGATATTAATAACGATGGTTGGATGGATATAATGACTGTGGATATGATGGGCGAAAGTAGCTATGATATAAAGACCAGTATGAGTGGAATGAATCCAAAAAAGTTTTATGAGGCCTTGGATGCAGGACTACATCACCAATATATGTACAATACGCTTCAAATTAATTCAGGGTATTTAAATGAAAACAACGTTCCCATTTTTTCAGACATAGCGCAACTTGCCGGGGTATCCAAAACAGATTGGAGCTGGGCACCCCTATTTTTTGACATGGATAATGACGGACTTAAAGACCTATTTGTGTCCAATGGGATCAAGCGGGATTTTCGGAACAATGACTTTGTAAATTATGTAAACAAAAAACAGGATTCAATTATAAATAATCAGGCTTTTGATCCGCAAAAATATATTACGGATATTTTGGATAAAATGCCTGTAAGGAAAAAGGAGAACTATTTTTTTAGGAATAAGGGCGATTTTGAATTTGCCAAGATGAATGGGACTTGGGGAGATGGAACTATGACCAGTTCCAATGGGGCTGTCTATGCCGACCTCGATAATGATGGTGATCTTGAGATTGTTGTAAATAATACCGATGACGAAGCCTTTATATTAAAGAACAATTCCAGGGAAATGGGATTGGGACACTATTTGTCATTTAAGCTTAAGGGTCCATTAGGGAATAGGGATGGTATTGGAACTAAAATTGTGGTTAGTGCTGGGGATAGCAGGCAGGTCCAGGAACTTTATTTCACACGGGGTTTTATGTCCTCAATGGCCAGGGAATTACATTTTGGATTAGGAAATTCCCCAGAAGCCAATGTGGAAATTATATGGCCTGACGGAAGGCAACAGCTATTGAACAATGTGGACACCGATCAACTTCTTGTGTTGGATTATGCCAATTCCAAGTCCAGTACCGTAAAGGAGGACGCCAATATGAACCAGCCCATTTTTAGTAAAAACACGGAGGATCCATTGCCCTTTCTNCATGTGGAAAANGAATTTGACGATTATGGGAGGGAGAGCTTACTTCCCCATAAAATGTCGCAGGAAGGACCCTCCCTAGCGGTAGGGGACATAAATGGGGATGGTTTGGACGATGTACATATTGGAGGTGCCACTGGCTTTCCGGGCGTTTTGTTTGTACAAAACGAGGATGGAAGTTTTACTAAAACCAATGTGGACCTGCTAAATCGGGATTCAGGATTTGAGGACGTTGCTTCAGAATTTTTGGATGTGGATGGCGATAATGACTTGGATTTATATGTGGTTAGCGGGGGTAATGAATATGATCAGGGAAATCCGTTGTTACAGGATAGGTTGTATATAAACAATGGCATGGGGCAGTTTAATAATTTGGCAGACGGTCTCCCCAAAAATGCAATAAGCGGCTCTTGCATCAAGGCAGTGGATTATGATAATGATGGGGATTTGGATATGTTTGTTGGAGGTCGGCAGGTCCCTGGGAAGTATCCAGCACCTGCAAAAAGTTACCTATTGCAAAACAATAGTAAAGAGGGAAAAATTGTCTTTGATGAGGTACCTATTCTAGATGGCCAAAATTTAGGGATGGTCACGGCAGCCGTATGGGTAGATATTAACAATGATTCGTACATGGACCTGTTGGTAACAGGAGAATGGATGCCTGTTAGGATTTTTGAGAATGTGGAAGGCAAGCGTTTTGTGGAGAATACAAAAAAATATGGATTGGAAAACACCAATGGCTGGTGGTATAGTTTGGCCGTCGGGGATTTTGATAGCGATGGGGATATGGATATCATAGGAGGTAATTTGGGGCTAAATTACAAATATCGTGCTGCAGCGGATGCCCCTTTTGAGGTGTTTGCAGATGACTTTGATCAGTCTGGCAGTAATGATATTGTCCTAGGCTATTATGATGAAGATAAATTGGT
>JGI24723J26617_10000634_pt1 | contig 34081 bp, 22 predicted proteins | sample Cruoilmetagenom6_FD_26617 | JGI IMG/M metagenome (IMG submission 26617) | reverse complement strand
GAGCGCACAGAGCGGGTCTTGTCTGAGGCCGCGGACTTATTGCTACCGGTCGAGGAAATCGTCTCCATTCAAAGTTATGCAGGCACCGCAGCACCGTTCAATTTCAACGGGTTGGTGAGACATTATTTCTTGAGGCAATCGCCCGAACTCGGGGACCTGCAAATAAATCTATCGACGAAGGAGGAGCGTGACCGGACCTCCCACGCAATCGCGCTGGATATTCGCGAACGGCTGGCAACACTTGATGCGCCAGACGGTACTGTGGTGGCGGTCGTTGAAGTGCCTCCTGGGCCACCAGTATTGGCCACTCTGCTCGCTGAAATTTATGGGCCCGATGCACAAACTCGCCGCGATGTGGCACGCCAGGTCCGTAGCATATTTGAGGAAACGCCCTTTATTGTTGACGTGAATGACAGCATGGGTGCACGTCCTCCGCGTCTTCACCTGGAAATAGACCAAGATAGCCTGGAGTTCTTTGGTGTTGAACAGGCAGACGTCTATGACACGCTTGCTTTGTTATTTAATGGCATGCCAGCTGGATATTCTCATCGTGGCGACGGACGCGATCCCATGTCGATCGTCATTAAGCTTCCAACGTCAGACCTGGTCTGGAGCGAGAGATTGGCCTCTACGCCTGTGCCATCAAACGCTTTGCCTGGTGACAGAGGGATCGCTGAACTGGGAGACGTTCTGCGCGCAAAGGAAAGCACGGGGAGCCTAAATATCTACCGTCACAACGGGCGGTTTGCCGAAATGGTGATGGCGGAGTTAGCCGGGAAATATGAGGCACCCATCTATGGCATGCTGGAAGTTCAAGCACGCATTGATGCAGCTGATTGGCCTGAGGGCATGCGGCCCGCAATAAGTCTTCATGGGGTGCCTGATGATGAAAGTCGGCCGACGTTATTGTGGGACGGGGAATGGGAAGTCACTTACGTGACGTTCCGAGATATGGGCGGCGCATTCATTGTCGCGTTGCTGGGAGTCTATTTTTTGGTCGTTGTTCAATTTGGATCTCTCAAATTGCCGATCATTATTCTGGTGCCAGTGCCTCTCGTATTGATTGGTATCATGATTGGTCACTGGATTTTCGGCGCGGCTTTCACGGCTACATCAATGATTGGTTTTATAGCCCTAGCGGGCATTATTGTGCGCAATTCCATTTTGCTTGTGGACTTCATCCGGTCGCGTGAGGGGATGGGCTTGGCATTGGAAGACGTTTTGTTGGAGGCGGGATCCATACGTTTTAAGCCGATTTTGTTGACCGCTATAGCTTCAATGATTGGTGCAGCCGGCATCCTACTTGATCCGATTTTTCAAGGGCTCGCCATTTCGCTTCTCTTTGGCTTGGCAAGTTCCACGTTGCTTACTGTTCTGGTTATTCCGGCTATCTACTGCATTGCCCGAGCACCAAAATCTGAGAGCGAAGCGTCATCTACCATTTCAAACTAAATTTTGAAGTAAGGATCGAAGTCACTGACAGGAGTTATTGAATGTTATTGAGTTTTGGAGGTGCTGCGGGAACGGTCACGGGGTCTTGTTACTGGGGACAGACGGACCGTTGCCAGTTTCTGGTCGACTGCGGCATGTTTCAAGGTTCTAAAACACTGAAGGAATTGAATTACGGGCCTTTTCCTTTCGACCCAAAGGAAATTGATTTTGTTCTTCTAACCCATGCTCATATCGATCATTCGGGGCTTATCCCCAAACTGGTCAAGCAGGGATTTCGCGGACAAGTATTTACGACACGGGGAACGGTCGACCTTCTGACCTACATGCTGCCCGACAGCGGGTATATTCACGAAATGGAAGTGGAGTGGCTCAATCGGCGAAACGCTCAACGTGGGCGCCCCACCGTTGCGCCTATCTATAGCAAAAATGATGCCGAGAACTGCCTCCAAAATTTCTCTATCGTCGACTATCAACAATGGCGTGACGTTGGAGAGGGCGTACGCGCACGCTTCTGGAACGCTGGGCACATTTTGGGTTCCGCCTCAATTGAAGTCGAAGTGGCGAACAGCAATGGCCCGCCACGGAAGTCGCATTTGTTATTCTCTGGTGATATTGGGCCAGAACATAAACTCTTTCACCCAAACCCGGAGGCACCTGACAATTTTGACTTTGTTTGTTGTGAAGCGACTTATGGCGGGCGCGAGCGGATTGATGCGTCTGCCAAACAACGTAGAGAAGTCTTGGGTGATGAAGTGCGCAGGGCGCTGGCGCGCGGTGGCAACCTTCTTATCCCTTCATTTGCCGTAGAGCGTACCCAGGAGCTGTTACTCGATTTTGCCTTGTTGATGGACGAAGGTGAAATTCCAACGGTCCCTGTCTTTTTGGATTCGCCGTTGGCGATCAGGGCGACGGAAGTTTTTGTCAAGAATGCGAATATTTTGGAATATTCCGGATTAGCCCGCGATGCCTTCAACCGACCCAACGTGCGTTTCACAGAAACTGTTGATGAAAGCAAAATGATTGCGCGGGTCAAAGGTGGCGCGATCATTATGGCCGGCAGTGGCATGTGTGACGCGGGCAGAATTCGCCATCATTTGAAACAGAACCTGTGGCGCTCAGATGCAACCGTTTTGCTTGTTGGTTATCAGGCGCCAGGAACTTTGGGAGCTTTGCTCGCGCAAGGAACTTCAAGTGTCAAAATTCAAGGCGAAACCGTCAAAGTGAAAGCCAGCATTCGAGAGATCGATCTTTATTCTGGCCACGCGGATGGAAAGCACTTGGTCTCATGGGTCAAAGATCGCTTGCCCGTAAAATCCGCAATCTTTTTGACACATGGCAATGCCACAAGCTTGGAAGCTTTGCGCGATGACTTGCTCGCCCAAGGTGTATCGCCAGAGATGATCATTATCCCCCGACTGGATGATACGTTTGAACTGGGACATCACAATGCGACGCTTCAGCCAAGGCCGAAGCCACGTCGTTTGGCTCCCGGTCTCGTGACGGATTTAGATTGGCACAATGAGTTGGCTGGTTTTTCTCTGCGGTTGAGAGAATTGTTGGATGGTGCGGCCGATGACAAGTCGCGAAAGGTCGTAATGCGTAAAATTGTGCGCACGCTGGAAGAGCTGGAACAAAAATAATATCTGTTGCAGAAAATGACCGTACCAAAAGCCGCCCAGAAAGTGGGCCTATCATGAGGTTGAGCTATGAACGGCAAGCATCTTACTTTGATCGAAGTATTTGGCATCAAAATAAAAGTCAACATTAGTTGGGTCTTCATCGCCGTCCTGCTCGCGTGGGCATTAGCACAAGGTTATTTTCCAACCGCTTATGAAGGGCTCTCGGAAGCGACATACTGGTGGATGGGGATTGTCGCTGTTTTTGGGCTGTTCTTTTCCATTCTATTGCACGAACTGGCACACTCGTTGGTTGCGCGCGCCTTCGGCATGGAAATAAAGGGCATTACATTGTGGTTGCTCGGGGGTGTCGCAGAAATGACCGATGAACCTCCCCATCCACGGGCGGAATTTTTGATGGCTATTGCAGGTCCCCTTATGAGTGTGGCGCTTGCATTGGTCTTTCTGAGTTTGGCAAGTGTGATTGAAAGGGATGCGGAACTGGCGGCCATAGGGGCTGTTGTTTCCTACCTGGGAATGCTCAACCTAATTCTGGCGGCATTCAATATGGTGCCCGCATATCCTCTCGATGGAGGGAGGGTTGCACGCGCAGCACTGTGGGCGTGGAGCGGTGACTACTATTATGCAACCAGCGTGGCCGCTCGGCTCGGTTCCCTATTTGGACTTGTCTTGATTATATTTGGCATCCTAAGCGCCATAGGCGGTGCAGGCCTTGCCAGTCTCTGGTGGGTTATACTGGGCATGTTCATTCGTTTTGCGGCAGATGCATCCAACTTCCAACTGCAGGCGACAACCGCGCTAAAGGGAAAATTGGTTCGCGAATATATGACACCCAATCCTAAAACAGTGTCACCGGGCGTGAGTGTCGCCGAACTCGTCGAAAATTGGATTTACAGGTATTCATTTGAATTTTTTCCCGTTGTTGAGGCAGGAAATCTACTGGGAAGTGTCAGTCTGCACGAGGTGCGCGCCATCCCACCAGGCGAACGTGCAGGAACGAAGGTGGGCGACATTATGATCCCCTGTTCAGATCACAACACGATCCCCTCGCACGCCACCGCGTCTGATGCGCTTGCAAAGGTTCAAACTAGTAGCCCAAGTTTGCTGATGGTCGTAGAAAATCAGACCCTTGTCGGCGTGATCGGATTGAAAGATCTAATGAGGGTGATCACGATTACGGCGGACCTCAGCCAGAAGTGAAGAGTAGGTGGAGACTGTCGCCTCCACCCATTGGTCTATTTGCCGTAGACGAGTGTGCCATCATCTAGATCTGCATTCGGGATTTCTTCCTTTTCCCGGTAGTAATCTTGGTGGAATGTCCAAGGTTCATGATCCCCTTGTTTGGGCATCATGTGTATTGAACGTTGCAGATAACCCGGATTGAAGTTTTCCGGATCAATGAACGGCAGTGCCGGCATTTTCTTGTCTTCATCGCGCAACTGCGGGGTGCATGTTTTGGCCCCAAGCTCATCCATGTGATTGAGAAGTTTGGATACAAAATCAGAGATCATGTCTGCGCGCATCGTCCAGCTTGTTCTGAGATAACCAAATACCCAGACCATGTTTGGAATGTCAGAGAACATCATGCCGCGATACGCCCATCTGTCGGGGAAGTTGAGCGGTGCATCGTCGATGCTGAACTCAATATCGCCAAGAACAGCCAGGTTAAACCCCGTTGCTGTGACAATGATGTCTGCTTCAAGCTCTTCACCTGATTTCAGCAGAATGCCCTTTTCCGTGAAGCGATCAATGTGATCCGTTACGATGGATGCTTTGCCCGCTGAAACGCCTTTGAAGAGGTCGCCATCAGGGACAAACGCAATACGTTGGCGCCATGGTTTGTAGTGAGGCGTAAAATGCTTCTCTACGTCATACCCATCGGGGAGCAGTTCCTTTGCCCCTTTGACCAGTTCTTCTTTTGCAAATTCTGGTTGATCAAAAGCGATTTGAGCGACGATTTTCTGATCATTCAAAATCTTTTGACGAACAACTTCGTGTTTCCATTCTTCGGGCACATCAAGGTCGGCCAGAAGGTCCGCCATCTCATTGCGGTTTTCACCGGGGATGAAATAGGTCGGTGAGCGTTGCAACATGGTGATGTGTTTACAATCTGCGGCCATCGCAGGGATAATTGTGGCAGCGGTCGCGCCAGACCCAATGACCAGCACGTTCTTGTCTTTGTAGTCCATGTCTTCTGGCCAGGTTTGCGGGTGAATGATGTCCCCCTTGAACGCGTCCATGCCTTCCCACTCTGGCGTGTAGCCTTCCGAGTGGCGGTAGTAGCCCTGACACATCCACAAAAAATTGCAGGTGTATTCAACGGTTTCGCCGGTGTCTGTTCTCTCGGCCTGCAGTGTCCACAAATTATCTTCGCTGGACCAATGTGCCTTTTTAATCTGGTGGTTGTAGCGAATGTGATCAGCGATACCAAATTCCTCAATCGTCTCATTCATATACTTGAGGATTTCATCGGCAGTGGCGATCGGCGCTCCCGTCCAGGGCTTAAATTTGTAGCCGAATGTAAACAGGTCACTATCTGACCGGATGCCGGGATATTTATGCGTTAGCCATGTGCCACCGAAGCTTTCCTGGTTTTCCAGAATGGCAAAATTTTTGTCGGGGCATCTTTCTTGCAAATAATAGGCAGCACTGACCCCGGAAATTCCGGCCCCAACGATCAAGACATCAAAATGTTGACCCACGTTTCTCTCCTTTTGCGTCCCTCTCTAAGGAGAGGTTCTGTTTTTGTATGGTTCATTAGCCTCAGAATTGTCGAGTGAGCACTCTTCAGCCATGATGTAGCTCAATTGGCGCAGCGTTTTCTGATCTGACAGATCGGTCTACAGGCGGTAATATTGCACGCCGCGAGGGTGTGAATTGGTCGGCAGCGCTAAGACGTTTTGGGATGAAGCAATTGAAAAAACAAATGGTGGAAAATCCCTTTGAGACAAAAAAATCCGAACAGTTTGGCAATATTGGAGATGATGAGAAAATTCCAAGTTCATCGAAAACCGGGCAGCTCCAAGACCATATGTTCAATGAGCAAGTGCGCATGGTTTATGTCACGGCGAACCCTGGCATTATGCATAGTCTTTTGGTCGCGGTTGTCGGCTGGATGTACTGGGGCATTGCGGACCCGACAAATCTAGCAATATGGCTTGCGCTCGCCATCGGCATCTCAGCCATTCGTCTGTTTATCGTTTGGTCATTTGTTCGACTTGACCCGGCAGATGAACAGCTCGTCCTTTGGGATCAAATTTATTTGGTTGCTGTATTTACTACAGGCATTACCTGGGGGATGGCGGGTGTCTTGCTCTATCCGCCAGATGATATTGTCTACCAAGTAGCGCTTGCATTCGTGGTTGGCGGGATCAGTGCTTCTGCCACCGCATCCCTTTCGGCGCGGCTTCTTGCTGTGTGGCTCGCGGTCACGCCTGCCATGCTCTTTTTGTCCGCACGGTTTTTCTGGGACGCGGGAGAAGGGCACCTGGAAATGGGTGTGCTGCTTTTGCTCTACTTTGTTGTTCTGATGAACATAGGACGGTCAATGAACAAACAGGTTCTGGAGGCGCTTGCGCTTCGGTTTGAAAAACAGGACTTGGTGCGATCATTAGAGAATACGGTCAACGATCTGGAACTCGCACGTCTTGAGGCCGAACAATCAAGCAGGTCCAAAACCCGTTTTCTGGCGTCGGCAAGTCATGATTTACGCCAACCTGTTCATGCGTTGCAGCTCTTCGTCGCCGCTTTGTCTCGCCGGATCAATGAGAATTCGGATGAACAAGATCTCTTGGGGAAAATCAATCGCTCCATGGACAACATGAGCGACCTATTGGATTCGCTGCTTGATGTATCAAAGCTTGATGCGGGCGTTGTGCAGCCTCGGATCGAACCGATTGATCTTCAGGCGCTCTTGATCCAAATTGCCAACGAGTTCGATGGTGAAGCAGAAGAACGGGGGCTCTATGTGCGTGTCGGCGGGGTGCGGGCAACCATAGAAAGTGATGCCATTTTATTGGGACGTATTCTGCGCAATCTGGTGTCGAATGCGGTGCGTTACACGGAAAAGGGCGGTGTGCTCTTGGGCGCGCGTCCGCGCGGAAACTTTGCCCATATCGAGATTTGGGACACAGGCCTGGGAATTGCTGAGGAAAATCGAGACGAAGTTTTCCAAGAATTTTTTCAATTGCGTCGCGCAGCTGATGATAGGCAGGGTGGTCTTGGGCTGGGTTTGGCGATTGTGAAGAGAACCGCTGATCTTGTTGGACATGAATTGAAATTGGACTCAACTGTCGGGCGGGGAACCCGGTTTACAATCATTGTCCCTCGCGCTCTTCGGGAGAGTACCTCCCCGTCAAGTCCTGAAATTCTTATGCGTAACCTCGAAGGCTTTGGAGAAAACTTTAAAGTGCTGCTGATAGAAGATGATCCCCTGTCCGCCGAAGCAATGATTGTTCTGCTGGAGAGCTGGGGATGTGTGTGCGCGTTGGCGTCGTCACTAGCAGGTATTCAACCGGCGATTGCAAATTTAGGTGGAACGACGAGTTTGGTGATTTCCGATTTCCGGCTGCCAGATGAAGTGACCGGAGATGTCGCAGTGGCTCATGCGTTCGAGGCCTTGGGGCACAAGGTACCGACGCTTATCATCACCGGCGATACTGGACCAGAACGGCTGCGTGCCTTGGAAGGAACGGGGTTTCCGGTCCTTCACAAGCCAGTTCAACCAGCGCAGTTGCGTTCTGTCATTCGCCACCTATTGGCCTCTCCAGCCGATTGATCCATATCAGGGCAAGCGGGTCACAAAAGCGTCATGGTCTCGCCAATTGATCATTCGTGGAGTCAAAATTGATTTTACGAAGGGGTGTCGGGGGCGAAAGCCATGTCTGTTTTAGACAATCGTGCAAATGAAAATTTTCTGGAAGATGTGCGGCATTTTCTAGACGAAAACCTGACTCCAGAGCTGCGCGAAGCGGGCCGCTCAACCGTGGGAACCCACACAGAAATTAGTGCCTGCAAAGCATGGCATCAGCGCCTTTTTCAAAAAGGCTGGATTGCGCCAGCGTGGCCGGTTGAGCATGGTGGCGCGGGATGGACGGTCGCCCAACGTACTATTTTCGAACGGGAATGTGCTGACAATGACGCTCCCATTTTGTTTGCGGGTGGCATTCGCAATATGGGCCCGCTGTTGATTGAGATGGGCACAGAGGCTCAAAAGGAAAGATACCTTCCAGCAATTCTCTCCGGCGATGATTTGTGGTGTCAGGGCTTTTCTGAGCCAGGTGCCGGGTCAGACCTGGCAGCAATTCAAGCAAAGGCAACGAGCGACGATAGCGCATTCATCTTGAATGGTGCCAAAATCTGGACAACGGGTGCCCACCTGTCGAACCGCATGTTTTGTTTAGTTCGCACTGCCAAATTGGACAAACCGCAGCGCGGTATTAGTTTTCTGATGCTCGACATGGACAGTCTAGGGCTGACCGTAGATCCGATATTTATGATAAATGGTGATCACGAGTTCAACCAGGTGCACTTCGACAATGTTCGTGTTCCCAAAGAGAATCTTGTTGGTAAAGAAAATGAAGGTTGGACCGCAGCAAAAGTGTTGATGCGACATGCGCGGCGCAGCAACACGACGGGTGGTCATCTCCATAGAAGTTTTAATGCGCTAGAACGTATGCAGGCGGAAAAGGGGCCGGCACCTGAGCAGCGCCTTTCGGATGCCCTTCGGTCTGTCGAGATCGAGCTCGCAGCTTTTGACGCATTGGAAATTCGCTGTCGCCATGCAACCCTTGTTCAGTGCATGTCGCGTGCAGATGATGCTCAAGAGCGCGCAATGGCATCCCTGCTCAAGACGAACGCGACAGAGCTTAATCAGAAAATGACGGAACTTGGCATGCGGCTCGCGGGCGCTTATGCGATGGCCAGTATCCCAGATGGCGTAAGCAACGAGCCAGAACTGAAAGCTGGCGCTTTGGCGACAAGCAAATACTTAGGCTTGCGAGCAGCAAGCATTTATTCGGGAACAAATGAAATTCATCGAAATCTTCTTGCGAACCACATCCAAAAAGGGAATGAATTGGTCGCTGGGACATGAGAGGCGGATGTGAGTCTGTCAACGCTACAACAAACTAGACGATAACCTGACGGCCGGACCGGTCAAATAGCTTAGGGGCAACAAAATGGTCAATACGAAAGTAAACGTCGAAAGACAAAAAAAGGGGGCAGCTGCAATTTGCGCCGCTGCTGCATTGGCAAGTGGCATTGCGCTGACCTCCTTTTCAACGGGTGCTCTTGCCGAAGGTAATACGCTGGGCGATGCAATAATGCAGTCAAAACCGCTTATCAGCTTGCGTTTGCGACATGAGTCTGTGGATCAGAACGGCATCGCCAATGATGCGTCTGCGAATACGCTTCGCGCACGCTTGGGTATTCAGACGGGAAACTTCGAAGGCTTTACACTGCTGGTCGAAGGCGAGATGGTAATTGGTCTTGGCTCTGAAGATTTCAACAATACAATCAACGGGAAGGTGACCTATCCAGTTGTTGCTGACCCTGATGATCAGCAGTTGAACCGGGCGCAGATTACCTATACCGGGTTTGATGACACAGCGATTATTGTTGGTCGTCAGCGCGTCATTCTCGACAATGCGCGTTTCGTCGGCAATGTTGGCTGGCGTCAGAATGAACAGACCTTCGATGCGGCTGTCGTCTCAACCAGTATCGTTCCAGACACCGTGCTGACATATGGCTACGTTGATAAAATCCACCGTATCTTTGGTACGGACAGTGCCGTCGGCCGTTTGGATACCAATAGCCACCTAGTCAATGCAAAATATACAGGTCTCGAAAACATCGACATCGGCGCCTATGCCTATTTGCTGGATGTGGATCTGGCACCGGCAGCGTCCACGGCCACATATGGCATTCGTGCATCCGGAAAATTTGACGTGGCAGAAGGCGTAACGGCTGGTCTGTCAGGTGAGTATGCTCATCAATCCGATCATGCAAACAACACACGCAACGTGAGCCTTGACTATTACCGTGCTGAAGCCTCAGTCGGGTATGAAGGCTTTACAGGGCTTCTTGGCTATGAGGTTCTGGAAGGCGACGGAACTGTTGGTTTCGGCACACCGCTTGCCACGCTGCATGCATTCCAGGGTTGGGCAGATGTATTTCTGGGAACACCTGCAGGCGGCATTGAAGATCTCTATATTAAGGGTGGCTACAATGCTGGTCCTGTCTTGGGATTGGCCGGACTTTCAGGTGCGATTATTTATCACGATTTCCAAGGTGAACGCACAGGTGGCGATCTTGGTACTGAGTGGGACGCTGTCTTGAAAGCCAAGATCGATGGAAACTTCGCAGCGACTGCAAAATACGCGACCTATGACGGTCCTGTTGGGGGGCCTGCAAGCCGCGACAAAATCTGGTTTGAAATTTCATACGCGTACTAATAGAGATCCAAGGCGACTGACGTAATTCTGGGCGGGACCATCGGTCTCGCCCTATTTTATAAGGCGTCGTCATCGATGAACGGGGAGGGCCGGGCGAATTTTTCCAATTCTTCGAGGTTGTTTATCCGCACCTCTCGTGCGTTTACCTCGACACCGTACTTGTTTAATCCCCCAAAAGCTCGAGACAGGTTCTCCGGGGTCATGCCCAACAATGACGCCAGTGTTTTTTTGTCATGGGGGAGTGTGATCTGTAAGGAAACTTCTTGCGCCTGCTTTTGCTGCAAAAGGTAATTCGCCAGCCGTTCCGTTGTTGAACGCAATTTGTGACCTTTGAGCGCTTTCATTAGGCCGCGATAGTCGTCCGCAAGCTCTTGCACCATTGATTGAGAGAATTCCACATCATCCTCTACGGCTTCCCGCACATTGGCTGCGGGGATCAGCAGGAGTTGGGATTTTTGAGTGGTGCGGGCCGATGCCAGATAAACCGCATCTTTTAAGACAGCTGCCAAAATGAAGGTTGAGGAAGTCCCCGCAAGTTTTAGGGTTGTTTCTCGACCGTTGGAGCCCGCAAACAGCTCCACAAGGCCTTCCGTAACAATATAGAGGAAATCCGCGGTATCTCCCTCTGTGATCAATTGCACATGTGGGGGAATCGTTTGCAGGTAGGCGCCTTTGAGCAAACCTGTGTAGGTCTCATCAGCTAAGTCCGAAAAAAGATCAAGTTGGCGGATTGCAGCGTGTTCCTCCAGGCGCATATGGTGATTCTATCCTTTGAGCTCAGTAAGCCCCATCATCTGATTTTGACTTGATAAAAGTCAAGATTTTGCGTCGGACTTATCAATCAAACAGATGATGAAACGGTCCGTCACAAAAAATATTCGTTTGATCTCTTGAATTTTCACTTTTGGTACCATTCGGCTGATCCAGATCAAGTGATCGCCGCCTCTTAGCGCAGATGGTGCGATTGGGGGCTGCATGCCCTCACGGATTTGAATTCAGAGGGGAGCCTCCGCCATGGATGCGCTACAAGGGGTCACACCAGGCCAACAGAAACAAATGCTTACGGCAAGTACACTGGCCTTTACGGTCTGTTTTGCTGTTTGGACAATTTTCGCAATCATCGGTGTAAAGATCAAAGGCGATCTTGGGCTAAATGATACGCAATTCGGGATTTTGGTCGCGACGCCCGTCTTAACGGGCTCTTTGTCTCGTCTGTTTCTAGGCATTTGGGCTGACCAATACGGAGGTCGCCTCGTTTATACGTTGCAGATGCTCACCACAGCATTTGCCGTTTTCCTTCTGACCTTTGTCACTAGCTATCCCATGTTCATTGTAGCTGCCTTAGGCTTGGGCCTCGCTGGCGGTAGTTTCGCCGTTGGGGTTGCTTATGTTTCCAAATGGTACCCAAAAGAACGCCAAGGCACGGCTCTTGGTATTTTTGGCATGGGCAACGTTGGCGCGGCTGTTACAAACTTCGGTGCACCGCTCCTTCTCATCTATCTTGGTGGTGAGTGGCAAGCAGTCGCCCAGGTCTATGCGGTTGTGCTCGTGATCACGGCGGTCTTGTTCTTTCTCTTCAGCAAAGACGATCCCTCATTGGCCTATCGTCGGCGCGAAGGCATTGCACCGGAGACATTTGCTCAACAGATGGCACCTCTCCGCCACCTTCAGGTATGGCGCTTTGCCCTTTACTACTTTTTTGTATTCGGTGCCTTTGTCGCATTGGCCTTGTGGTTGCCGCGTTACTATGTTGGCGCCTACGGCTTGGAGCTTGCGACTGCTGGTATGTTGGCCGCCGCTTATGCTCTACCAGGTTCCATTTTTCGCGCATTGGGCGGCTGGTTATCGGATGTCGTCGGTGCGCGGCGCGTGATGTACTGGACATTTATTGCAAGCTTCATTGCTTGTTTCTTCATGTCCTATCCAGCCACCGACTACACAGTCGCAGGGATTGACGGGCCAATTGATTTCAACATCAGCATTCCACTAGAAGTATTTGTCTTCCTGACCATCGTTCTTGGCTTTTTCATGTCCCTTGGTAAGGCGGCAGTCTACAAGCACATCCCTGTCTACTACCCCGAACATGTGGGTTCTGTGGGTGGTATTGTCGGTCTCATTGGTGGTCTCGGTGGCTTCTTCCTGCCGGTCGCATTTGGCATCATGAACGACACCATTGGCGTGTGGACCAGCTGTTTCATGCTGCTCACCATTCTCATCGGTATTGCACTGACTTGGATGCACCTGGCGATCCGGCGGTTGGAACACGAAAAAAATCCACATCTTGCAGAGCCTGGCTTCTTGCCAGAGCTTGAAGAAGTTCAACGCGCTCAAGCGAAATAACACAACATATCGGAGTTTGTTATGGCTAAAGACCTACAAAACTGGAACCCGGAAGATGAGGCCCAATGGGCCTCATCAGGCGAGGCGATTGCCCGTCGCAATCTGTGGATTTCTATCCCTAGCCTGTTGTGCGGTTTCGCCGTGTGGCTCTACTGGGGCATCATTACAGTTCAAATGATCAATCTGGGTTTTGACTTTGCTAAGTCAGAACTCTTCACGCTGGCCGCGATCGCGGGCCTAACGGGAGCGACACTTCGCATTCCCTCGTCCTTCTTTATTCGCATCGCCGGTGGCCGGAACACGATCTTTCTCACCACCGCGCTGTTGATTATACCGGCAGCTGGCACTGGGTACATGCTTCAAGATCCCAATACGCCTCTCTGGCAGTTCCAGATTATGGCTCTGTTGTCGGGCTTTGGCGGTGGTAACTTTGCCTCCTCCATGTCCAACATCAGCTTTTTCTATCCAAAGAAAGTGCAGGGATATTCGCTGGGCATGAACGCTGGCCTTGGAAATTTTGGTGTCACCACCATGCAAATCCTCGTGCCATTGGTCATGACCGCAGCCATCTTTGGTGGCGAAGCCTTGGTGCTGGAAAACACATCGGGCACGTTGATCGGCAAAATTCCCGCTGGCACTGAAACCTATATTCATAACGCAGGCTACATCTGGGTGGTTATTCTGGTGCCTCTCGTTGCCGCCATCTGGTGGGGCATGAACAACATCACTGACGACCATGTGTCGCCGAACATTGGTTCGACGCTAGGTGCTTTCGCCAAAATTCTTGGCATGTTGAGCATTGGCCTGATCACGGCGATTGCTGGTCTGTGGTTGATGTTGCCTGAGAGTACAGGTGGTTCCGGTCTCAATGTTTCCAAGTGGTTAGTGTTGCCCATCGTTATTGGCGCCACGGTGTTGTTGCTCCGTCTTATCCCGGGCTCAATTCGCACAAACCTCAATCACCAGTACAAAATCTTCAACAACAAGCACACTTGGGCGATGACGGTCATCTATACGATGACTTTCGGATCGTTCATTGGGTATGCAGCGGCCTTTGGCCTCGCGATCAAAGTAATTTTCGGATACAGCCACCTCATGGTGGATGGCGTCATGACCCATGACACCATCAACGCGAATGGTCCGAGCGCTTTGATGTTTGCTTGGACCGGCCCGTTCATCGGTGCTTTGATCCGTCCGCTAGGCGGCATGATCGCCGACAAGCTTGGCGGTGCGAAAGTAACGCAGATCGTCTCTGTAGTTATGGTCGCCTGTGCCCTGGGTGTCGCTTATTTCATGAAGCAAGCCTACATGTCAGCAACGCCTGAAGAATTCTTCATACCATTCATGATCTTGTTCCTCATTCTTTTTGCAGCGACTGGTATTGGCAATGGATCAACCTTCCGCACAATCGCGGTTGTTTTCAACAAGGAGCAGGCTGGTCCTGTGCTTGGTTGGACATCGGCCGTGGCTGCATACGGCGCATTCATCATTCCCAAAGTGTTTGGGGAGCAAATCAAACTGACGACGCCTGAATATGCGCTCTACGGTTTTGCAGCTTTCTACACAATTTGCATTGTCATCAATTGGTGGTTCTACCTTCGGTCGGACGCCTACGTGAAAAATCCGTGAACAGGAAGAGTGTGATATGAGCCATCTTTTAGATCGTCTCAATTTCTTTAAAAAGGACGCCGGTACTTTCTCCAACGGACACGGGGTGACAACGCTTGAAGACCGGAAATGGGAAGAGGGATACCGCAAGCGGTGGCAGCACGACAAAGTCGTGCGCTCCACCCACGGTGTGAACTGCACCGGATCTTGTTCTTGGAAAATTTACGTCAAGGGTGGGATCGTGACATGGGAAACCCAACAGACGGATTACCCACGCACACGGCCTGACCTGCCGAACCATGAGCCACGTGGTTGTGCGCGTGGTGCCAGCTACAGCTGGTACATGTACTCCGGCAACCGGGTTAAATACCCGCTCGTTCGCAAGCGTTTGATGAAGCTTTGGCTGGAAGCACGCAAGACCATGACACCGGTCGCAGCCTGGGCATCTATCGTTGAAGATCCAAAAAAGCGAGCGTCCTACACCAAACAACGTGGCCTTGGCGGTTTTGTGCGTGGCCACTGGGAGGTGACGAACGAAATCATCGCTGCTGCCAATGCTTATACTGCCAAAAAGTACGGACCTGACCGGGTCATTGGTTTCTCGCCAATCCCGGCTATGTCCATGGTTTCTTATGCGGCGGGCTCGCGTTATCTTTCTCTGCTCGGCGGCGTCTGCATGTCGTTCTACGATTGGTACTGCGATTTACCGCCCGCTAGCCCACAAACGTGGGGTGAACAAACCGACGTCCCAGAATCCGCTGACTGGTACAACTCAGGCTTCTTAATGCTTTGGGGATCGAACGTTCCACAGACACGCACACCCGATGCTCACTTCTATACAGAAGCACGGTACCGCGGCGCTAAGAGTGTCGTGGTCTCTCCTGACTATAGTGAAGCTTCCAAATTCTCTGACGTCTGGCTGCACCCAAAACAGGGAACGGACGCTGCCCTCGCCATGGCCCTAGGTCATGTTGTGTTGCGCGAATTCCATCTGGACCGTCAGGCAGAATATTTCGAAGACTATTGCCGTCAGTACACCGATATGCCGATGCTTGTGCGTTTGGTGAAAAAGGATGGTCAATACATTCCAGAACGCTTCGTGCGCGCAAGCGACTTGGATAGTGATCTAGGCGAAGCCAATAACCCTGAATGGAAAACACTGGCATTCGACGAAACGACAGAAAAAGTTGTGGTGCCAAAAGGCTCCATCGGTTTCCGTTGGGGTGAAGAAGGCAAGTGGAATCTGTCTGAACAAGACGGCACCAACGAAGACACAAAACTCAAAATGACACTCATCATGGATGGCGATCATGATGAGGTAGCCAATGTTGGATTCCCATACTTTGGTAATCGCGAGCACGACCATTTTGAAGGTACAGATCATGAAAGTGTTCTGACACGCCGCGTGCCGGTTAAAAAGATCAAGCTGAAAGAAGGCGAAGCCATTGTCGCTACCGTCTTCGACCTGTTCGCGGCAAATTATGGCCTCGATCGTGGTCTTGGTGGTGAAAACGTTGCAACGTCGTATGACCAGAATGTGCCTTACACACCAGCCTGGGCAGAACAGATCACAGGCGTACCACGCGAGCACATCATCAGTGTCGCCCGTGAGTTTGCTGATAATGCTGAGAAGACCGAAGGCAAGTCTATGGTCATCCTCGGTGCTGGTCTCAACCACTGGTACCACATGGACATGAATTACCGTGGCATCATCAACCTATTGGTGATGTGCGGATGTATCGGAAAATCAGGCGGTGGCTGGTCTCACTATGTGGGCCAAGAAAAACTACGGCCACAAACCGGTTGGCAGCCTCTGGCCTTTGGGCTTGATTGGGCGCGTCCACCACGTCACATGAACTCCACATCGTTTTTCTATGCGCACACTGACCAGTGGCGTTATGAAACGCTAACAAGCGAAGACATCATCTCTCCAACCGCACCAGAGGGCGACTGGTCAGGTGCGATGATCGACTACAATGTCAAAGCCGAGCGTTTGGGCTGGTTGCCATCTGCCCCGCAGTTGAAAACCAACCCGCTACAAGTTGCCAAAGACGCAAAGGCTGCTGGTAAAGATCCAAAAGACTATGTGGTTGAAGGGTTGAAAGATGGGTCGCTCGAAATGTCGTGCGAGGATCCTGATGATCCAGCCAACTGGCCGCGTAACATGTTTGTTTGGCGGTCAAACCTTCTCGGGTCATCCGGCAAGGGCCATGAATATTTCCTCAAGCATCTGCTGGGCACCCAACATGGTGTGCAGGGCAAGGACCTGGGCGAAGACGGTGGTCAAAAGCCAAGTGATGTGAAGTGGCACGATGAGGCACCGGAAGGAAAGCTGGATCTATTGGTCACGCTCGATTTCCGTATGTCCACGACGTGTGTCTATTCTGACATCGTTCTGCCAACCGCGACTTGGTATGAAAAGAACGACCTGAATACATCAGACATGCATCCTTTCATTCATCCGCTCACCGCGGCGGCCGACCCAGCGTGGGAAGCACGCAGTGACTGGGAGATCTACAAAGGCCTGGCGAAGACATTCTCTGAAGTGTCACCTGAAGTTCTGGGTGTCGAGACAGATATTGTCACTGTGCCAATCCTTCACGACACACCTGGCGAGATGGCACAGCCACTTGATGTGGGTGACTGGAAAGCGGGTGAAATTGATGCCATTCCAGGAAAGACCATGCCGCAGATTACGGTTGTAGAGCGCGATTACCCCAATCTCTACAAACGCTTCACGGCTCTTGGTCCGTTGATGGAAAAGGTTGGTAATGGTGGCAAAGGCATCACCTGGAACACGGAAGATGAGGTGAAAGGTCTTCGTGATTTGAACGGTGTTGTGAGAGAGGAAGGCGTGTCGAAAGGCATGGCAAAAATCGATAGCGACATTGATGCAACCGAAGTCATTCTCATGCTTGCTCCTGAAACCAATGGCGAAGTGGCGGTGAAAGCCTGGGATGCATTGGGACATCACACTGGTGTTGATCACAGACATCTCGCCTTGCCTAAGGAAGATGAGAAGATCAGGTTCCGCGACATCGTTGCACAGCCGCGTAAGATTATCTCTTCTCCAACTTGGTCAGGCATTGAGTCCGAGCATGTTTGTTACAATGCTGGCTACACGAATGTGCATGAGCTCATTCCGTGGCGTACGTTGACGGGGCGTCAACAAGTCTATCAGGATCACCTGTGGATGCGGGCATTCGGCGAAGGATTCTGTGTCTATCGCCCTCCCATCGACACGAAAACCGTGAAGCCGATTATTGACGAGAAAGATAACGGCGAACCACAACTGGTGTTGAACTTCATTACACCGCACCAAAAGTGGGGCATTCACTCCACTTATACAGACAATTTGATGATGCTCACGCTGTCGCGTGGCGGACCCATTGTTTGGATGAGTGAAACGGATGCTGCGAGTGCAGGCATCGAAGATAACGACTGGGTGGAAGCCTACAATGTGAACGGCGCACTGGTTGCACGTGCCGTTGTTTCGCAGCGGATCAAAGACGGTACATTGTTCATGTATCACGCGCAGGAAAAGGTTGTGAACGTGCCTGGGTCCCAAACCACAGGTCACCGTGGTGGTATTCACAACTCGGTCACAAGGGCGACACTCAAGCCGACCCACATGATCGGTGGCTACGCGCAGCAGTCTTATGGGTTCAACTACTACGGCACCGTGGGATCAAACCGTGATGAGTTCGTCATTGTTCGAAAGATGACCAGTGTCGACTGGCTTGATCGTCCGAGTATTTCTACGGAGGCAGCAGAATGAAAATTCGTGCACAAATTGGCATGGTCCTCAATCTGGACAAATGCATCGGCTGTCACACGTGTTCGGTCACTTGTAAAAACGTCTGGACGAACCGGGAAGGTGTTGAATACGCTTGGTTTAACAACGTTGAAACAAAACCAGGCATTGGGTATCCGAAAGATTGGGAAAACCAAAAGCGTTGGAACGGCGGTTGGACGCGTCGCAACAACGGCAAACTGCAACCAAAAATGGGTGCAAAATGGCGGATCTTGGCGAAAATTTTCGCTAACCCCGACTTGCCAGAAATTGATGATTACTACGAACCCTTCACGTTCGATTATGATCACTTGCAAAACGCGCCAGAGATGGAAGCGACACCTACTGCGCGTCCGCGTTCTCTCATCACAGGCGAGCGCATGGAAAAAATCGAATGGGGACCTAACTGGGAAGAAATTCTCGGTGGGGAGTTTTCCAAACGATCCAAGGACTATAACTTCGACAACATTCAGAAAGAGATTTACGGGGAGTTCGAAAATACTTTCATGATGTATCTGCCACGTCTGTGTGAGCATTGTCTCAACCCGACCTGTGCAGCAGCCTGTCCTTCAGGTGCCATCTACAAGCGTGAAGAAGACGGCATTGTTTTGATTGATCAGGAAAAATGCCGTGGTTGGCGCATGTGCGTCTCAGGCTGTCCTTACAAGAAGATCTATTACAATTGGTCTTCAGGGAAATCGGAAAAATGTACTTTCTGCTATCCACGGATCGAAGCTGGGTTGCCGACTGTATGCTCTGAAACTTGTGTCGGGCGTATTCGTTACCTTGGTGTCATGCTCTATGATGCTGACCGCATTGAAGAGGCGGCATCGGCAACTGATAAAGAAGATCTCTATCAGTCTCAGCTTGATATTTTCCTGGATCCCAATGACCCAGAAGTCATTGCCCAGGCGCGGAAAGACGGCATTCCAGACGCTTGGCTGAAATCTGCGGCCAATTCACCGGTCTACAAAATGGCGATGGATTGGAAAGTGGCGTTCCCACTTCATCCTGAATATCGGACATTGCCAATGGTTTGGTACATCCCACCATTGTCCCCAATTCAAAATGCTGCTGCAGCTGGCAAAATCGGCTTCGACAAGGAGCTGCCAGACGTACGCTCACTGCGTATTCCGGTTCAGTATCTTGCCAACTTACTGACGGCTGGCAAAGAAGAACCAGTGGTGCAAGCTTTAGAACGCATGATGTCCATGCGGGCGTACATGCGCTCCAAAACAGTGGACGGTGTGTTGGATGAAAATCTTGCCACACGCGTTGGTCTTTCTGTCGATCAGATGGAAGAGATGTATCACATCATGGCGATCGCCAATTACGAAGATCGTTTTGTGATCCCGACCTCTCACCGTGAAGAAGCTGAAGATGCCTACGGTATTCGTGGCGATTGCGGCTTTAGTTTCGGCAATGGCTGCTCCGGCGGGAGCTCAAATGCGAACCTCTTTGGCGCACCGCGCAAAAAGAAGGTGACAACTCCAACGGAGGTGATCGGATGACCAAGAGTTTCAAAGTCCTATCGGCATTGCTCTCCTATCCGACGGAAGAGCTGAAGGAAGCGGCGCCTGAATTGTTGGCGGTGTTGGCAAGCGAAGGCTTGTTGACCCTGCCGCGCCTCAAGGCCGTGCGTGGGTTTGTTGATGACCTGCTCGCTCATGATGTTCTCGATGCACAGGAGCGTTATGTGCTCCTCTTTGACAGAACACGTTCCCTCTCTCTGCATTTNTTTGAGCATGTGCATGGCGACGGTCGTGATCGTGGGCAAGCGATGGTAGATCTGATGCAGATGTACGGTGAGGCCGGTCTGGAAATCAATGCAAAAGAACTTCCAGACTATCTACCGATGTTCCTGGAATATCTGTCTTTGCAGGAACTTGAAGAAGCACGCGAACTCTTGAGTGAGCCGCTTCACATTGTTTCTGGATTGAAAGAACGTCTCAAGAAACGCAAAAGTCCATATAAGGCATTGTTTGCTGCACTTGAGTGTATCGCCAAATCAACAGCGCGGGCAGAAGACGTAAAAGCCTTCCTCTCCATGCCCGAAGATGACCCAGAAGATCTGGCAGCACTAGATGCTGTCTGGGAAGAAGAAGCAGTTACTTTTGGGCCGGGGCCTGGTGCGGAAGGCGAAGAAGCCTGTCCACAAGCCAATCAAATGCTGGACCAGATGATGCGTGATCCGATGAAGGCAGCAGCATCTGACACTTCTAAAGCGCAAGTGAGGAATTGACCCATGGCTGATTTTTTCAACACGGCTGTATTCGGAATTTATCCCTACATTTGTCTTGCGGTTTTGGCCATTGGCACGATCATTCGATATGACCGCGAGCCCTATTCATGGCGTTCTGGTTCTAGCCAATTGTTGCGTCGCAAACAGCTCGTCTTGGGATCAGTCTTTTTCCACGTCGGGGTCCTGATGATTTTTGCAGGCCACTTTGTCGGACTGCTCACACCAATTGCCTTTTTTGATGCTTTGGGCATTGCCCACGGCGACAAACAATTATTGGCAGTTGTGGCGGGTGGGGTTGCAGGCGCCATGGCTCTCTTCGGCGGCACCCTTCTGCTGCATCGCCGTTTAAGCGATCCGCGCATTCGCTCAACATCAAGCTTTAGCGATATTGCCATACTGGTCCTTCTCTATGCCCAGCTCCTGCTCGGCATGGCAACCATTGTCGTTTCTCTTGGGCACCTGGATGGTCATGAGATGGTGAAATTCATGAACTGGGCACAAGGCGTGTTCACATTTCAAGGAGATGTTGCCCGGCACGTGGCGGACGTACATCCGATCTTCAAACTTCATATCTTCTTGGGTCTAACGATCATGTTGGTCTTCCCGTTCACACGATTAGTACACATGTTAAGCGCACCAATTCGCTATATGTGGCGTCCTGGTTTCCAGGTTGTTCGGTCACGCCAAGGTACAGGGAATAAATAATCTCATGAATATGATCAGCATCAATGGTGTGGAAATTCCACCGGCCGACATATCAACGGAAGCTCAATATCATCCGGCCGCGTCGCCTGATGATGCGAGCGCTGAGGCGGCTCAAGCCTTGGCAATCCGTGAGTTGTTTTTACAGGAAGCAAAAAGCTTGGGGGTTTCCGCTGAACCGGAAACGGATGAAGAGGGACGTGTCGAAACACAAGAAGATGCGCTTATCCGCGTCTTGCTTGCAGACGAGTTGAACGTGCCTTTGGCGGATGAGGCAAGTTGCAAACGCTATTTTGAAAACAACAGAAAGCGTTTTCGCACCGCCGACATTTATGAGCCCTGCCACATTCTTTTGTCGGCCTCGCCGGAAGATAAAGACGCGCACGCCTTGGCGGGCGCTAAGGCCAAAGACATCATTGGGATGTTGCAAGAAAACCCGGCACTATTTGATAAGCTGGCACGCAAGCATTCTGATTGTCCTTCTGCCGAAGTTGGGGGCAATTTGGGCCAGGTGAGCCGTGGTCAAACGGTGCCTGAGTTCGAAACATTTCTGTTCGAATTGGAAGACGGTCAGCTTTGTCCGGTCCCTGTTATGTCTCGTTACGGCGCACATGTTTTGCGTCTAGACAGAAAGATTGAAGGTCTGGCATTGCCGTTTGAGGCCGTGTACGAAAAGATTGCAGCCTATCTTGAAGAAGCGAGCTGGCGTACGGCCGTTGCGCAATATGTTCGTGTTCTTGCAGGACAGGCGGACGTGAAGGGCGTGGATCTCGGCGCTGTCGGCACGCCGCTGGTTCAATAAGCTTTTACCTTGATGTGTGCCCTCGTGACATTTTGTCTATCGAGGGCGCACAATCATTGGTGCAAAGTGGCCAGCAAAAATCAAAAAACCGCCGCTCCAAATTATGCCACTGAGCGATACCAAGGGTATGTAGAAGGCTGACATCCAGGGCGCACCAGCACGCAACAATGCTCCTCCTGCAATAAGCAATAGAGCAGTGGCAATGGCAGGGCTGGTAACCAACGGGTGCCCGGTGTGTCCCAGCAGTGCCCTTGTCATAACAACAAATGTCATGAGGCCGATGGTGCCTGCGGTTAGCAGGTGTAACCCGGTTGAAATGGTCACGACGTTCGGTTGCCAAATGCTGGTGCCAATTGCGATCAGGCTNGTGGCCAAAAAACCATATCCCACATGCAAGAAAAAGATAAGCGGTTCGCGCGTGGTTTTANGGCCATGCCATCGGCTAAGGCGAACCAGCAACGCCAAGCCCGCGGCCACAAGCACAAACGCCGTTAGCAAGTGGTAAGGGAACACTGTCCACGAGAAAACGCTGAGGGCGGTGAGTAAAAGAGCACCTTTGTCGACGCCTCCCATTTCCGGCATTGCAACTTTCTGTCCTTGTGCTTTTAGCCAGTTACCAGTGAAGGCAGGTGTAATGCGCCCGCCGATGAGCGCGATCAGCAGTGCTGCAATGCCAAGGCCCAATCTGCTCCATAGATTATTTTCATATATATCGAGGGCGTTCAGGCAAAACAGTAAGTTGGCCAATCCAAATGCGCTAACAGCGCCGACCACAACCAAATTGCGTTTATTACCCCCTGCGATGACCTCGCGCCCAAACAGGACGGCAAATACGGGGATAAAAGTAACGTCGATTAGTGTGGCGGCGGCGAGCGGAACGATATCAAAGAGTGCAAGCGCCATCCCAATGCGTCCAGCAAACCATATGACGAAAAGCACTATGAGCGGCGCGCCGGACACGGGTGGTCGCCCTGTCCAATTGGCAACGGCCGTCAGCGTAAAGCCCGCAAGCACAGCTGCCAAATAGCCAAACAACATCTCGTGTGAGTGCCAGGTGATAGCATCCAATGGCCCAGCGCTAGTGAGAAGTCCCGTGAACTGCGCCACCCATGCCAAAATGCTCAGGCCCGCAAAAAGGGCTGCGGTAACAAAAAATGTACGGAACCCGTAGCTGAAAAAAACAGAGAGTGTGGATGGCATATGGCGATCCTATTCGTCGGTTAGTCCTGTTTCTTGCAGGATGAAGGCAGCAATAGCGGCAATGTCCTCAATATCGAAAACAGGCTGTGTTCCAATAGCCCGGTCTTTGTCGGTGGCGATGGCTTTGACACTTGGGTCGGTCAGCGCGACCGGTTCATCTTTCGGTTCGCCCCGAATGACTTCGATTTTCGGGTGAGGGTGTCGTTTAAACCCTTCAACCAGAATGAGGTCGCACGGATCAACCCAGCGCAATGTATCTTCCAGCGTCGGTGGTTTGGGGTCGTGATTCTCACGCAACATGGCGATGCGTTGATCGGAAGCAATAACAACTTGTGACGCGCCGGCTTCCCGGTGCTTGAAGCTGTCTTTTCCCGGATGATCAATGTCAAAATCGTGGTGGGCATGCTTNACAGTGGCGACTTTTAGTCCCTGCGCTGTGAAGTGCTCCACCAGCCGCACCACCAAAGTCGTTTTNCCTGCATTTTTCCATCCGATAATACCGAACAGGTTTTTTGGAGTCTCAGTCACATGTCTTCCTTGTGAAGGTCCTTTGTGATGCGCTCAAGAGCGGCCAGCTCTTCTGGCGTGTCGACATCGGAAAAAGGGTCAAACGGTTGATTTTCAAAGGGGAGCGTAATGGTTTTGAGGCTCTGTTGCACCCGCCACAAAGCTCGCGTGCCATTTGTCGCAGCTTGTTCAACATCCTCAAGGCAGCTTGTGCGCCATAAGGCAAAAACGGGGTGAGGGTTGCCACCGCTTTCCACGCGAGCACAGTCATTTTCCCGCAAAGCAGCTTGCAGATCGCTTTGAAGGGTCATGGGGAAAAGAGGAGCGTCTCCAGGCACAGTTAAAAGAAACTCAACCCCTAGACTCTTCGCGTGATGCAAGCCGCTGATGAGACCAGCAATGGGCCCGGCATTTTGAAAGGCGTTCCCGTCAGGCACCGTGAGCAGCCGAAAATCATCGAAACGGCTTGTGTCGCCATTGGCGCTCAAGGCCTGTGTATCTGTCTGAGCCCTCAAGCGTCTTAATATATGAGTGAGGAGGGGCTGTCCGTGAAAAAGGCGAAGGCATTTGTCACCGCCGCCAAACCGCTCGGCTTTACCGCCAGCCAAAATAAGTCCGAGAACCGAAGACATAGATACGAACTTCTCCAAGTGAAGGATGGGCGGTTGTGCAGCCTGATTGTCACATGGTTACAATATACCGGTCTGGCGGGTGGAGCCAGAAATTGGGCGGTAAACTCCCGAAATTTATCAGACAATTGTCTGCTGGTGACCATGTTTTTCAAATTGAGAGCAGCGGTGCTTTGGCTTTCGGCACATATGGGTTATGAAGGCCGAAATCTCCACCGATGGTTGAATGCCCCGAGAAGCGTTAANGCTTTTCCAGAACGGATCATTACACGTGCCAAAATCAATGCTTGCTGCTTTTGCTGATCGCCTGTCCATTCCCGAATGGAAGCGCTCGGATCTCACTGCCTTTACCCCCTCGCTCGTCAAGACTGAACTGCTCTCCGGATTGACAGTGGCTTTGGCTTTGGTGCCGGAAGCTGTGGCATTTGCTTTTGTCGCAGGAGTGCATCCGCTGGTGGGTCTTTACGCAGCCTTTATTGTCGGGTTGATAACGGCTTTGATCGGCGGCAGGCCTGGCATGATTTCTGGAGCGACAGGCGCGCTTGCCGTCGTCATGGTGGCATTGGTTGCTCAGCACGGAGTGGAGTATCTCTTTCTCACTGTCGTTCTGATGGGCATTCTCCAAATTCTTGCGGGCATATTTCGCCTTGGGAAATTTATGCGCTTGGTGCCGCACCCTGTGATGCTTGGCTTTGTGAATGGACTGGCAATCGTCATTTTTTTGGCGCAACTCACCCAGTTTCAGTTCACAGATGCTGAAGGTGTGAAAGTGTGGATGAGCGGTATGCCACTCATCAACATGTTGGGTTTAGTCGCTGTGACCATGGGCATCATCTGGGTGATGCCTAAAATAACGACCGTTATTCCAGCGCCGCTTGCGGGCATCGGCATCGTGGCCGCCATTGTGATTGTTTTTGGCATCGATGTGCCACGTGTGGGTGATTTGGCCTCAATCCAAGGCGGGCTCCCTCAGTTCCATATTCCAATGGCGCCACTAACACTGGAAACGTTGGAAGTGATTTTTCCCTATGCGCTCATTCTTGCTGCAATCGGATTGATTGAAAGCTTGTTGACACTCAACCTCGTGGGCGAAATCACAGGGAAACGGGGNGGCGCCTCCCAAGAGTGTATCGCCCAAGGTATCTCCAACACCGTTACTGGTTTCTTCGGCGGCATGGGCGGTTGCGCGATGATTGGTCAATCCATGATCAATGTGAAATCAGGTGGTCGAACCAGATTATCTGGCATCTCCGCCGCACTATTTTTGCTGGCATTCATTTTGGTTGCCTCAAGCCTGATTGAACAAATCCCACTGGCAGCACTCGTTGGTGTCATGTTCATGGTGGTCATAGGCACATTTGCCTGGCAAAGCCTGACGATCCTGCGTCGTATTCCTTTGACCGACACGCTGGTAATCATTCTCGTAACGGCAGTGACCGTTATGAGTGATCTGGCGCTGGCGGTTGTGGTGGGTGTTATCGTTTCTGCCCTGGCGTACGCATGGAATAATGCTAGCCGCATCCACGCAAAAATCACCCAGACCCCAGAAGGGTCCAAAATCTATGAGATCGAAGGACCGCTTTTCTTCGGCTCCGTAGATGGNTTTCTGGAACTCTTTGAGCCGAAAGACGACCCAACATTGGTTGTTGTTGATTTCATGAACAGTCGTGTTGTTGATCAATCCGCGTTACAAGCTATTGAAGCGCTCGCTGGAAGATATGAAGCGTGTGGAAAAAACCTTCAGCTTCGTCACCTCTCACATGATTGTCACAAGCTCCTAAAAAAGGCCGGTCAACTTATGGTCGATTCCGATGATGACCCTGATTACGCATTGGCTGTAAACTATTCCGTGAAAACCGGCATTCTCGGCGGTGGCCACTAAAAAATCTTGGCTACACATTTTGCGTAACGAACACATTCTGCGACACTGGTCTTAAACATCAGATGATCAGGTGAATGATTAACGACATAGACATTGATGGATTGAGTCTCGACCCGCAGGCTTTGCGGGTGAGCCAGGCACGGTTGCTGTTTGACAGGGCACGGGGCTCCGGGTTTTCGGTTTTTGCAATCGTGTGTCTTTATTCCGCAATTCTGACGTTCTCCGCACCCATAGCGTCAATTGCAATCTGGTTTGTCGCTGCGGTGATTATGATCGGTGCCACATTGCTTCTCCCTGCCGTGTACGACAAGGCGGATGGTATTACAGATGAGAATGCCAGCGGATATCTGGACTGGCATACATTCATTTCATGCCTCACAGGCTGTGTGTGGGGATTTGGCGCCGTCGGACTGACCGATTTGGACGCGCAGCTTAGTGTTTTTACAACCTCGATGATGGTGCTTGGCATCACGCTGGGGGGCGTCTCGCCCCAATCAGCCTATCGCCGTTCTTATGTTGGTCTGGCGACATTTGTCATGTTGCCTTACGCAACATTCCTATTGCTGTGGGCGGATTGGCCGATTAGTGCAACAGGTGGGGGTATTCTGCTCGGTTATGCATTTTTTATGTCTGCGAGCGCGCGCGTTGAAACCGCAACACATGACGCGCTTGCTGTAAAAAGCAATCAATCATTGATGGCCGAGTTGCGTCGGCAGCGAGATGAGCTTCAAAAAGTTAGTGAAGATAAAACGCGTTTCCTTGCGGCGACCAGCCATGATTTGGCCCAACCACTTCATGCGCAAGGCTTTTATCTAGCTGCACTTCGCGAGAAGCTCACCGAGCCCNCTCAGCTGGATCTGTTGAATAAGGTTGAAGAGAGCTGGCGCGGAATTGGCAATCTGCTTGACGGTCTGATTGATGTGTCGCGACTAGATGCAGGCGCNATTGTCGCTGACTTTCGTGACATTGATTTGGCAGTTTTGGTGGAGAGAGTTACCGATGAATATGCCGCCGTTGCAGCAGAAAAAAACATTCGCCTGACGAAAGACGTTTCGAATGCATTCGCCAGAACCGACCCNATTCTTATTTCACGTGTTTTGCGTAATCTTTTGTCTAACGCCATAAAATTCACCGATCCCGGCGGCACTGTTGCGGTGACTGTCTCGTCCGAAGAAAACAATGCTTTGGTTGTCGTCGAAGACACAGGAACGGGCATTCCATCAGATCAGCATGAAGCCGTGTTTGACGAGTATGTGCAACTTGGAAACCGCGAACGAAACAGAGAGAAAGGGCTAGGCCTTGGGCTCTCCATCGTTCGGCGCTTGACCAAGATACTCCAAGTGACATTATGTTTTGAGTCCACAAAAGGCGTTGGAACGGCCTTTCGATTGACGATCCCAGGTGTTGCGGGCGAGAGAGTGTTGCCAGAAGAGCAAGACGCGCTTTGTTCGGCAAACCCGTCACCGATTGGAAATCTTAGTATTCTCATCGTGGATGATGAAGATGCCATTCGCACCGGCATGTCGACTTTGTTGTCGAGTTGGGGCGCCCAAACTTATACAGCAGCCTCAGGCGACGATCTGGTGGATTTGCTGAACCAGATTGATGTGGTGCCAAACGTGCTGATTGTGGATCAGCGTTTGGCGGCTGAGGAAACAGGCCATCATGTGATTGAAAGATTGCGTGATGAGGTGAACGAAGAGGTCCCTGTTATTCTAATGACAGGTGACATTGTAATCGAAAAACAGGCGCTCTCCCTGAAAGGCGTTCGTCTTTTGCGCAAGCCTGTATTGCCCACGGTTTTGCATGAACATTTGATGGATATTTCTCACAAGAACCAGCTAGCACGAATGCTCAGCTAATCAAGCAAGCCAAGTGTTTGAGCTTTTTTTACGCAAGCAGTCCGACGGGTTACGTTCAACTGTCGAAAGATCTGCTTTATATGCGTCTTCACAGTGTTTTCACTGATGTTCAAAACATCGGAAATTCGACTGTTGGAATAACCTTCGGCGATCAAACTCAAGACTTCGATCTGTCGGGCCGCAAGCAGAGGATTGTCCTCTGCGGTATCTTCTTGGTTTCTAATCGTGATATTTGGGGAGCTAGGGTTTGTTTCAATGACTGACCAAAGTTCTTTAGGTAAAAATACGTCCCCCTTGAGGGAAGAAGTGATTGCTTCACCTAAGATTTTCTTTGGTGCGGATTTAGGCANGAACCCAAGGGCGCCGATCCGCAGAACTTTCTCGACTGGCGGAAGTGTGTCAATGCCAGAAACCACCAAAACGGGTGTAGAACATTTACGCGCCTGTAGCGCCAAGATAAGTGCCACGCCATTCATCTCTTCCATAACAAGGTCAGAGACAATGAGGTCGAAAGTGTCTCCATTTTCGATGGCTCTAATGGCCTCGCGTGGTGACGAGAAACTGGTGCACACATATTGTGAATTCAAAGACGTAATGACCGCGTCTAATCCATCTAGAAACATCTGGTGGTCATCAACCAGGGCAATGAAAATTTGATCAGTCATTTGGCCGTTGGCGTTTTGGGTTGCGAAATCATATTAAAGCTCAGTGACACACGATCTTCATCACTCCTGTTCGCTTGAACAGCGTGTTGCAACCAAGAGGGAAAAATCAAAAGCTTTCCTTCTTCACCCTCGACCTCAAGCGTTTGCCCGGTTCTCGGCATTGCCTGTTTGACGGGGACTGCCATCATTGCGCGTTCTCTAATCGGGTCATACAGCTCAATGTTTCCAGATTGCGGGGGCACCTTAATGTAATAGACGCCGGAAAAAATCGCGTGGGAGTGTATGTGCGCGCGGTTGTAATCGCCTGGCCCATTTCGGTTTAACCACATTTCATTAAACGCTATGTCGAAGTTCTCAAAATCGTAATTCAGCGACGTGGCGCATTGCACACATGTGGTTCCAATGATTTGCCGGATCTGTGCAAAATCATTGTTCAAGTGTAGATTGGGCGCGCTATGCCACCCTCCAACATTGGAGCGTTGGCTTGCTGTCGTTGCTTTCTCGATCTGTGGCAAGAGAGAAAGTATGTACTGATTGACTGTTTCGTGATCCAAAACAGCGCGTGACCATAGCGGGACAGAGAAAAGTTGTTCCGGTGCAAATTCGTGAGTGTCGATTGTCGTGCCCTTTGTTTTGTCGTCGCTCATTGGGAATTCCCGCATTCTACGATGATGTTTCCAGCTTGTGGGCGCATTGCCTGCCAACCGGACCAATGTGTCGCATCTGGAACAACCTGTATTTGTACGCACCTTTTGGTCGGAAGCGCGTCCAAATAGCTCAGAGCAATTTTTTCCGGGATGACGTCGTCTTCTTCGCCGAAAAAGTGAACTTGAGGAATGGCGGCGAGTGCTGTCGCATAGTCGCGTGGGTTCAAAGACGCTGAAAGCGGCGTGACGCCATGGTGCATTGTAAATGCCTCTATATCCAAGGGGGCGGCAATTGTGATCAGGGCGCTAACGTCTGTACGTCTGGCCGCGAGAAGCGCTGCGAGCGTGCCACCTCCGGAATAGCCGATCAGTCTCAATGTCCGCGTTGGTTGTCGGGCGAGCAAATAGGAAATGGCTTCGTTGAGCGAGGCAACGACAGGTTCGCTGTAGCGCGCGTCTGTCCAAAGAGAAACGGTGCAGTTGCGGCTGTCTGCACCTACGAATTGGCAAGGCCTGGCAAGATAGACAACATTGCCAGATGTTTGTGCCGTAGCTAATGCCAACACCGTTTGTGTAATAGGCGTTGGGTCGTTAGAGGGGCGCGACCGGCTTTGCCAGGCGTAGCCGTCACCTTCGATAAAAATGGTGAGCGACGCATCGGAGGTAACCGGGCTTGCCAGCACAAAAAGATCGAATTGAGATGTTTCCAGAATAATTTCTTGAAATTTGGATCTGGACTGTTCGTGTGCTGCCTCCAGCCGCGATTGCAGATCGGGCACACTTGCGCACGACGCAAGTGTCGCGACAACCAGAGACAGAAGCAAAGTATTGCAAGCCTTCATGGGTTTTTCATCACTGAATATCGGTCGAACATTTATCGAACCACATCAACTTTGCAGAAAACGATTGCTACGCCAATAAGGCTGAATTGAAGATGTAACAAGAAGGTTTTGGCGTTAACCAGGTTTCGCGACAATTTTCGAAATTTTCAAATTGAAAATCGCTTGATTGCTGCGGGTTTGTGCAAGCTATCACCCGAAAGGGTGAGTGACGGTCTGTTTTGGAGTGGTTACTGAAACGTTCCAATACGGATGCTATGAGTCGATCTCTCATGGCATCGCAGGGTCGGGACATCGCCGTTTGTTGGCGCAGAGTGAGAATTAGTCAAATGGTTTCCAAGATTACATCGATCAGAGCAGACGCATCGCGGTCCTTGTCAGAAAAGCTCAATCAGAGCGCCTATGGCTATTACAACACCACGGTGATTGAGCTATCCGAGCAAAAAACAATTACCTCGAAAGCCAAGCACCTTGCGGCGGCTGCTCTCCTCTCATCCAGCTCGATCATGGTTCTTGGGGCCCCTGCTTCTGCAGCAACAATTTGCACACCCGCCACGACAAATGGGGCGACGATCACCTGCGCGGGGCCGCCGACAAACTCAATCGCAAAGTTTTCTGGCGATAATCTCACAATCATTGCCACTGACGCCTTCAGCTTCGATTCCACTGCGGTCTCAATTGGCCAACAGCGCGTCAACTCCGGTATCTATATCCAAGGCAGTGGGGGCACGATCCGGCATAGCGGAACAATCATCACTGGGGAAGTTGCGGAAGGTCCAAGCGGTCCCTATGGCCAGCACAACGGTCTATTCATTCTGGGCGGAACAGGGGATGTCTACGCAGAAAACACGAGCACGGGATCCATTACGACGACGGCTTATGAAAGCAATGGCATTCAGATTTCGGCGACGACTGGAACATCGACGGCTATCAACCGCGGCACGATCCTGACGGCGGGTGACAGTAGTTATGGGGTCGCGGCCGCAAACGCAGCGACGGCAATTTCACGGAATTTTGGAACTGTCACAACGCAGAACAGCAATGGCCAGGGAGTCTATTCCTACAGCAGCGCAGGCGCAGCTACGTCAAGTAACGACGGAACGATAAATATCGCTGGTCACACATCGGCAGGTATTGTTGCAGTGGGTAGTACGTCTGCTACGGGTACTAACAATAGCTCTGGAATTATAAATGTGTCCGGTGCTGGTGCGGCAGGTGGTGTTTTTGCGGCCGTCTCCGCCGCAACGGGGGTCGCATCTGCGACAAANAGTGGAGCAATTAACCTGANGGGTGTGTATGGCCCCACCTACCACGGTTTTGCCAATTTTGGTGTGATTGCCTCCGGCGCACGCGCCGCGGCGACCAACGCCGCAGGCGCTGCGATCACCGATACAGGGACACAGGTTGGAACAATTGGCATCTTTGCAACTACGCAAGTCTTCAACCCATTTGACGGGTCAAGTTCGCCTGCAGGGATGGGTGTGACGACTGCGGATGCGAATAACCAGGGAACGATCACTCTCCAAGGTAATTACGGTAATGGAGTCAGGGTACTTGCAAGCAATGGCACTGCAACAGCTACGAACGGGGGCACAATTTCCCTTACAGGAAATGGTGTGGCTGGGATAAGGGCTGGAGGGCAAACCGTTGTTGCGACAAACACGGGCGCCATAACGGTTACTGGCAGCGGAAAATCAATGTCTAAGTTCGGGGACGCCATCGGGATTTTCGCCTATTCATATTCGCCGGCGACGACCACGGTTACGAATAGTGGGACAATTACGGCCACGGGTTCCAGTCCCATCGGCGTTTTTGCATCTGGACCAACGACCAATGTGACCAATAGCGCTGGGGGTACAATTACAGCCACGACAGCCATTGCGGTTGGCAGTGCACAGATGGCAACTGTGAATAATGCAGGCACGTTGAATGGTAATGTGAGTCTGGGATTTGGAAAATTCTTAGGAAAATCGACCGACCAGGCATCAGTGACCAATACGGGCACAATCAACGGTCAGATCAACTCTCATAGTTTCTACAACACCACCGTTGTGAACAATGGCGGCACGGTCGGTGATGGGAACTATGCAATCTTCACCGGCCTTGGCAATAATTCTGTGACCATCAGTGGAACAGGAAACGTGATCAAAGGTGCCATTCAAGATCGTGCTGCCAGCCTGATGAATACCGCCACACTTGCGTTTAATCAGACAGATACTTTGGTACTCGATGATGGTGGTTATGGAAACGTGGCCGTTCAGAATTTTACGAGTATCAATTTCAATAGTGGTACCACAAGCTTCGACGGCACGAGCATTCTGTCACCCAATGCGACAATTGGTGTGAACGCCGGTGCAACATTGACAACGGGCTCTGCTGCCTTTGGAATTACTGCGCCGCAATTGAATGTTGGTGGTATGGGAGCTGTTCGCGGAACGGTCGCTGTACCAGCCGGTTCCACAATCACTGTCTCCGGCGATGTGACGTTCGACAGCGGCGGGCGCTTTCAACCCGGCATCGCCAGCGATACATCTGCTGGCTTGCTAACGGCGGCCAACGTCACATTCAATGCTGGGTCTGAAGTTTACGCGGATGTGACGCGCGGCATCGAATTGACTTCGGGCAATGCCAGCAAAGTTGCCACTGCGACAACGGCCATCACGGATAATGGCTTGAGTGTTTATGACAACTCAATCCTCTTTAGCTTTACTCACGAAATCCGCACCGGCAATGAGCTTTACCTGATCGCCAAACGTGAACTGCGGGCTGTTACAGCGACGGACAATAACAATGGCCGCACGCCCGCTCAGAACATTGCAGGTGCCATCGACGCATTTATCGACAGCGCACCAAGCAACAATCCCATCGTGGCTTATCTCGCGCAGTTTCCTGTGGCAGAACAAGAAGCGCGCCTCTTCCAGTTGGTAAAGGATTCGTTGCCGGAAGAAGCAGGTGCAACGGGCGGCAGCGCGGTTGCCTCAGCTGACATGGTTCTGGATTTGATCATGGGTCGCTTAGCCAATGGCAGCCTGGCATCTGCGGGAAGCGCCTCTGGTGTGTCAGCCGGTGAGCAACCGCTCGGTGGCATAGGCGGTTGGGCCATCTGGGGTCAGGCAAGTGCCAGCTTCGCTGATTATAACCCAGCGGTGATCAACGGCTTTGAATCCGATACATATGCCATGTCAGGTGGGATCGATGGCGATGTTGCCGATGATTTGCGCCTTGGCCTTTCGCTCTTCTATTCCAACACCAATGTGGATGAGACGGGCGCCGGTGCTAACAGCGCACAGGATATCAAAGGTATTGGCGCGTTGCTTTACGGGACCTATCGCCCCGAAGCGTTCTACGTCAACGGCACACTGGGTCTGGGTCTCAACGAGTATGAGAGCGCACGTAACGCGTTAGGCGGTGTGAATCGGGCTGACTATGATGGTTATCAGGTCATCTCAAGTTTTGAACTTGGCAAGGCCATCACCGATGGCAATTGGGAGTTGAGCCCCCACATCGGCGCGCGCTTCAACTATGTCGCTATTGAGGGCTTCACAGAAACGGGTCCACTGCCAACCAGCATTGGCAGCCAGAACATCACGTCACTCAGAGGTCTGTTGGGCTTGAGCGGGCGTTACACACACGATCTGGAGGATGGCTCTAAGTTGATCCCTGAAGGTTATGTGCGGGCGATCCGCGAGATGGCAGATCCAAATGGTGCAATCACCGGCTCTGTTGTTGGGGGCGGTACTTTTATCAGCCAGACAGCGGCACGGGACAATCTATCTTATGCGCTGGGTGCAGGCATGACGTACGAAATGGACAACAGCCT